>ERZ857521.623-NODE-623-length-50749-cov-24.519371_pt1 | contig 50749 bp, 46 predicted proteins | sample MGYA00519701_ERZ857521 | MGnify/ENA primary metagenome ERZ857521 (study PRJEB31778, sample SAMEA3449346) | human gut metagenome | biome: human gut; feature: human-associated habitat; material: faeces | place: United Kingdom | collected 2010/2012 ...
CTTGTCAAAGTTTCGTTGTTTAATTTACAAGGTGCACGCTCCATTCGCGGAACAGGTGTTATCTTAGCACCTACCGCCCCTTTTGTCAACACCTTTTTTCAAACTTTTTGATTTTTCCACAATTTGTTTGTTAGACTGTGCAAAATAGACAGGTGGAGAGGGCGCAAAGCACCCTCCCCACCGTGCATTTGCACTGCTATCAGTTGAAGCAGCCGCTAAACAGCTGGCACAGCATCGTAAAGAGCGTGCCACAATCAAAATTGCCGCAGTTAAACATGGCGTCAAGTCCTCCTCGATTCTGGAATGCGCCTCGATCAAGACAGGCGGTATTCTACCGTTTTTGCCGCCGGATTGCAAATGCAATGATTGCCAGCGTGCTCAGTCCGCGCTGAGCTTGGCGTCATAGCCGCCCGGAAACATATCGGCGTGCAGCGGATCGTCCCACACCTCGCGCAGGCCCTTTTCCAATTCCGCCGCCTGTTCGGGTGCAAGACTGGCAAGCGCCTCGCGCAGCTCGGCGCTCGGGCGGTTATAGATCATATTGGGAAGCCGCCACTCGTGCGACTCGCCCGCCGACAGAAGCCAGCACTCCACAAGCTGCGATGTCGTCGCGGTCTGCTGCCCAGAATCCCAGTCACGCCCGATGTAGGGCAGTCGAACGCCTCCGCCGCCTGTCCAGGTCCCTTCGATGTACCAGTCGCCCTCTTCATTTTTACAGGCATCCGCTCCTACGACCCATCTGTAATAATCGCCATATTCGCCCTCGCCGGACGGTTCGATCATGCCGCTGCCGGCCTCCCAGCCGTAGCGGCGCGAGGACTCCGGTTCGTCAAAGCGCAGCATCGCGCCAAATTCAAAGCAGAAATTCGGGTCCTCTTCGCCGTAATACGCATCAAACACACGCGAAGAGAGCTCCTGTACCGCGGCGTCATCCGGTTTTCTGTAGTACCAGCACGGTGTGGCGTTCAGGTTGGCGGCGAACTGCGCGCAGAACTCGTTCGCAACAGCTTCATCATCCATTTCCGCGCTGTCCACTTGCAAATCATAGATTTTTGCTTCCACCGCCTCCTGCATGCAGGCGGAAAGCCGCTCAGCGAGCCAGCCGCTGTCATTTTTCACGTAGACCGTCTCTGTGCCGTCTGTCAGGCGCAGCGTATCGCCGCAGGGAAACTCATAATGCCAGTTCTCACCCTCGGCGGGGGAACGGTCTCCCGAGCGCGGCACAACGCTGATCGTCTTATCCCCATAAGAAAACTCTGCGGCAAGGCCGTTCTGGCAGGCTTCCCAGTCCTTTTCCGTCGCCGCGGCAAAGGTCTCTTCCTCCGATATCCCGTCGGTCAGCGAGAACGCTTCTCCCCACTTGTTCACGCCGCGCGGGCAGTCGTATTCATCCACGCGCCCGCCGTCTCGCTCATCCGTCACGCGGATGTGATAGGTGCCTGTTTCCTCCGTGCTGCCGAAGATCGTCTCGCAGCATTGCAGGATCGCCTCCCGTGCCTGCGGGTCGCTTTGCTTGGTATTCTCCTCTTTTTCCTGCGCGCAGCCGCTAAGAGAGAGCAGCGCCAGCACCGTCAGCGCGGAGAGCAGAATACGGCTCGTTGTCTTTTTCATTGCACTTTCCTCCAAAATCAATGTGGTTCAGAAGGGTCGCTCTATCTTCTCAGACGTTCGTCGCGGCGATTTTGTTCCCGTTTTTTATATTTTATTTTATATAGTATACAGCCGGCAAAAAAGAGGACGACTTAGCCTCGCCGTCCTCTTCTCCCGATTTTCACTTGTCAGTTTTTTTTTGCGGTGCTATACTATATGTTATATGATCAAAAACCATATAGCATGCTGCGATCAATGTCCGCGAGCGAGTGCGCGCCGCACATGCGCATCGTGTCGGCAAGCTCTGCTTTGAGCTTCTGGACGTAGAGCTGCACGCCCTCCTCCCCGCCGCCATAGACGGTGGTAACAAACGGGCGGCCGATGAGCACCGCGTCCGCACCGAGCGCCAGCGCCTTGAACATGTCCATGCCGCTGCGGATCGCGCCGTCGACAAAAATCGTCATCTTGCCGCCGACGGCATCGACGATGTCCGGAAGCACCTCCGCCGTCGCGGGGCAATGGTCGAGCACACGGCCGCCGTGGTTCGAGACCACAATGCCGCTCGCGCCCGCCTCCAGCGCCTTTTCCGCGCCGCGGGCGGTCATAATGCCCTTTAAAATGAACGGACGCTGCGCCCAGGAGACGATCTGCTTTAACTCCTCAACGCTTTTGCTGCCCGCCGGCGGCGTCAAGCCCTGCAAAAACGGCAGACCCGCCGCGTCGATGTCCATCGCGATGGCGAAGGGCTCGGATTCCTGCACGAGCGCGAATTTTTCGCGGATCGTGTCCATATCCCACGGCTTGATGGTCGGCACGCCGCAGCCGCCGTTCGCCTTGAGCGCCTCAGCCGCGCCCTCGACCACCTTCGGGTCGGTGCCGTCGCCGGTGAAAGCGAGAATGCCCGCGTTCGCGCACGCGCGCACAAGGATATCATTGTATGTAAGATCGTCGTACTTGTCCCCGTAGTGAAGACGCATCGCGCCCACCGGCGCGGCGAACGCCGGAATCTCAAACGTCCGGCCAAAGAGCGTGAATGAGGTGTCCACCGGCGAATTTTCGCAGATGGTGTCCATGTTGACGCAGATCTCACGCCACTTTTCTGCGTTGCGGATAAAGCCCGTGCCCTCGCCCTTGGCGCCGGGGCCGGGGATCGTGTTGCGGCAGACCTTGCCGTTGCAGTCATTGCACGCCTTGCAGTAAGGGCCGATGCAGGTCCTTGCGTTTTCCAGCACTTGCTGATAAGTCATGTTGGTTCCCCCTTCGGAAATGAGTTTGCTTGCCAATATCGTGTCGATCCGACGCGATATCGCCTATATTTTATCCCGTCCTGCCGAAAAAGCAAGACCCAAAGGAGCTATTTATGAATACCGTTCACACACTGAGAGAATATGTCGATGCGCTGCGCGACGCGGGCATTCTGGTCGAAAGCACCGTGAGCGACGAGCTCGCCGCGCGTGAGATCCACTGCCTCACCTACGATACGCGCGCACTGAGCGAGGACGCGCTTTTCATCTGCAAGGGCGCACACTTCAAGGAAGAGTACCTGTGCGACGCACTCTCGCGCAGCGCGATCGCCTACGTCGCCGAGAAAAAGCACAATGTGGACGCGCCCTGTCTTCTTGTCAACGACATTCGCTATTCCCTCGTCGTGCTCGGTCAGCTCTTTTATAACCATGTGACGGACAAGCTCACAAGCGTCGGCATCACGGGCACAAAGGGCAAGAGTACCACAGCCTACTACGTGCGCTACATCTTAAATGACTGGCTGCGCGCGCAGTCGATGCCCGAGTGCGCCATTCTCTCCTCTATCGACAACTACGACGGCAAGAGCACCGAGGAGTCCCACATCACCACGCCCGAGGTGCTTGAGCTCTACCAGCACTTTGAAAACGCCTATGAATGCGGCATTTCGCATCTTGTGATGGAGGCCTCGTCCCAGGCGCTCAAATACGGCCGCGTGCGCGGCATCACGTACGATGTCGCTGCATTTTTGAACATCGGCAGCGACCACATCAGCCCCATCGAGCACCCGGACTTCGAGGATTACTTCAACTCCAAGCTCAAAATTTTCGACTCCTGCCGCTTCGGCTGCGTCAATACCGACGCCAAGTACTCGGATCGCGTCATCGAATACGCCAAGGACCGCTGCAACCTCATCACGTTCGGCTCACACGAAAGCGACACTATCTCCTGCCAGCATGTGGAAAAGCGCAGCGACGGGCTCTACTTCACGGTTTCCTCGCTCAAGTACAACGGTGAATTTTCCATCACGATGCCCGGCCTTTTCAACATCTCCAACGCCCTCGCTGCCATGGCCATCTGTATGGTGCTCGACGTGCCGGAGGAGTATGTGCGCTCGGGCCTTCGCAAGGCGCGCGCCGCGGGCCGCATGCAGATCTACGAGAGCCGCGACAAGAACGTCACCGTCATCGTCGACTACGCGCACAACCGCATGAGCTTTGACGCGCTCTACCGCTCGACGAAGATCGAATACCCCGGCCGCCAGATGATCTCCGTCTTCGGCTGCCCCGGCTCCCACGCGCTCCAGCGCAGAAAAGACCTCGGCGAGCTGAGCGGGCAGAACTGCGACTTCGTCTTCATCACCGAGGAGGACTCCGGCGAAGAGCCGTTCGCGCAGATCGCCGCCGACATTGAAAAGCACGTTGCCTGCCCGCACCTTGTGCTCGAGGACCGCGCCGAGTGCATCCGCCGCGCAATTCTGGACGGCAAGGACGCGCGCGTCATTCTGCTGACCGGCAAGGGAGAAGAGACAACGATGAAGCGCGGCAGCGTCTTCGTCCCCTACCCGAGCGACGTCGAACTCACACTCAAATACCTCGCCGAATACGACAAGGTCCATCCCGCCGCGCCGGCGAGCAGCGCCAAAAAGGCAAAAAAGGACTTTTTGCCCATCATCCTCGGCAGCGACGAAAACGCCTACGGCACGGCGCGTCTCTTCCAGGAGGCCTATCACGTCACACCGCTGCTGCTGTGCACGCAGCAGCTCGTGCCCACGCGCCACTCGCACCTGTTTCTCTGCCGCATTATCCCGGATTTTGAGCGCGAGGAGGTCTTTCCCGGCGCGCTGCTCGGCGTGCTGAAGCAGTGCGCACAGGACTATGAAAAGCTGCTCGTCATCCCCTGCTCGGACTATTACACGGGTCTTCTCTGCCGCCACTACGACCATTTCGAGGGGCTCATCGCCAACCGCTTCATCTCGGATGAGCTGCTTGAAACGTTCGACACGAAAGACAAGTTCTACGCCCTCTGCAAGCAGTACGGCATGGACTATCCCAAGACCGTCGTCGCCTCTCCCGAGGAGCGCGAGAGCGTCGTCGACCGCCTTCCGTTCGACTTTCCCATCGTCGTCAAGCCCGAGAATTCCAATGCACTCGACTATCTCCGCTGCCATTTTGAGGGGCAGAAAAAGGTCTTCTTCTTCGACACGCGCGAGCAGTACCTCACAATGGTCCACAGCATGAACCAGTCGGACTACCGCGGCAAGCTCATTTTGCAGGAGTTTATCCCCGGCGGCGACGACGCGATGCGCGTGCTCAACAGCTATTCGGACCTTGACGGCCATGTGCGCGCGATGTGCCTCGGCCAGCCGGTGCTCGAATACTACGACCCCAAGTCTGTCGGCAACTATGCCGCCATCATCTCGCGCGGCGATCAGGCGTTGTATGACAAAATGCAGGAGTTTCTCGAAAAGCTCGGCTACGTCGGTTTTTCGAACATCGACATGAAGTACGATTCCCGCACAGGCCGCTACGTGCTCTTCGAGATCAACCCTCGCCTTGGCCGCAGCAGCTATTTCTGCCGTGCCGCGGGGCTGAACATGATGAAGCTCCTGACCAACGATGTCGTCTACGGCAAGCGCGAGGACTGCGTCTACAACCACACCGTCGCCCTCTGGCAGAACGTGCCGACCGGCATTCTGCGCCGCTATGTCAAGGATCAGGAGCTCTCCGACGAGCTCAAGCAGTTCAAGGGCACGCACACGCTCTTCTGCAAGGGCGATCTGCCGCTCTCTCGACTCTATCGCCTGCTGCGCTACTACGCCGCGCAATACCACAACTTCCGCGACTACTACTTCGATAAAAAGTGACTCCTGTCAAAAGAAAAAGGAACGGCTCGTGCCGTTCCTTTTTCTTACCAGAATTTTTTCTTTTTGCACACCCACAGGCTCAGCACCACCACGGCGACACTCACAAGAATGATCGCGGGGTAGCCGTATTTCCAGTGCAGCTCCGGCATGCCGGAAAAGTTCATACCGTACCAGCCGACCAGCAGCGTCAGCGGCAGGAAGATCGTCGTCACGATGGTCAGGATCTGCATGATGCGGTTCTGACGGATGTCGATCTCCGACTGGAACAGCGACTGGATCTGCGTGCAGTATTCGCGCAGCAGCTGCGATTCCTCGCGCAGGCGGATGACGCGCTCTTCAAATAATCGGAACAGTCCGCACTCCTCATCCGAAAAGTAGCCGTTCTCATTTTCCCGCAGCTCGCACGCCACGTCGTCGAGCTGGGAGTAGTAGCGGTACCAGGCCATCGTCTCCTTGCGCAGCTCGCTCATCGGGGTGCTGAATTCCTCCAGCTCGCCCGCGAGCACGCGTTCTTCCAGCGCCGTCGCGCGGTCTTCGATCTCCTCGAGGCGGTGCAGGTCCCTGGCGATCAGCAGCTCGAAGAAGTCGTAGAGAAATCGTCCGACGCTGTTTTCTATCAGGCGTTTTTCCTTGACGATGTGCTTCAAATAAGGCTCGGCCATCTCTCCGTCGTCCACCAGCACCACACGGTCCTTCGTCACGAGATAGCCGCAGCAAAGGCGCGTGCCGTCCCTGCGGCCGCGCGGCAGTGCGAGCGTTCCGCTCAGACAGTTGGAGCGCACCTCCGCCTTGCAGATGTGCGCGTCCCGCGCGCTCGGCGTATGGTGCAGCACCGCTTCGAGTCCCGGCAGCGCCGTTTCGTGCGCCAACTCGTCCGAATTCAGCAGCACCACCGCCGCGCCGCTCTCCGGCGCGCGGTCCAGCGGCGTCAGCGTCTTGCCGATCGCATACCATTTCATACCCGTTCCCCCAATGCGCTTCTTTCTCTCCCCCATTGTAGCAGAATATGAAAAAAGTACAACGCCCCGCCAGAACTTTTTCCCGCAGCGCAATATTTTATGATAAAATTTGTAAAAGCGTGAACTTTTTTGTTATCTTTTGCGTCTATATGGTTGGAAGATGGAACACCCCACACACAAAAGGAGGAAATTTGGATGAAACGAAAATCTCTTCGCACGCTTGTTTGCGCGCTCCTCGCATCTCTTGCGCTCACAACCTTTGCCTTTGCCGACAACGGGCCGAAGCCCCAGCTCATCGTGCGCGTCAAAGACGCGCCGCAGGAGCCCTACTATCTCGACCTGCTCGCCAAGGGTGATTGGGACGCGGAAGATGGAAACCGTATCGACGGCATCGACTGGAACTACGACGGCAAAGAGGATACGCTCGACCCCGACCTCTTAGCACTTCTGCGCAACAACGTGCCCGCAGGCTGGCACGCCTGCGTGGCGCAGGGCACGACCGGCGCGCCGATGTGGGGCGAGCTGTACGCGGAAGGGACGGACGCCTCTGGCAATGCACTGCACTGGTTCGGCTACGTCGGTGTGCCGAGCACCTACCGCATCATCCTCGTCACCGAATCCGGCAAGGTCTGGGTCTCCGATATACTCAATCGCCGCGTTCTGCAATCGTCCGTCACGGTCAACTGGTCGGACGATACGTCGGCAGTCACCGTTTCCGTTCCCTCAACCATCCCCGGCTACTTGCTGCAATTTGTCGCAACGCTCGTGCCGACGCTTCTCATCGAGGGCGCGCTGCTGCTTCTGTTCCGCTATTCGTGGAAGAAAAACTGGGAAACGTTTTTACTGGTCAACGTTCTGACACAGGGCTTTTTAGCCGTTGCATCTGTATATGTCACCGCACACAACGGCGTGAGCGCTTGGTATTTCTTTTTCTTCCTGCTTCCGGCGGAACTCATCATTTTGCTCGTCGAGCTGTATCTCTACGCCGGCTGCGACCTTCTCACCGGCCACAGCAAGGGCCGCGCCGCGGCCTATGCGATCACCGCTAATCTGGCTTCCGCTGTTCTCGGCTATTATCTGGCCGTGCCTGTCTGGCGGCTCGTTGTCTCGATCTTATGATTCTGTTCACATAACGCCAAGGAGGAATTCGCATGACCGGCCAAGTCTTTCCTGATCTGCCGCAAACTCCCCCGCCCGAACCGCCCGCCGATCCTCCCGCACAGGAGGAACCGGCCGAGGCCCTCACGCCCGCGCAGGAGATGGCCGACGCGCTCTCCGCGCCCGAAGTAGAGACGCCCGATGTGAGCGATTCGCCCTTCTGCCGCGCGATGGGCTTGATCGCCGGCGGCCTCGCCGTCACCGGCGTGACGCTGAATTTCTGGAACCTCGACGTGCTGCTGCCGCTGGTCGGCACATTCTGCCTGCTCGTCGGCTTCCGCGCCCTGCGGCGGGTCAACGGCTTCCTGCGCGCGGGCTATGTCTGCGCCTGCCTGCACATGCTGCTCCTTTTTGTTGAGCTTGGGCAGGATGCCGTGATCTACCGTGCGGACACCGGCCTGGCGGCATTTTTCACCGTCGTTGCCGCCGCCGTGCGGCTCGTGCTGCTCTTCTGTCTCTGGCAGGGCCTGCTCGATATGCAGCGCGACGCAGGCATAACGCCGCCTGCCGCCCCCGCCGCGGGCGCTCTATTGCTCTGGTACATTCTGCTCTATGTCGCAGCGGCATTGTTTGCCTCGCTTTCCCTGTTGCTCGGCGCTTACCTCGTCTGGTATTTCTACCTGGTCGTCCGCCTCAAAAAGCTCTCGAAGTCGATGGCCGCGCAGGGCTGCGCCATCAAGCCGATCAAGGAGCACTTCTCAAATCACAAGCTCGTCGGCTCGCTGCTCACCGTCCTCGCTGTCGTCATTGCCTGTGGCTTCCTGTTTTTCGGCTCCTACCGCATGGACTGGACGCCCAAAGAGACCGGCACCGACGCACAGGTGATCGAAGCCCATGAAAGGCTCCTTGCCCTCAGCTATCCCGAATCCGAGCTCAACGACCTCTCCGACGAGGACCTTCTCACCTGCCTCCGCGCCGAGCGTGTGGTCATCAAAGGGTGCACAGGCAGCGCTTATATCAACTACTCCAATAAGCCGCAGACGAATGACGCCTTCCACCTGACCATCGTTGCCGTCCAACGGCCCTTTGACCGGCTGTTCGTCGCCTGCCATTTCCGCTGGGACGAAGGCATGCGCTTTTACGGCACGGAGAGCCTTGCCTTTGAGCCACACCACGACAGCAACTCCTGGTTTGCCAAAGAGTTCTCCGGCCGGGTGCTCTATGACGGTCCGGACGGCGCGACCTACACCGCCCCTTACATCGATCCTGGCACCGATCAGGTCAACCTTGGCAGCTGGTACGAGAACTGCTTCCGGCAGCTCTACTGCGCCGACGCCTCTTTCCCGAACGATGGCACGAACCAGCGCGGCTACGTCGCCTGCGCCCTCTCCAACAACATCGACGAGTTCACCAAATTCGAGGGACTATTCTATTATGTCCACCAGAACGGCCGCTTCCAGTACCCCGTGAAGACCGCGCGCGATTATCAGGGCTTCAACGTCAACAGGCCCCTCCTCTACAACGCACCGTTCGAGCGCGTGCAGGATTATTTTGTCCTCTTGCAAAACGAAGACGGCGTTTTGAATATTCACTGATCATTTCAGTAACAATTCCGTGGTTCACGGAGGAATGCCGCAGTCTCTGCGGCACGCAGTCAAAGGGGGATATTCTCTTTCACAAAAGAGAATATCCCCCTTTAAATTCCCCAAGAGAAAGGTTTTAGATTGGCAGTCTCAATCTCGAATGACCTTTTTGCCTCCGGAATGGAAATGCTTGCGCGCAGCGTTGCCGCGTTTAGAGTTGCTGCACGACTTGCCTCTGCTCCTACTATCCGCTGTTGCGCAGCCGTTGGCGGCTTTGCCGCCTTACGGATGCGGCACACCCCTTGCGGGTGCCGCTCTGCCTGCCTTATAGAAGTGCGCAGTAATCTCCGTCTACCGATAGTGCCTACCAATACGGCGAGCGAAGCAATGCCGCATCCCGCAAGCAGTCTGCCGCCGAGCAAACGTCACTCGCGCCTCACAATAGTAAGGCGCGGTTGCGACCTGTCACGAATCGCAGAGATTCATGGCGAAGCCATGTACACCGCACCCACACTGCGCAGCGCGTGCAGTCATTCAAGATAAAAACTGCCAATGTTGGGGGTCGAGGGGCTCTCCCCTCGCGTTCTCTTGGGGGATTTAAAGGGGGCCATTCTCTCACGTGAGAGAATGGCCCCCTTTATTCGCACTCCCTGCGCGGCGCAGGGAACCTCTCGCACCCCTAAGGTGCGACAATATGAACCCCCGCCGTGTACGTCTGATACCCCGACCCAAGGCTCGCGTAATACTGCACCGTCACGTCGGCGCTCTTGCCGTCGTCCGCGATCACGGCGTCCAGGACGTCTGCCTTTTCGTCCACGCTGACCCAGCCGCGGCGGTAGCGCGGCAGCGTGAGCCCCTGCGCGCCTGTGATCTCCGCGATGCGGGATGTGCCGTCCGACTGCTGTTCCAGCCGGTAGCTCACGCCGACCGTCGCCAGAAATGTCTCGTTCTCCTCGATCCCGGCAGGGGCGAAGTACGTGCGCTACGCGCCGTCGCCCTCCGTCCAGTCGGTGAGCGAGGTCTGCTACGCGCTGCCCTCGCGCGTGACCGTCACCTTACGCTCGCCGCTCTTACCGGAGACCGTCGCAATGATCGACACGCCGTCGGGCGCAAAGGCGAGGCCACTGATCTCCTCGCCGCTCGCGAGTTCGAGCGCGGCGAGCTTCGTTCCGTTGAGCGCGTAGACGTCCGACCGGTAGGAGTAGACGGCGGTGGAAAGGTCATCTCCTTGCCAGATGAGGTTGTTGCCGGGGAAGGTCTTGAGCAGCGTGCCGGCCACGAAATTGAAAACCACGTAGAGGTCGTTTTTCTCCCCCAGGCTACCGAACGCCACAAAGTAGTTGCCTGCGGTCCCAATGTCCTCAAACCCTTTGAGCGACGGGTACTGTTCGGCAAAGTCCCAGCTTTTTCTGTCGATATAGATCGTTGTGTCATCCATTGCCACTCTGATCGTTTTCGGCGATACGCAGTACCAGCGCTGCACCTCGCTCGTCAAAATGAGCTCGCCGTCCTGTTGGGCAATGAGAAATTCGCTCTGGTCGATCAGCTCATTGACGCGCGCTGCGAATGCCTGCTGCGATTCGCCCCAATCGCCGTTCTGCGTTCCGTCCCAGTTCAGATAAATGCTCGTGTTGTTGTTTTCCACGATGTTCAGTTTGCCGCCGTCAAAGGTGTGAAGGCCGTAGTAGTAGGCACAATAGCTGATCGCGTCTTGATTTTTGCCCTCGTCTAAGCTGTATTGCAGCAGCATGTCGCGTCCGTTTTCGCGGCAGAGGAAGTAGACGTCGCCCTCCCACATGCGGTCGCGCATCAGCTCCTCGCCGTTGTCGTCGACGACGCACAGCTCATAGCCTCCGAATGCTTTCTCGCAGATGATCTGCTCTGCCCTGCCGTCGTTGTCGAGGTCGGCGGACGCCAGCGCCCTGCTTCCGTCGCTCTCCGACGGCTCTGTGCAGCGGATGACCGTGCCGTCGCCGTAGGAATGCAGCTCGGCGTTCAGCGTGGAGAACAGCAGCTCGCTCTTGTCTAAAAGCCTGTTGACCTCGTCCGCGAATTTCCGCGCCTCGGCGGGCCATGAATCGGCGGAATCGGAATTTACGCTGAAGCTCACCGAATTCTCCGCCAGCGTGGTCGTCTCGCTTCCGCTGAGCAGAAAGAGCCTATAGGAATACGATGCCTCGCCCTGATAGATCGTCGGCTCGTAGCGCAATAGCGCCGTCTTGACGCTGTCGCGATAGAGGAAATAGCTGCTCCAGCCCGCGTGCGCCAGTCCCAGCTCCGCGCTCCAGAGCTCTTCGCCGCTCTGATTGCTCACCCGCAGCCGGTACGGCTTCTGCGTGGAAGTGCCGGTATAGGAGATCACTTCCTCGATCCCGTCGCCGTTCAGGTCAGCGCGGGTCAGCTCGGTCGCGCCGCCGTTCAGGCGGACGATCCAGCGGTAGGGATGCGCCCCGCTGTAGGGAAGTCCCCCGCTGCGATAGCCCATCACAAGGTAAAGGCTGCCGTCCTTCTGCTGCAATAAGAGCCACTGGTCCATCGCCGCAAGCTCATCCCAGCGGAGATATCTCTCAAGCGGGGCCGTCGCATTGTCGTCCTCAGCCGTTCTCGTGCCGCGCCAGGCGCGCACATTTTCTCGGCGCAGCTTCGCGGCGCTCGTGCCGTTCCAATCTTCGCCGCTTCCGCTGCGGAACAGCCAGTCGAAGTTGCTCACGGTCAGGTCGATCTCCTCCCACTCCGAAAAGCGGTAGCTGTATCCTCTCGCCGCCGTCACTGTACCGTACAGAATACCGGTCATGTCCGTGCCAAGTGCGGAGGAAAGCCACAGCTCGGGCGTGGACTTCGTATTGGCAAAGGTCTCCTCATAGCTGGTTTCCCAGACGGAATCCTCGAAAACGGCCTCGCCGAGCGTATACACCCCCGTTGTCATCCCATAGAGTGCATACGACAGCCGGTCTGCCATGTCGATCGGACTTGCCGAATCGCCCTTTAGCACATAGTTTTCCCATTCCGCCTGATTCTCGACGTCCGCATCAAAAGTATCGCCGTCGATGATCAGATAATGGCCCACTACGCTGCCGACAGCATGCACCGTGCCGTCGTCCATCGTGAGAAGGAACCACACCGGCAAGCCGGCGTAAACCGTCTCCGGTTTTTCGATATATGTGCCGCGGCTGCTGTTGATCAGTTCGACTGCCTGTGCCATTTCTTCCGTATCGAGTTTTTTATACTGCCGCGCCTCCCCTTCCGCCGGAACGTAGAGCTCGATTGACGCAACGTCCGCCGCATTCAGCTTCTGCGCCCAGACAAGGCTGCCGCGCTCCGACCTCGGATTCGTCAAAAAGCACACGGCCACGATCACGACCGCGAGCACCGCCGCGGCGGCGACCCAGAACGCGGGCTTTTTGTAGTGCAGTGCGCTTTTCACGCGCATTTTGATGTTCCCCTCGCCGAACGCCAGCGGGCAGGCCGCGACGGCTCTTTTCGGCGCGGCGCAGGATAACAGCGCCTGTGAATAGTCTGCGCGTGCCGCACCGTCCAGCCCCCTGACGACTTTTTCATCGCACGCGAGCTCGATGTCGCGGCAGAAGAGGATGTAGGCGACCCACACCAGCGGGTTGAACCAGTGCAGCGCGAGCACGAGGTAGCCGAGCACTTTCCACCAGTGGTCGCGGCGGGCAAGGTGCGCGCACTCGTGCGCGATGACATACGCCGCCGTCCCCTCGTCCATGTGCATGGGAAGATAAATGTTCGGCTTCACCACGCCGAAGACGAACGGCGAATCGACAAATTCGCTCTCGTAGATGTTATCTCGCAGCAAAATCGCCGTTGCGAGCTTTCTTTTCAGCTTTCCCGCACTCACGAGCGCGTGGACGAGCAGCGCCGCCATGCCGGCGAGCCAGAGGACGCTGTAGATGTTGAAATCGACCTGCGCCTGCTGGCGGCTCACGCCGACGGGGACCTCCGCCGCCGAAGGCAGCGTCGGATTCGTGACGATGTCAAGCGTCGCCTGCTCGTAGAGCACCGGCTCGCGCGTTTCGGTCACGATCTCGCTTGGGATGGTCTCGGCGCTCGGGATGAGCGAGAGCGCGCTTTCAATCGAAAACAGGCAGACAAGCCGCAGTGCGACCACACCCCAGAGAAGCGGCATGACCCACTTCGGCGCTTTTTTGAGGACAACCCGCAGCACGAGCACCGCCAGAATGAGCCAGCTTGCGCTGATGCTGAGGTTCACGAGCTTCAAAAAGACGTCATCCATGATGATTCTCCTTTCGATAAAGGTCGATCATTTTCTGCACCTCGTCAAGCTCTTTGTCGCTCACGTGGCTCGACTTTGTAAACGCGGCGACGAACGCGGGCAGCGAGCCGTCGAAGCGCTTGTCGAGCAGCTCGTCGATCTCGGCGGTCTGCGCCTCGTCTTGTGAGATGAGCGACGTGACGACAGTATTCTCGTTTTTCAGCACCCCGCGCTCAGAGAGCCGTTTGATGACCGTGTAGGTCGTCGTCGGTTTCCAGCCCAGGTGCTCGGCGCAGAGCGCGACCAATTCACGGCTCTTGACCGGCTCGTGTGCCCACAGGATTTGACAGAAGCGGTATTCGCTCTCAAAAATTTTCGGCGTTTCCATCTTGTTCCCTCTCTAATCTGTTAGAGTATATTTGTACACTAACAGATTAGAGTCCTTCTGTCAAGCCCTTTTGCGCTCAATTTTGGGCAAATCTCACTTGACAAGGTCCTCCACGCTCCTTATAATAATTCATATCGCACAAAAAGCTCCGCGCAGGAGCTTTTTTTATGTTTGGAGAAAGAGAGTGTCATCCCATGTCAAAAAAAGCCAATCCCGCGGCGCTGCTGCCGATCTTAGTGTTCCTTGTCCTGTATCTGGGCCTCGGCCTTGTCTTTGAGTATGTGCTCAAAATCCCGATGGGATTTTATTCCATCCCCATCGTCGTCATCTTTCTCATCGCGCTGCTTGTGGCCTGCTGCCAAAACCGTGCGCTGTCGTTCGACGAAAAGCTCACGCTGATGGGCCATGGTGTGGGCGATAAGAACATTATCACGATGCTGCTCATCTTCTTAGCCGCGGGTATGTTCGTCGGCGTCGTGGGCCGCTCGAGTGCGGAGAGCGTTGCGTACTTCATGCTCTCGATCATCCCGTCGAAATTCGCCGTGGCGGTGCTGTTCGTCGTCAGCTGCTTTGTCTCCACCGCGATGGGCACGAGCGTCGGCACCATCACGCTCATCACGCCCATCGCCATCCCCATCGCCGCGGCGAGCGGCTATTCCCTGCCGCTGTGTGTCGCGTCCGTCATGGGCGGGGCAATGTTCGGTGACAATCTGAGCTTCATTTCCGACACAACCATCGCCGCCTGCAACGGGCAGGGCTGCGCGATGAAGGACAAATTCCGCGAAAATTTCCACATCGCCTTCCCCGCCGCGCTCGCGTCGCTCGCACTCATCCTCGTGCTGACGCTGAATGCGGACGTGCACCCCGCGCCCATCCCTGCCTACAATCTCATTCAGATCATCCCCTATGTGCTCGTGCTCATCGGCGGCATCATCGGTATCAACGTCTTTGTCGTGCTGCTCATCGGTATCGTATCCGGCGCGGTCATCGCGCTCGCGACCGGCGCGACGGGGCAGACCGGCATCCTCGCAGTCAAGGCCCTGCTCGAAAACATGGGCAGCGGCGCGGCCGGGATGTTTGAAACCTCGATGGTCGCGATCTTAGTTTCCGCCATCTGTGCGCTGATCCGTGAGTACGGCGGCTTTGAAGCGCTGCTCGGCTGGATCAAAAAGGCGTTTCGCGGCAAGCGCGGCGGCCAGATCGGCATGGGCCTTCTCGTCGGCGCGATGGACATTGCCACCGCGAACAACACCGTCGCCATCGTTATGGCGAACCCCATCGCCAAGGAGATGAGCGAGGAGTACGGCATCACCCCGCGCAAGGCCGCATCGCTCCTTGACACGTTCTCCTGCATCTTTCAGGGCATCATCCCCTACGGCGCACAGATGCTCGTCGCGATCTCCGCGGCGCACGAGCTGGGCTACGCCATCTCGGCGTTCGACATCATCCCAAACCTCTTCTACCCCTATCTTCTGGCGGTGAGCTCATTCTTCTTCATTGCAATCGACAGCAAAAAGAAGGCGTGACTGATGGTTGACCATAATCTTTTTCAGTGCAAAAAGCTCTTTCTCTTCGACCTCGACGGCACGCTGTACTTGGGCGACCGGCTCTTTGAAGGCGTCCGCGAGCTGCTCTCTGCCATCCGCGCACGCGGCGGGCAGTACCGCTTTCTGACAAACAACTCCTCGCGCAGCGTAGCGGCCTACGTCAAAAAGCTCACGCGCCTCGGCGTCGCGACGGAGGCGGCCGATTTTCTCACCTCGGTCGACGCGCTGATTCACTATCTCCGCGAGCACGGCGGAGAAGACCGACGCTATTACGTCTGCGGTACGGAGTCGATGAAATCACAGCTCCGCGCGGCGGGCTTTACCGTCGCAGAACGGCGTGAGGACGCGAACGCGCTCCTGATGGGCTTCGACACCGAGCTGACATTTCAAAAGCTGGAGGACGCCTGCATCCTGCTCGGACAAGGCATCCCCTACCTTGCGACAAATCCCGACTGGGTCTGCCCCACGGCCTACGGCTTCGTGCCCGACTGCGGGAGCGTGTGCGAAATGCTCTGGCGCGCGACTTCCCGCCGCCCCATCGTCATCGGCAAGCCCGAACCGCTGATGCCGCAGCTCGCAATGCTTGAGGCGAGCGTTTCCGCGCAGGAAACACTGCTCGTGGGCGACCGCATCTACACGGATATCGCCAGCGGCGCGAACGCGGGCATCGACACGCTGCTCGTCCTCTCTGGCGAGACGAAGGAAGAAGACCTCCCCACCGCTGACCTGCAGCCGACGTTTGTTCTGCCGGACGTCGCCGCACTGCTGAGCATCTTAGAATCTTAAAAAGGAAGACCTATGGCAAACATCATCGAAATCCACGATTTTTCCGATCCCGCGCTCGACGTCTACGCGCGCCTGACTGAAAACCAACTGCTCAATCGCGCGGACTCCGACAACGCGCTCTTCGTCGCGGAAAGTCCGCTCGTCATCGGCCGTGCGCTTGATGCGGGCTGTGAGCCGGTGTCGTTTCTGATGGAGCGGCAGCATACGCAGGGCAAGGGGCGCGAAATTCTCGCCCGCTGCTGTCAAGATATTCCGGTTTACACCGCTGATGAATCCGTGCTGACACAGCTCACCGGCTTTCACCTGACGCGCGGCATGCTCTGCGCCATGCGGCGGCCGAAGCTCCAAAGCGTCGAGGACGTCTGCCGCGATGCGCGGCGCCTCGTCGTGCTCGAAAACGTGATGAATCCGACGAACATCGGCGCGATCTTCCGCTCCGCCGCCGCGCTCGGCATGGACGCGGTGCTGCTCACGACCGCGGGCAGCGATCCGCTCTATCGCCGCGCCTCGCGCGTCAGCATGGGAAATGTGTTCCTCATCCCGTGGACCTACCTGCCCGAAAGCGGCGACTGGACGCAGCTGCTGCGCGATCTCGGCTTCCGCACCGTCGCGATGGCACTGCGCAACGACTCCGTACGGCTCGACGATCCGCGCCTTGCCGCCGAAGAAAAGCTTGCCATCGTCATGGGCACGGAGGGTGACGGGCTCGCATCCTCGACCATCGCGAGCTGCGACTACACGGTCAGGATCCCAATGTACCACGGCGTTGACTCGCTCAATGTCGCCGCAGCGAGCGCCGTGGCGTTCTATGAGCTGGGACTTCCCCCGCTGAACGAAAAGGAGGACTGACATGCTGAACAATACCGGCTTCGACCTCTGGGCCGACGGCTATGACAAGAGCGTCGGCCTCTCCGACGAGAACGACCGCTACCCCTTTGCGGGTTACCGCGCCATGATGAACGCGCTCTATCAGCGCGTGCTCGCGCAGAGCGGGCGTGATGTGCTGGACATTGGCTTCGGCACAGGCGTTTTGACCTCGCGGCTCTACAAGCAGGGCTGCCGCATCTATGGGCAGGACTTTTCCGCGCGCATGATCGAACTGGCGCAGGCCAAAATGCCGGACGCGCGGCTCTATCAGGGCGATTTTTCCAAAGGCCTTGTGCCCGAGCTTTGCGTACGGCAGTACGACGCCATCGTTGCGACCTACTCGCTCCACCACCTGACGGACACGCAGAAAATCGGCTTTCTGCGCACACTCCTGCCGCTTTTGAAGCAGGACGGCTGTCTTTTCATCGGCGACGTCGCCTTCCGCACGCGCGAAGAGCTCGAAGCGTGTCGAACTGCGGCAGGCGAGGATTGGGACTCAGATGAAATTTACTTCGTCTACGGCGAACTCCGTCCCCACTTCCCCACGCTGACGTTTGAATCCTTCTCCCACTGCACAGCACTCCTGACGCTGCGCCGCTGATTCCCCGGGAAATACGATAAAAAGCCTCTGTATGGTCAACCCATACAGAGGCTTTTCTGTGAAGCATTATTCCTTTTCAGTCGTTCAAATGGTCGAGGATCGCCGCGATCAGCTGCTCCTTGCCCGTGCCCTTTTCGGCAGAGAACGGAATGACGAGCTCATCGTCGCGCAAACTCAGCGTCTCGCGAATTTGGGCAAGATTCGGCTCGATCTCGCGCGCTTTGAGCTTGTCGAGCTTGTTCGCCACGATCACGACGGGACAGCCCGTCTGCACGAAGTAGTCGTGCATCGTCACGTCGTCAGCTGTCGGCTTGTGCCGCGCGTCGACGATCTGCACGCCGAGGTGAATGAGCCCCGCAGACTGGAAATAGTTTTCCATCAGCTTGCCCCAGCGGTCGCGCTCGGTCTTGGAGACCTTGGCGTAGCCGTAGCCCGGCAGGTCGACGAGGTAGAGCTTGCCGTCGATCTTAAAGTAGTTGATCTGCGAGGTCTTGCCCGGGGACGCGCCCACGCGGGCAAAGTTCTTGCGGTTGACGAGCCGGTTGATGACGGACGATTTGCCGACGTTCGACCGCCCCGCAAACGCGAGCTGCGGCATCCCGTCGCGCACGAACTGCTTTTCCGACGCCGCCGAGAGGATGAATTCGACCTTGTTGAAGTTGATCGCCATGGTTTTCGTTTCCTTTCAGCTCATTTCGCCCGCACGCAGCGCGCTGTGCGCGCTCTCCTGCACGGGAGGAAGATAGCTCTCGTGCGCGGCAGCGGTGCATTTTTCGGGCAGCACCAGCGCTTCGGCAAAGACGGCGTCCACCGTCTCGACCGGTACAAAGCGCAGCTTTTCGCGCACCAGCGGGTCGATCTCGTCGAGGTCCTTTTCATTCTCCTTCGGGAGAATGACCGTATGTACGCCCGCGCGCAGCGCGCCCATTGTCTTTTCGCGCAAGCCCCCGATGGCGAGCACACGGCCGCGCAGCGTGATCTCGCCCGTCATGGCGACATCGCGGTGTACCGCCTGCCCCGTCAGCGCGGAGAGCACCGCTGTCGCGATGGCGATACCGGCGCTGGGTCCGTCCTTGGGGATGGCCCCCTCAGGGAAGTGGATATGGATGTCCTTCGTCTTGTAGAAGTCCGGCGCGATGCCGAGCTCCTGCGCCCGCTGGCGCAGGCACGAGAGTGCCGCGCGGCAGCTCTCCTGCATCACGTCGCCCAGGTTGCCCGTGAGCTCGACCTTGCCGCTGCCATCCATCACGCCGACCTCGACGGGCAGAATTTCGCCGCCCACCTCGGTCCACGCAAGGCCGTTCACCACGCCGACAAGGTCCTTTTCGGGAATCTTCTCCTGTGCAGCACGCGGCGCACCGAGGAAGTCCTTGATGTTCTTCTCTGTCACGGTGACTCGCTTTACATCGCTTGTGGCAAGCTGCATTGCCGCCTTGCGGCAGATCTTGCCGAGCTGACGCTCAAGCGAGCGCACGCCGCTCTCGCGCGTGTAGAGCGCGATGGCCGCGCGGATGGCGCTCTCGTCCACGCGCAGGCTCGAGGCCGTCAGCCCGTGGGCCTGACGCTCCTTGGGCAGCAGGTGCCGCTGCGCGATCTGCACCTTCTCCTCGTCCGTGTAGCTGGGGATTTCAATGATCTCCATGCGGTCGAGCAGCGGGCGCGGAATGGTGTCGAGCGTGTTGGCCGTCATAATGAACATCACGCGGCTCAGATCGACGGGAATTTCAAGATAGTGGTCGCGGAAGGCGTAGTTCTGCTCGCTGTCGAGCACTTCGAGAAGTGCGCTCGCGGGGTCGCCGCGTCCGTCGCTTCCCATCTTGTCGACCTCGTCGAGCACGAGCAGCGGATTCATCGAGCCGCTGCGGGAGATAGCCTCGATGATGCGGCCGGGCATCGCGCCGATGTAGGTCTTGCGATGGCCGCGGATATCCGCCTCGTCACGCACGCCGCCGAGCGACAGCCGCGCGACCTTGCGGTTCATCGCCTTGGCGACCGACAGCGCGATCGACGTCTTGCCGACGCCCGGAGGGCCGACGAGACATAAAATCTGCCCCTTCGCCTTGGGGTTGAGCTGGCGCACGGCGATGAACTCTAAAATGCGCTCCTTGACCTTCTGCAAGCCGTAGTGGTCGCGGTCAAGAATCTTGCGCGCGGCGTCTACGCTGGCGCGCTCCTTCGTCTCCTCGCCCCAGGGCATTTCCATGCAGGTGTCGAGATAGTTGCGCAGCACACTCGCCTCGGCGCTGCCGAACGGCTGCTTGGCGAGCTTGTCCACATCTTTCAGCAGCTTGCGCTCCACTTCTTCGCTCAGGTGCGCCTTGCTGATCTTCTCGCGGTACTCGTCGAGTTCTTCGTCCTCCCCGCCCTCACCGATCTCGTTCTGTAAGACCTTGATCTGCTCGCGCAGGACAAAATCCTTCTGAATTTTTCCGACGCGGGAGCGGACCTTGCTTTCAATGTCCTGCTCCATGGCGGTAACTTCGATCTCGCGGCGCAGAATCTCGTTCATGCGCTGCAATCTCGGCAGCGGGCGCAGCTCGTCGAGGATATCCTGTTTGTCCTGATAGCGCAGGTTGAGCTGCTGGGCGATAAAGTCAGCGAGATAGCCAGGATCGTTCGTCGATAAAATGGCGGCGTAGACATCGTCCGGCAATTTCTGCGCGAGCTCGGCATATTCCGTCACGCTGGCGTAGGTCTGGCGCAGCATCGCCTCCGTCCGCTTGCTATGGCACGAGGTGGCCGGCTCGTCGATGAGCTCGACCTGCGCCTGCAAAAACGGCTCGCGCTGCCACAGCCGCTTGAGGCGGGCGCGGCACGCGCCCTCCATCATCACGCGCAGCACGCGGTCAGACACGCGCAAGATCTGCGTCACGCGCGCGACCGTGCCGATCTCGTACAGGTCTTTTTCCTCCGGCTGCTCCACGCCGATCTCACGCTGGGTGACGAGAAAAATCTCCTCCCCGTTTTCCATGGCGCGCTCAAGCGCGTGCACGGAGATCGGACGCTCGAGGTCAAAGCTCGTGTTCATGCGAGGGAACACATTGAGCCCGCGCATGGCGATGACCGGAAGATTTTTTGTTACAGGTTCCATGGGGTTTCTCCTTATGAAGCGGAGTCTGCCGGCAGCGACGGCTGCGGCGCCTCCCCTTCTTTCTCTGTGCGGTGGGAAATTTTCGGCTGTTCCGTCCCCTCCACGCAGCCCGGCGTGATGGTCACGCGGTCGATCGTGCGGTCGGACGGGATGTCGTACATCACGTTCATCAGCAGACCCTCCATTACCGCGCGCAGGCCGCGCGCGCCGATCTTGCGCTCGATGGCCTTGTCGGCAATCGCTTCGAGCGCCTTGGGCTCGAACGTGAGCTCAGCGTCGTCGTAAGAAAACAGCTTTTGATACTGCTTGACGAGCGCGTTTTTCGGCTGGGTCAGGATCTTGACAAGGTCGTCGCGCGTCAGCGCGTCGAGCGCCGTGATGACCGGCAGTCTGCCGACCAGCTCGGGGATGATGCCGAACTTCAAGATATCGTGCGGCTGCACCTCGCGTAAAATCTTGCTTTCATCCACGTCGTTTTTGCTCTTGAGCTCCGCGCCGAAGCCCATCGACTTGCGGTCGAGACGGCTCTCGATGATCTTCTCGATGCCCTCGAACGCGCCGCCGCAGATGAAGAGGATGTTGTGCGTGTCGATCTGGATGAACTCCTGATGCGGGTGCTTGCGGCCGCCCTGCGGCGGGACGTTGGCAACCGTGCCCTCGACGATTTTCAGCAATGCCTGCTGCACGCCCTCGCCGGAGACGTCACGCGTGATGGAGGTGTTCTCGCTCTTGCGGGCGATCTTGTCGATCTCGTCGACATAGATGATCCCGCGCTCGGCGAGCTCCACGTCGTAATCCGCCGCCTGAAGCAAGCGGAGCAGAATGTTTTCCACATCGTCGCCGACGTAGCCCGCCTCGGTGAGGGTCGTCGCGTCCGCGATGGCGAACGGCACCTTCAGAATGCGGGCGAGCGTCTGGGCAAAGAGCGTCTTGCCGCTGCCAGTGGGGCCGAGGAGCAGGATGTTGCTCTTTTGCAGCTCCACCTCGTCGTCGCCGCCGAAGAAGATGCGTTTATAGTGGTTGTAGACGGACACGGACAGCGCGACCTTGGCCGCCTCCTGCCCGATGATATACTGGTCGAGCACCTCGCGAATTTCGCGCGGCGTGGGGATGGAGTCGGGCGCTTCCAGCTCGTCGTGCGGCTCATAGCCGTCCTCCAGCACGTCCATGCACAGGCGGACGCACTCATCGCAGATGCGCACGCCAGGCCCCTGGATCATGCGGTGCACTTCGTGCTCGCTCTTGCCGCAGAACGAGCAGCGAAGCTCTTTTTTCCTATCTTCACTCATAAGTCAAACTGTCCTTATCTCTTGTAAATGACCTTGTCCACAAGGCCGTAGGCCTGCGCCTCATCCGCCGTCATCCAGTGGTCGCGCTCGGAGTCGAGCTTGACCTGCTCGGGCGTCTTGCCGGTGTTCTCGGCCAGGATCTTATTCAAGCGCTGCTTGATGCGCAGGAAGTGCTCCACGTCGCTCTCCATATCCGTGACCTTGCCCTGCGTACCGGCGGAGGGCTGGTGGATCATAATCTCCGCGTTCGGCAGCGCAATGCGCTTGCCCTTGGTGCCGGACGAGAGCAGGAACGCGCCCATGCTGGCGGCGAGGCCGACGCAGATGGTGGACACGTCGCACTTGATATACTGCATCGTGTCGTAGATCGCCATGCCGGCCGTCACACTGCCGCCGGGGGAGTTGATATAGAGCTGGATGTCCTTGTCGGGGTCCTTGGCCTCGAGGAATAAAAGCTGCGAAACGATCAGGCTCGCGGTCGCATCGTTGACCTCTTCGCCGAGGAAAATGATGCGGTCTTCCAGAAGGCGGGAGAAAATATCGTAAGAGCGCTCGCCGCGGTTGGTCTGTTCAATGACGTAAGGGACTAAACTCATCTTGGTAACCTCCTTGTTCATACCCTGTTCAAAAAATTGGTATGTACACAATCAACCACAAATGGCAGGCATTTGTGGTTGATCGTCGTTTCTATCTATTATGGCCGCTTTGCCGATTATTCAGCCTTTTCTTCTTCCTTCTTGGCGGACTTTTTGGCAGCGGTCTTCTTGGCGGGCTTTTCCTCGCCTTCAGCGGCTTCGCCCTCGGCTTCCTTCTTGGGAGCCTTCTTCTTTTCGATCTTCGCGCTGTCCACGACGACGCTGATGGCCTTGTCGCGGATGATCTGCGTGCGGACGGACATGGCGTCAAGATACTTCTTGAGCTCGCCCACGTCCATGCTGTACTTCTCAGCAAGGTCGTTGTACTGCTTTTCGACCTCCTCGTCGGTGGCCTCGAGCTTCTCTTCCTTGATGATGGCGTTCACGGCGAGGTCCATGCGCACCTGACGGGTCGCGGGCTCCTTGCCCTCCTCCAGGAACTTGGCTTCATCCATGTTGGTCATCTTGCAGTACTGGTCATAGGGGATGCCCTGAGACTGTAAGCGCTGCTTGAACTCCTCGAGGAAGCGGGCGCACTGCTCATCGATGAGCGCATCGGGGATGTCGCACTCGATGTTCGCGGCGACCTTCTCCATCAGCTCGTTCTCGACGGCATACTTGGCGGACTGCTCGCGCTGCTCGGTGATCTCGCGCTTGATGCTGTCCTTGAGCTCCTTGAGCGTGTCGTACTCGGACACGTCCTTGGCGAAGTCGTCATCAAGCTTGGGAAGCTCCTTGCACTTGATCTCCTTGGCCTTGACGTGGAAGACGACCTTCTTGCCGGCGAGGTCCTTGTGATAATCCTCGGGGAAGGTGATGTCGAGATCCTTCTCTTCGCCGGCCTTCATGCCGATAACCTGATCCTCAAAGCCGGGGACGAAGCTGCCGGAACCGAGCTCGAGCTCGTAATTCTCGCCCTTACCGCCCTCGAACGCTTCGCCGTTGTCGAAGCCCTCGAAGTCGATGACGGCGATGTCGCCCTTCTTGGCCTTGCGGTCGACGGAGACGAGGCGGGCGTTGCGCTCGGCCATCTCATTGAGGCGCTCCTTGACATCGTCGGCGCTGACCTTGATCTCTTCCTTCTCAGCCGTCAGGCCCTTGTATTCGCCGAGCTTGACCTCGGGATACACGGCAACGGTCGCCTTGAAGGTGAAGCCGTTCTCGTCGATCTTGTCGTCCACGATCTCGATCTCGGGATAGCCGACAACATCGAGGCCGCTCTGGCCGATGGCCTGCGTATATGCCTCGGGCAGGGCGATGTCAACGGCATCGCTGTAGAAAACGCCCGCGCCGTAGAGCTTTTCGATCATCTTGCGGGGGGCCTTGCCGGGGCGGAAGCCGGGAATGCTGAGCTTGCCGCGGGCCTTGGCGTAGGCCTTGGCAACGGCGGCTTCAAATTCCTCCGCGCCGACCTCGACGGTCACCGCGACTCTGCTCTTTTCCAGCTTTTCAACATTTTTGACAGTCATGATTTCTTTTTCCTCCGTTTAACATCAGATAATGATGCTTTTGCAAAGTGGAATTATACCATAGCTTCCTCAAAATTTCCACCCTTTTTTGCATCAATTTATGTCTTAATTGCAAATTTTTACAGGCTGAAAGGCGACATAATCCGCCGCGATCAGCGCATATTCGGTTTTTTCGCGCATCCCCTCGAACGCGCGGCGGTGCGTGTAGCCGTGCAGATGCCCGTAATAGCAGCGCTCGACCTCGTATTTGTCGAGAAGCTCGAGCATCTCGGGACACTTGTAGCCCTGATAGATGGGCGGATAGTGCAGAAAGCAGTAGATGGGCTTCCCCTCCGCCGCCTTGAGCGACGCTTCAAGCCGCAGCGCCTCGCGCGCGAGCATCTTGCCCGTGTGCGTGCCCGCGGCGTCCTCTTCATAAAACCAGCCGCGCGTGCCGCAGATGGCGTGGTCGCCGTAGAAAAAGGCGTTGTTGTAGAGGATATCGAGCGTTGTGATGTCGTGCTCGGCAAAAAACTTTTTCATCTTCGACGCCGTGCCCCACCAGTAGTCGTGATTGCCCTTTAAGAGGATCTTCCTTCCCGGCAGCGCGTCAATAAACTGAAAATCCGGCAGCGACTGCTCGAGCGACATCCCCCACGAGATATCCCCCGCGATGACGATGACGTCGTCATCGTTGAGCTTCGAGAAATTTTCCCGAATGCGCTCGACATAGTTCGCCCACTTGGGGCCGAACACGTCCATGGGCTTGTTCGTGCCGAGCGATAAGTGCAGGTCGCCGATCGCGTATAATGCCATCGCGTGCCTCCCTTCCAAAGTCAGATCAAAATGCGTTTTCGATGTAGGCGATGCGCGTTTTGCCCGCGCTGCGGTGCACATCGGTGTAGACCTCCGCCACGTCGAAGCGGGCGGGCACATCCAGCTCGCGCTCGCTCAAGTACAAAAGCGCCGCGGCACGCAGCTTTTCCTGCTTTTTCACCGTGACGTACTCGCGCGGCGCACCGTACTGCAAATTCGTGCGCAGCTTCACCTCGACGAACAGCAGCACGCCGTCCTTCTCGGCGATGAGGTCGATCTCGCCGAAGCGACAGCGCCACTCTCGTTCCACGATGCGGCAGCCGCGCTCGCTCAGATACTTTTCGACCAGCGCCTCGCCCCAGTCGCCGTCCTGCTTCGTGCTCATCGCCGCGCCTCCCACTTTTTGAGGAACGTCATGCGGTGCACGGGGCTCGGGCCGTACTGATCGAGCATCTGGTAGTGGAGCTTTGTGCCGTAGCCCTTGTGCCTGGCGAACTGATACTCGGGATACATCGGGTCGAGCACTTCGACCACATAATGGTCACGGCTGACCTTCGCCAGCACGCTCGCCGCGGCGATGGATAAGCTCGCGCCGTCCCCGCCGACGATGGTCTCGTGCGGCGTGGTGATCTTTGCCGACGCGCCGTGGTCGCGGTTGCCGTCGATGAGCGCATAGTCCGCTGGGATTTGCAGCGCATCGATGGCGAGCTGCATCGCCTTCATGCGTGCGCTCAGAATATCCGTTGCGTCGATCTCCTTCTCGTCGACCGACGCGATGGCGTAGGCGACGGCTTTTTCACAGATGACGGGAAACAGCGCCTCGCGCTTTTTCTCCGTCATCTTCTTGGAGTCATTCAGCCCCTCGATCTCACAGCCCTCCGGCAGGATGACGGCGGCGGCGTACACAGGGCCCATCAGCGGCCCCGCGCCCGCCTCGTCCACGCCGCAGACGGATGAAAAGCCCGCGGAGCGGGCTTTGTCCTCGTAGTGTAGGTTGACGCTCATGTGCGCTCGCCCTCCGGCGGGAATTCGAGCGTAAAGCGGCCGAGCTTGCCGCCGCGGAACTCGTCGAGCAGGATACGGCTCATACGCTCGGTGTCGACCTCGCCGCCGGAGATCAGAAAGCCGCGCTTGCGCCCCGCCTTTTCGAGCAGTGCATAGCCGTCGTCCTCTTCCGAAACGGTGAGCTTGTAGCGCTCCTCGATGGCCTTGGGATAATTTTTGCCGAGGTAATCCATCAGGCGCATGGCGAGCTCTTCGATGTCGACGACCTCGTCGCGGATCGCGCCGGTGAAGGCTAAACGCACGCCGACGCTGCTGTCCTCAAATTTTGGCCACAGGATGCCTGGCGTATCAAGGAGCTCGAGCGTCTTGTCGACCGGCACCCACTGCTTCGTGCGCGTGACGCCGGGGCGGTCCTCCGCCTTGGCGCTCTTGCGGCCGGAGACCTTGTTGATAAACGTCGACTTGCCGACGTTCGGGATGCCGAGCACCATCACGCGCAGCACGCGGCCGATCTGGCCCTTGGCCTCGTAAGAGGCGATCTTATCGTGCAGCAGCGTGCGCACGGCGGAAGAAAACTGCTTCACGCCCCCGCCCTGCTTCGCGTCCGTTTCGATGACGGCGCAGCCGAGCGAGCGGAAATACGCCGCCCACTTTTTCGTCATCTCAGGGTCGGCCTGATCGACGCGGTTCAAAACGATCAAACGGGGCTTGCCCGCCGTCAGTTCGTCCACATCGGGGTTGCGGCTGCTCATCGGGATGCGCGCGTCCAGAATTTCGCACACGGCGTCCACGTTGCCGAGCTCCGCCGTGATCATGCGGCGGGTCTTGGTCATGTGCCCCGGGAACCAGCTCAGAGAATCCAACTGCATTTGCTCGTCCCCCTTTACTGCAAAAGGCCGATGCGGCCAAACTCGCGCTGCTCGGTCAGATAGTCGCGTCCCGGGAAGACGAGGAACACCGCCTTGCCGATCAGAAGGCGCGTGTCCACCGTGCCGAGCGAGGAATCGCGGCTGTCGTTCGAATGGTTGCGGTTGTCACCCATGAGGAAGACTTCGCCCTCCGGCACGGTAAGCGGGAACACGGTGCCCTCTTCGCGATAGGTGTAGTCGTTGATGTAGTCCTCGTCCAGAAGCTCGCCGTCCACATAGACCTGACCCAAGTTAAAGTCGATGTCCACGGTCTGGCCCGCGGTGGCGATGACGCGCTTGACGATGGGCTTCGAGTCAAAGGTCTCCTTGCGCGCGATGACGATATCGCCGGCCTGATAGTCGCCGCAGAGCAGCGAGTTGACGACGAGAAGCCGGTCGCCGTCCTGCAGCGTCGGGATCATTGACGGGCCGGAAACGCCCATCAGCCGCACAAGAAACGTAAACACCAGCACAACGACCAGCAGCGCCGAGGCGAGAGACGAGACCGTCTCATACACGTCGCGTCCGGGGATCTTTTCCACGATCTCCTCCTGCGGCTGCTCGCTGATCTCCATTTTCTGATCAAATTCGTCCATTTCGGTCTCCTAAACCCAGCGCCGCGCAGCGGCGGACTAACAGTCTCCCTCTGCGGCAAAATGCGCCTGATTTTCTAATGTATTATTGTAGCACGCTTTTTGAAAAAGGCAACAAAAAAAGCATGGCGGAAACGCCATGCTTTTTTGTTCTCAAAGAATCTGCCTTACAGCTTCTCGCGGATCTTGGCAGCCTTACCGACGCGGCCGCGCAGGTAATACAGCTTGGCGCGGCGAACATAACCGCTGCGCACGGTCTCGACCTTCTCGATGAGGGGGGAGTGGATGGGGAACACCTTCTCGACGCCGACGCCGTAGGCAAGACGACGAACGGTGAAGGTCTCCTCAAGACCGCCGTGCTTCTTCGCGATGACGATGCCCTCGAAGACCTGGATACGCTCGCGGGAGCCTTCCTTGATCTTGACATGAACGCGGACGGTGTCGCCGACGTTGATGACGGGCATTTCCTTTTTCAGCTGCTGGGATTCGAGCTCTTTGATGAGATCCATGGATATTTTCCTCCTATTTATAGGCGTTCTTGACCGCTTTTCTTCGGCGCTGTCGGGACTCTTTCACCCGCGCACGGCAGAGGACCGCCCTTTTCAAGCTATGGTAGCATATCACATCCCCAACGGGAATGCAAGCATTATTTGCAAAAACACGGCAGAAATCAGCGGAAAACGTTCATTTCCGCGTCGTAGACCTCTTTTCGGCGCACGCGAACAAAGTCCGGCGCGATCTCCGGCAGGTGCCGCGCGACCGCCGCGCCGATCAGCGCGGGGTTGAGGCCCGGGTCCTGCGCGGCGACGACCGCATCGGCGAGGATCACGCCCTCCCCCTCCGTCAGCGTGAGCGAGCGGATGAGCGGCGCAATGTTGAGCTCGGTCATGCCCTTGTGCTTCGTGCGCTTTTCGACAAAGATCTCCTCCTGCGTAAAAAACTCGCGGATGCGCTCGCACGCACCCTCTGGCACGCCGTTGTCGTATTCCATTTCGAGCTGTGCGCGCAGGTTGACCATCTCTCGCACGGGGCGCGTCACGCTATAGCAGTCCAGCACGCGAAGGCCCGCGGGCATACCGGTGTTCAGCGCCTCGGCCACGCCCGCGCCCGTGCTGTCTTCCACGCTTTCAAAGTCGAGGATCTCGCAGTCGCTCGACTGCCCCACGGGCAGCGGCAGCACGATGGACAGAATCGGGTGCGGGTGGAAGCCGTTGGAGTGCTTGATAGAAAGGCCCGCGCGCGGGAACACACGCTGGAACGTGCGCATCACGTCAAGATGCGAAATGTAGGACGCCTGATGCTCCTTGACAAAAACCAGCCGCAATTTAGACATCGCATTTCCCTCCCACCAGGCAGTTTGCGCCGCAGGCGTTGCAGTGCGTGCGGCAGTCCGGCGTCGTCACGCCCTCATAGCTCAGCGCGTGCTCGCGCTTCAAATACCCCGGTGCAACGCCGCAGGAGATCATGCTCCACGGCAGAATTTCATCCTCGCTGCGGCGGCGGTTGGCGTAAAAGTGCGGGTCAAGGCCGCACTCCTCAAAGGCCTCCATCCAGCGGTTCAGATCAAAATAGTCCTCCCACGCGCTGAGCGTTTCGCCCTTGCGCCACGCGGTCTCGATGACCTTGCCGAGCCGGCGGTCGCCGCAGGAGATGACCGCCTCCATAAAGCTCGTGGGCGAGGGGTGCCAGTTGTACGTGACGGATTTGGTGTTCATCGCCTCGCGCAGGAGCTTGACGCGGCGCTCGTACTCTTCAATGGGGATCTGCGGCTCCCACTGGAACGCCGTGTGCGGCTTTGGCACAAACCACGAGGTCGACACCGTGATGCGCACGCCGCGCGTCTTGTTGAGTGCGCTTTCGCGCCAGGCGTGCATGACATGGGCCGCGATGTCGGCAATGCCGAGCACGTCCTCGTCCGTCTCGGTCGGAAGGCCGAGCATAAAGTAGAGCTTGACTGCGCTGTATCCGCCCGCAAACGCGCGGCGGCAGGATTCGAGCAGATCTTCCTCCGTCAGATTCTTGTTGATGGCGTCGCGCAGTCTCTGCGTGCCCGCCTCGGGTGCAAACGTGAGGCCGGTCTTTCTGCCCTTTTGCAGCCGCTCCATCAGCGCCATGGAGAAGTTATCCGCACGCAGCGACGGCAGCGCGAGCGTCACATGCCGCTGGGCACAGAAGTCCTCTAAGTCGTCGCACAGCTCGACAAGGTGCGGATAGTCGGACGTCGAGAGCGACGAGAGCGTCATATCCTGATAGCCCGAGTCCTCGACAGCTTCAACGGCGTAGCCGCGCAGCAGCTCCTCCGAGCGGTTGCGCACGGGACGGTAGACATACCCCGCCTGACAGAAGCGGCAGCCGCGGATGCAGCCGCGAAACAGTTCGAGCGACACACGGTCCTGCACGATCTCGGTCGAGGGAACGATGGTCTTGGTCGGATAGTAGGCCTTGTCCATGTCCCGCATGATGCGCTTTAGGACGACCTTGGGCGCACCCTCGTTTGCCGTGATGGACTTGACCGTGCCGTCGTCGTTGTAGACAACGTCGTAAAGGCTCGGCACATAGACGCCCGGGATCTGCGCGGCGCACACGAGAAACTCGTGCTTGCTCCAGCCCTCTCGCCGCGCCTGACGGTGCAGCTCGATGAGCTCGACATCCATCTCCTCGCCCTCGCCGATAAGAGCAAGATCGATAAAATCCGCGATGGGTTCGCAGTTGTACATCGCCGTGCCGCCCGCGACAACGAGCGGTGTGAGCGCCGTGCGTTCGCTCGCGTGCAGCGGCACGCCTGCTAAGTCCAGCATGTCGACCATCGCGGGGAACGCCATCTCATAGCCAATGGAAAAGGCGATGATGTCAAAATCCTTGATCGGGTCAAACGATTCGAGCGCGTAGAGCGGGATGTTCGCATTTCGCATCTCCTGCTCCATGTCGCCCCAGGGGGCGAAGCAGCGCTCGCACCACACGCCCTCAATATTGTTCATCACACCGTACAGAATGCGCATGCCGAGGTTCGACATGCCGATCTCATACGTGTCGGGAAAGCAGAAGGCGACGCGCGTGTCGACCTTGCTCTTGTCCTTCATGATCGCGTTGAATTCCCCGCCGACATAGCGTGCGGGCTTCTGCACGCGGGGCAAAATGCGTTCCAATCTCTTATCCACAAAAGTTCTCCTCTAAAGTAAGCAAAAATAAAAAGCCGAAAATGGGCACAAACATCCATTTTCGGCTATTCTACACTTTTATTGCGCGACGCGCAAGTCTCAGTTCTTTGAGCGCGCTTAAAAGCAGTGCCAGTGCGGCAAAAATAACGAGCGCGCCGCCGCGCGTCTGCACATAGAGATACACTGCCCCGCCCAGCAGCGCGAGTGAACAGAGAACGCCCGCAAGCGCCGCGACCGCGTCGCCCACGAGCGGGCCAAACAACGCCGAGACCGCAAGATTCAGCGCGTGCGAGCCGTCGAGCGGCGGGATGGGCAGCAGGTTGAACGCGCAGAGCAGAATGTGCGCGCCAGCGAAGACGAAGCCCTCCACCCACACATAGTGCAGCGAAAACCACGCCGTCAGAACGCCGCAGACGAGGTTCATGCCGCAGCCCGCGAGCGTGACGACAAGCTCACGCCCGTAAGAGAGCCTCTGCGCTCCGCGCGCGTGCAGCACCGCGCCAAACGCGCTGAGACGCAGCCCCTCGATGGGCACGTGGAATGCCCGCAGCGCCAGAAGATGCCCGCACTCGTGCAGCGCGGCGGCCAGCAAAATCGAGAGCACGATCGTCAGCGGGCTCACGATGGCCGCGAGCAGAATGAGCAGCCAGAAGCTCCACGAAACGTGGAGCCCGCGTTCAGGGAACCACATAGTAAACGGGGTTCAGATACTCTTCCCCGTCGTGCACCTCAAAGTGGAGGTGCGAGCCCGTGGCGTTGCCGGTCGAGCCAACTTTAGCGATCGCATCACCCTTTTTGACACTCTGTCCCGCGCTCGCGGTGATGGCGCTACAATGGGCGTAGAGCGTTGAAAATCCGCCCTCGTGGTTGACCGTCACATAGTTGCCGAGGATATTGCTCTCCCCCACCGTGCCGACGGTGCCGTCGGCAAAGCAGGCGACAGAGGCGCCCTCCTCGCCCGCGATGTCCATGCCGTAATGGAAGCATTCGCCCGCGCCGTTCGGGTCGTCACGCCAGCCGAACGGCGATGTCACCGTGCCGGACAGCGGCGTCGTGTACGAAAAGCCTAAAATGCGCTGCTCGCCCACGGCGAGTGCGGGCAGCTCCCGCGCGCTCGTGAGGTCGGAGACGTCCTGCTCCGAGACCGTCATGCCGATCAGATTGCCCGAGACCTCCTGCGCCTTGCTCTCGCCGCCAAACACCGCGACATAGGCCTCCGACAGCGAATCGCCCCAGTCCTGCTCGCCGGATGCCGCACGCCCGACCGCGGAAAACGCCGAGATGAAGTCCGCGTCGCGCACCAGCCACTGCCCCAGCGTCCCGCGCAGCGCGCTTAAGTTCCCCGGCATCAGCAGCTTGAGGCCAATGAGCGCCACAAACAGCGCCCCGCAGACGATGAGCTGCACCCAAAGCCGCGGCACTCCCATCTCCTTGCCGCGAGACACGCGCGATGTGCGCGTTCGCGGCGCAACGCGCTTCCCGCTCCCGCTGTATGTTGTCCACTGCCGCCGCTTCTTCATGCCGCCCGCCTCCCGTCCATTTCTGCCATAGCCTATGTGGACGAGGAGAAAAAAATACCTCCGCCATGTAGCGGAGGTACTTGAGGCCATTTTATTCTTTCATTTTATACGCCGCGTAGACGTTTCTTCTTGTAAAGTCAGTTACCTTGTCGAACATGACGTCCGGCAGTCTTGTGACGGCGTCCTCGGCCTTGGTGCTCGCGTCGATGAGACCGTTTTCGCGGCAGTAGGACATTGCGCCGTCGTAGGGGCCGGCCTTGCCGGTCTTTCGCAGCTGGGCGACACGGCGGGAGAGGGCCTCGTCGCGCGGCGCGAGCAGCATCGCGAGTTCGCCGACGGTCATTTTATCGTCGAGGCGCAGCTTGTTGTCCGTGAAGACGATGGCTCGCGTCTTTGCTAGCGCGACGAGCTTTTCAAACAGCGAATCGTCGCGCCCGACATCCGTAAACGGGCTCTCCTCCATCAGCTCGCCCACGCTGACAACGCGGTAGCCGTACTCCTTAAGAAGCGCGAGCTGCTTGCCCAGCGCGAACGCGACCGGCGTGCGCTTGGCCATGTTGTAGCCGTCCTTCTGGAAGATGATCTGTCCGCAGAAGAAGTCCGGGTCCTTTTCGAGCGCCTTGCGCATCGGCTCGACCATCGCGTCGATCTCCGCCTGAAGCGCCGCCTCAGGGTCCTCGTGCGTCGAGGGCAGCCAGCCCGCGCCGTCGAACGACGCGGCCATATACTGGTACCCCATGCGCTCGTAGACGTCGTAACTCGTAAAGCCGCCCGCCATCTTGTCGACATAGTGCGGCGGGCGCGCGAGCGTGAGCGTATAGCCGTAGCACTCACGCATCAGCGTGTCGAGGCGCGTCAGGTCCGCGACCGCGGCGTCAAAGTCAGGCAGGTACTCGCGCGCGCCGTAGACAAACGGCTTTTTGCCGAAGATGATGTGGCGGTAGCCGTGGTTTGTGATCTGATGGCCCTCGTCGAGCATGCGGCGGATCAGGCGGTCGTTGTGCACGGCTCCGCCCTTGTCGTCGCAGTGGATATCGGGGTAGTGGTCGAATTTGACGCCGCCCCACGCCGCGCTGCCGAGCTTGCCCGCCTCGTCGGGGTAGTTCTCGCTCGTGTCGCCGATGACGTCGAAGCTGCCCTTTGCGCCGTACTGCGCGAGCGTGTCGAGCAGCACATCCGTCAGCGTTTTGCCCTCAAATCGGTCGGGCGATGCGGGAAGGCCCATCGGGCCGTCGTCGAACGTCATCGCGCAGATGCGCTCGCCCGTCTTCACGCGCTCGATGCGGCGCGTGTAGCCGACGTAGTGCTTTTCCGCGGGCGTGATGATCTTCTTGACGATCTTCTTTCCCTTTTTGCCGAGTTTAACGATCCATGACATGCCATCCATCCTCCCTGGTGGTAAAGTCCTGCAAGGCGCATTTTACTGTAAAGAGCATTCCATTTACTTGTCTTTTTACGCCTGCGTTTGTCTTCTCTCTTTTGGTCTTCTGGCTTCTCGCTACGCACATTGCGCGGCCACGGCGGCCTTCGACCTGCTTCGCGCCCCGCAGGAGCGCTGCCTTGACGGCGGAAAGCGACAGCTCGTCCGCTTCCAGCACCGTCACGCCGCCGCCGACCTCTTCTGGCACATGTGCGTCGCTGCCCGCAGTGACGGGCTTTTTCCGTTTTTGCGCCAGCTCGCGCGCCATGGCGTTGGCGCTTTTGTTCTTGCGGTCGGCACGGCTGTTCCAGATCTCGACGCCGTCAAGCCGGCTCATTACATCGTCGAGCCGGTTCGCGTCTGTGCTGTGCTCAAAGGGATGCGCGATGACCGCCAGCCCGCCCTGTGCGTGAATGGCCGTGACCGACTCGGAAAACTTCCTCGTTTCGATGGGTTCTCTCACAAAGAGACCCAGCAGATGCCCGCGCTCGGTCGAAACCTCGGTCGCGGGGATGACGAGAAAATCGTCGAATTCCGGAACCTCGTCCAGCACGCGGTCGTGGTCGCAGATGGCGACACCGTTCAGCCCGCGCTCGCGCGCAAGCGCAACGATCTCGCTCAGGCTCATGCAGCCGTCGAACGACCGCTCGGAATGAATGTGCAGATCGAGCCGCAGCTCCATGATCCTCTCCCCCTTCTCAGCGCTCAAACAGGCTCTTTTTAAGGTATGCGCGCATGACCTTGCCATCGCCCTTGGCGCTCAAGGCCTCTTTCGCCGTGAAGAAATCGCCGAGACCGCGCAGGCCCTCCTTGACGCGGCCCGCCTTCAGATAGCTCAGTGCAGCGACCGTGTCGTTGAGGAAAAAGCGCATTTTTACACCCGTCCGGTAGTCCTTCGCCGTGTAGGTGACTTGCCCGCCCTGCGCGGCCTGCGCGTAGTGCGCGACGATGGGACTCTGCGCCGCCTCCGTCATCGGGAAACTGCCCCACACGCGGGGGTTGACTTCCAAAATGCAGTCCCCTTTGAACTCAACCATGGCAAGGCCTGTAAAGTGAAACGACTTGAGCAGTTCGTAAGCCTCGTCGATCATCTTTTCATCATAAAAGCTCTCGCAGCAGGTCGACGGCCCACCTGTGATCGGATACTCGCGCACGCGGCGGTGGCACAGCGCGCCGAGCAGCTCGCTCTCGCGGCCGAGCAGCAGACTCACGCCCGCGCCCGCGCCCGTGATCTTCTGCTGCACGATGGGGCTCGGGTCGTAGCGCTGCATCTTTTCCATGATGGCGTCGAATTCCGCCTCGTTGTTCGCCACGGCGTAGCGGTCGGCAGCCTTGAGACCGAACTTTTCTCCGCAGTGCGGCTTGACGACGACGGGATAGCTCTCCGGCGTGCCGTCGTACTCGCGCGGCACAGGAATGCCAAGTTCCAGCGCGCGCTGATGCACGCTCTCCTTGTCGTTGAGCGCGTCGAGCGTCTCCTTCGGCGCGATGAGGAAGTTCGCCAGCGCGGCAAATTCCTCCCGACGGGCGGCGACGGTGTTGAGCGTCACCGCGCCGACGCAAAATAGCACCGGATGCTCATACTCTTTGAGTACGCTCAGCAGCTTTTCGGCGTAATCCGCATCCGCGCACGCGCCGTCGATCCAGCGGAAATCATCGCAGGACTTCGACACCGACACTGCGGGTGCGCTCTTGACATCCGCCCTTGTCTGCGTCACGACCACGCGGTAGCCCGCGCGGTGCAGCGCGCGCACCGCCGCGATGGACGAGCGGTATTTTCCGTCCGTCACAAGCGCTGTTTTCATCTTATCATCACCGCCGTTTTTCTTTTGATCTGCCTGCCATGATACCAAACTCCCCCGCAAATTGCAAGAGCGCACGATCCATCGCTTGTATTTCATTAAATACAGTTTATCATTGAAAAAAACGATGAAACGCCTTGCTTTTTTCGTCCTCTCATATTATTCTTTTCAAAGTAGAACGACATTCCGGAGGAAACCCGTCTTATGAACGATATCAGCCTCAAGCAGCTTGAAATTTTTGTCGCCGTTGTGGAATACGGCGGCTTCACCCGTGCGGCGGAGGAGCTGTTCTTCAACCAGTCCACCGTGAGCGCGCACATTTCGCTTTTGGAGCAGGCGCTCGGCAAGGAGCTGTTCGTGCGCTCCAACCGCCGCCATGTTCGCTTGACGAAGGAGGGCGAACAGGTCTACCCCATCGCAAGGCGCATTCTGAATGACTGCGCCGCGCTGCGCACGCTGTTTTCCGACGCGGACAGCGCCCCCGTGGTCGCGCTCGGCGCGTCCACCGTGCCGGGGCAATATCTGGTGCCGGGCTACCTCGCCGCGTTTTTGAAGCGCGAGCCGGAGTTCCGTTATTCCCTGCGCCGCGGCGACAGCGAGCAGGTGCACCGGATGCTTAAATCCGGCCAGATCGCCGTCGGCTTTGTCGGCGCGGTCAGCGAGCCGGAAAATGTCGACTACTTCCCTCTCTACGACGACAGGCTCGTGCTCGCCGCGCCGAACAACGAGCACTATCGCATGCTCAGAGAGCGCGGCGTCTACGGCCGCAAGCTGCTGCTTGAAGAGCCGTTCGTCTCGCGCGAAGAGGGCTCTGGCACGGGCACGAGCCTGCAAAACTATCTGCGCACGCTCGGCCTCTCCCACGATATGCTGCATGTCGTGGCGCGCGTGGACGATCCCGAGGCCATCAAGCAGATGGTCTCCGGCGGCGTAGGCGTTGCCGTGCTCTCGGCGCTCGCCGTGGAGCAGGAGGTTCAAAACGGCACGCTGCTCGCCTTCGAGATGGACAAAAGCGCGCTCAAGCGCACGATCTATCTCATCACGCTCAAATCGCAGCAGCTCTCCCGCATGGAGCAAAAGCTCGTCGACTTTTTGAAAAGCCCGCACCGCAGGAAGCGCGCCGAAGCGCAGAACTAAGTCAAAAAAAAGGCACGGCTAAAGCCGTGCCTTTCATTTTGTCTTTTACTTCTTCAAAAAGCCGAACAGGCTGTGCTTTTCATACGGCTTGCTCGTCATGGAGACGAAGTCGTAGCCGGTCTTGGTGATGGCCTCGCGCAGCTTCGCCTCGTCGATGGGCTCTTCGCTGATGATGTCCGCTTCGCCCTTGGAGTGGGAGGCAGAGACTTTCTTCACGGAGAACGCGTTGCGGATGGCGTCGTTGATGTGCGATTCGCACATGCCGCACATCATGCCGTCGATCTTCACTTTGGTTTCGTACATGTTAAGATCATTTCCTTTCATACGGCGCAGGAGACGCGGGTGGATAAGTCCCGCGTCTCCTGTGCTATTTAATGCTGCTTACTGTGACAGGTGCCGTGCATAGCGCAGTGTGCACAGTTACAGCCGCAGGAGTTTCTTCCCCTCTTTCTCTGCCGGATAAGATAGGTGGAGATAGCAATGATTATGGCAAGCAGGATAGCAGAGACGATGATCGTCGACAGGTTTGCGGTAACCCAGTTCAACATGGAAATCACTCCTTTCGCAGGGTATCGGGGTTAAGGGATCAGTGCTTGTCGCTCAGCTTGGTAGCTTCCTTGTAGGGCTTGAAGAGCATGTAGATCATACCGGCGAGGACAACGATGGCCGCGATCAGTCCGATGACGTTCAGGCTGCCGGTGAAAGCGTTGCCGAACTGGTTGATCATCAGGGCAATGAGGTAAGCAAAGCCGCACTGATAGCCGATGGCGAACCAGGTCCACTTCGCGTTGTTCATCTCACGTTTGATCGCGCCGATGGCCGCGAAGCACGGAGCGCACAGCAGGTTGAACACCAGGAAGGAATAACCGGTGATGCCGGTGAAGGCCACCGCGATGTTCTGGTACACGTTCAGGTCACCGCCGCCGTAGAGGATACCGAGCGTACCGACGATGTTCTCCTTGGCGACAAGACCGGTGATGGAGGCGACGGTCGCCTGCCAGTTGCCCCAGCCGAGCGGGATGAAGATCCAGGCGATCAGGTTGCCGATCTTGGCAAGGATAGAGGAGTCGATCTGATCCTCAGAGAGCATCTGGAACGTGCCGTCGACCCAGCCAAAGTAGGTGGTGAACCACACGAAGATAGTGGAAAGCAGGATGATGGTACCAGCCTTCTTGATGAACGACCAGCCGCGCTCCCACATGCTGCGCAGCACGTTGCCGAGGGTCGGCCAGTGGTAGGCAGGCAGCTCCATGACGAACGGAGCGGGATCACCGGAGAACATCTTGGTCTTCTTCAGCATGATACCGGAGATGATGATGGCTGCCATACCGATGAAGTAAGCGGAGGTGGAGACCCAGGCACTGCCGCCGAAGAGGGCGCCGGCGATCATGCCGATGAACGGAACCTTGGCGCCGCAGGGGATGAACGTGGTGGTCATGATCGTCATACGGCGGTCACGCTCGTTTTCGATGGTACGGGAGGCCATGACGCCCGGAACGCCGCAGCCCACACCGATGAGCATGGGGATGAAGGACTTGCCGGAAAGGCCGAACTTGCGGAAGATACGGTCGAGCACGAAAGCGATACGGGCCATGTAGCCGCAGGCCTCGAGGAAGGCGAGCATCAGGAACAGAACCAGCATCTGAGGCACGAAGCCGAGCACCGCGCCGACACCGGCGACGATACCGTCGAGGATCAGGCCGTTGAGCCAGTCAGCCGTACCGGCGGCGTCAAGCGCATCGCCGATCAGAACGGGCACGCCCGGGACCCATACGCCATAGTCTGCCGGGTCGGGCTCGTCAAAGCCATTCTCTTCAAAGTAGCTGACAGCATCCACATAGGTCATCTGGACAACATCGTCCATCTTGTCCGCGCCCTCGGGCAGCGCGTCGTAGTAGGCGGTCATCTCATTGATGGCGAGGGTCTCTTCATCTTCCACGTCAACGGTGGCGGTGTCTTCGGTGGGCTGGAAGGCCTTGAGCTCTTCGAGCGCCGCGTCGGTGTCAAGCTCTTCGTCGCCCGTGTCGATGCCCGCGAAAGCGTTGACAGCCTCGGAGGCGGCGGTGTATTCATCGCTCGCGTCGCTGTAGGCGGCGGAGCCAATGCCCAGCAGGTGCCAGCCATCGCCGAACACGCCGTCGTTTGCCCAGTCGGTCGCGGGCGCGCCCACGGCGACCATGGCGATGTAGTAAACAAGGAACATCACGACCGCGAAGATGGGCAGGCCCAGCCAGCGGTTGGTGACGACCTTATCGATCTTATCGGAGGTGGAGAGCTTTTCGCTGCTCTTTTTCTTGTAGCAGCCCTTGATGAGCTGGGCGATGTAGATGTAGCGCTCGTTGGTGATGATGCTCTCGGCGTCGTCGTCGAGCTCGGTCTCCGCCGCCTTGATGTCCTCTTCGATGTGGTTCATCGTCTCGGTGGGGATGCTGAGCTTTGCGAGCACCTTGTCGTCGCGCTCAAAGATCTTGATCGCGTACCAGCGCTGCTGCTCTTCCGGCATGGAGTGCACGGCCGCCTCTTCGATGTGGGCGATGGCGTGCTCGACAGGGCCGGAGAAGGTGTGCATCGGGACGGTCTTGGTGCCCTTGGCGGCGCGGATGGCAGCCTCGGCAGCGTCCATGACGCCGTCGCCCTTGAGTGCGGAGATCTCGATGATCTCGCAGCCAAGCTCACGGGAGAGCTCCTTGACGTTGATCTCATCACCGTTCTTGCGGACGATATCCATCATGTTGATGGCGATGACCACGGGGATGCCGAGCTCAGTGAGCTGGGTGGTGAGATACAGGTTACGCTCGAGGTTCGTGCCGTCGATGATGTTCAGGATCGCGTCGGGACGCTCGGTGATGAGGTAGTTACGGGCGACGACTTCCTCCAGCGTGTAGGGGGACAGGGAGTAAATACCGGGAAGGTCCATGATGACCACGTCATCGTGCTTCTTGAGCTTACCTTCCTTCTTTTCCACGGTGACGCCGGGCCAGTTGCCGACGAACTGATTCGAGCCGGTCAGGGCGTTAAACAGCGTCGTCTTACCGCAGTTGGGGTTGCCCGCGAGGGCAATTTTGATCTGCTTTTCCATGTTTCTTACTGCTCCTTCTTGTTAAGTTTCCTTAACTTATGTAGAAATAAATTATTCAACTTCGATCATTTCGGTGTCCGCCTTACGCAGCGACAGCTCGTAGCCGCGCACGGTGACCTCCATCGGGTCGCCCAGGGGCGCGACCTTGCGCACGAACACCTCAGTGCCCTTGGTGATGCCCATATCCATGATACGGCGCTTGACGGGGCCCTCGCCATGGAGCTTGACGACTTTGACGGTCTCGCCAATTTTGATTTCACGCAGTGTTTTCATAATCTCTCTCCTTTTATTTGAAAAATTGCTCAAACCATGATTTTTCTTGCCATTTCTTCACTAATGGCAACGCGGGCTTCCTTGACCTTGACGATCACGTTCCCGCCGAGCGACGACACGATACTCACCGTGCCCCCGGCCACAAAGCCGAGATCTTCGAGATGCTTTTTCACTTCAGCACTCCCGCCGACTTTGAGGATGGTATTTTCTTCTCCGGCATTCGCCAGTGTAAGCGGCATCATTATTTATCCCTCCGCATGCTGTTGGTCTGGCACTTTTCTCATCGCAGCGATCCGCAATTCGCCGGCGCAAAGTTAGTGTCGTTTAACTTTCGCCCGTAAGTTTAATCTCTCTAACCTATTTTGTCAAGAGGTTTTGTGAACATTTTTTAATGCTTGCATTTTTTGTTAGAGCATGTTAATCTGTGATTGACCTTTAACAATGAAGTTGGTGAAACCGCACATGAAAATCCAAAAGGCATCTGAAGATTATCTCGAATCCATGCTGATGATGAAAGAGCAGCACGGCTATATCCGCTCGGTCGACGTGGCCGACCATCTGGGCGTGACGAAGCCCAGCGTCACCTACGCGACCAAGCGACTGCGCGAAAACGGATATATCGAGATGGACCGCGACGGCCTCATCACGCTGACAGACCGCGGCATGGCGATCGCAGCAAAGATGCTCGACCGCCACCACACGCTCACAAAATTTCTCATCGCCCTCGGCGTGGACGAAAAGACCGCTGAGGAGGATGCGTGCAAGATCGAGCACGACATCAGCCAGCAGACATACGACGCGATCTGCGAGCACGCAAGGCAGCACCTTTAAATGCAGGATCAACGGCCCCGTACCGAAAAGGTGCGGGGCCGTTTTCTTATATTTATAATATAATTTTGTCGATATCTTCCCTTTTTCTCCCGCCGCGCAGGAACAAATCATCCGGTTTTTCCGTCAAAAAGGAAAAATAAAAAAATTTTACGGTTTCGTGAAGCATTTTGCCGGAAATTGCGTCTATTCAAGTAGAAACACTTTTTCACGAGGAAAGGAGGCGCTGCACGATGGAAGACGCGCAGATCATCGAGCTGTTCTTTGCGCGCTCGGAGGATGCCATCAGCGAGCTGGACAAGAAATACGGCAAGCTCTGCCACAAGCTCGCGGACAACATCCTTGCAAGCGCGCAGGATGCGGAGGAGTGCGTGAACGATGCATACTTAAGCACCTGGAACGCGATCCCGCCGCAGCGTCCGGAATCGCTTCCGGCGTTTGTCGGCACGCTCGTCCGCCGCTGTTCGATCACGCGCTATCGTGCCAACACGGCAATGAAACGAAACAGCCATTACGATATGTGCATGGAGGAGCTTGAAACGTTCCTCGCTTCGCCCCAGCAGGCGATGGAGGAGCACTATGCGGCCAGAGAGCTCGCCGCCGCGATCGAGCGCTTTCTTGACACGCAGAGCAAGGAAAACCGTGTGCTCTTCATGCGCCGCTACTGGTACGCCGACAGCTTTGCCGAGATCGGCAAGCTCCTCGGCATCACCGAGGGCAACGCCCGATTGCGCCTGACGCGTATGCGCAAGCAGCTCAAGACCTATCTGACCGAGCAGGAGGTGCTGGTATGACGCCCGAGCTTTTTTCCGACGCCATGAACGAGATCGGCGCGAAATACGTCGAAGAGGCCCTGACCTACAAGCGCCCCGCGCAGCGGAGCTTCTGGAGCAAGCTCGCCAAGCGCGCGGCCATGGTCGCTCTGGTCGCTCTGCTCGCGCTCAGCGGCTTTGCCGCCGCCAGTCCCGCCGCGCGGGCCGCTATGATCCACTGGGTGGAAACGTGGACGGGCTCGCAGGTCTCCTATGAATACGCGGGCGACGCCCCCACCGGCGAGCTGCCGTTCTACGCGATCACCGCCCTGCCGGATGGCTACACGCTGGACGAAGATATGAGCTACGAGGACTCCGGCTTCCGCCAGCTCTGCTATCGGAGCGGCGACGACCTCATCCTTTTCAGCTATATCTACATGCAGGACGATTCGTTCAGCTATTACGACATGGGCGAGGACACCGAAATTTCCGAGGTCACCGTCAACGGCTGCAAGGGCAAGTTCTTCCTTGCGAGTGATCCGTCGCTGTGGAGCACGCTTGAATGGATCGACGAGGAGAGCAATCTCCACTTCTCGCTCGACGCCAGCGGCGATGAAGCCGTCCTGCGCGCTCTGGCCGAGAGCGTGGCGGTCACGGAGAAGACCGTCGATCTTTCCGACGGCGATGAAGACGAGAATATTCTCACCTTTGATGACATAGAGGGGGAAAAGCTCCCCGACGAGGAGGCGAAACCGTGAACGATTATCTTGTGTGGGTGGATACCTCCACTAAAATCGCCTCGTTCCATGAGGTCGAGGCAAGCGACCTGCTGCACTTTGAGCAGTACGAAAACTTTATGAACTACCTTGCCTCCCTTACCGCGCAGGGATACCGCTTCCAGTGAGCGTGACCGTATTTCAAATTGAGAGAGAAATAAAAAGCGAGAGAACAAGAGAGGAGAACCGCCATGATGGAAAATAACCCGACACCAAGCCCCGAGCCCGTCCCCGAAGCCTCCCCCATTGCCGTTCCCGTCCCCGCAGAAAGCGCTGTCACTCCCCCGCCCGCGCCGCCGGTCATCCCCCTGCGCGAGAGGCCAAACGCGCCGCTGCTGCACAAGGGGTTCCAGAACCTCTTCCGCCTCGGCATCGCCAATATCGTCATCAATCTTTTGAACAACACCTTCAAGCTCGGCGACAAGATCCCGTCGCTCGGCATCGTGCTGAGTGCGATGTCGTTTGCGGTCAGCGTTCTCGCGCTCGTTGTGCTCTGGAAGCTGAGCGCGGCCGTCCCCCGCTTCCGCAAGGCCGTGTACTTTAATCTTCTGCCGCTGATCGCGCTGCCGTTCGTTGCGCTTCTCGATGCGCCAAGCGTACAGGAGTGGATAACGGCATCGGACGTCTCCGCGATTCTGGTCGTTCTGATCATTCTGCTGGGATTGATCTTCCTGTTTGCCACACTTGCGGCGTATCACCAGCTCACCGCCTGCGCCGAAGCATTCGACGGCGCGGATGACGAGATGGCCGCCAAATGGCGCAAGCTCTGCACCTGGCAGGTCGTGATCATCGGCTGCTTCGGTGCATTCCTTACCCTGCTCCTGCTTTTGGGTCTGTCATCTGCTTCCTTCTTCTACTTCTACAACGGCGGCATGATCGTCCTGCTCCTGTTCATTCTCGCCATTGCCATCGCTCTGGGCGTGGTCGAGATCATAGAGCTCGTGTACCTCAACCGCAGCGCCAAGCTGTACGAGTAAACGTCAACCATCACAAAACGGAAAGGAGAATGTTATGTCTACCATCAACAAAACTTTTCTGCGCGTCCTGCTTGCCATCGCCTGCTGCATCGCGCTCGCGTTCAGTCTGCTGCCGCAGGCCGAGGCCGCAATGCGCGCCAACGTCGTCACTGCCAAGGTGACGCTCAACGGGCAGGTCATCGACAACAAAAACGCCAAGTATCCCCTGCTGTCCTACAGCAACATCACCTACTTTCCCATGACCTATCACCTCAGCCGCTTCATGGGCGTGGAAACCGACTGGAACGGCACGGCCAAGTCGCTCAATATCTATGCCGGCGGCGCGCAGAGCGCTTACGTCGCCGAACCCGGCAAGGCGCCGAAGGGCAGCGTCTCCATCACGCTGCCAAGCTACCGGATCAGCGTCAACGGCGCGCTGATCGACAACAAGGAGGCGACCTATCCGATCTTCAATTACAACGGCGTAACGTACTTCCCGCTCACATTCCGCTATGCGTATGAGTCCTTTGGCTGGGGCTACCAGTGGGACGCGGAGAACGGACTGCGCATCGACACGACCTCTGCCCCCGCCCATGTGCCGACCGAACCGAACACCGGCAACGCCGCGCTCGATAAGGCGCTCACGATCCTCAATAGCAAATACGCCACGGGCGGCAAATACCACGGCATGCTTGAAGGCGGCGGCAAGAAGACGAGCTTCGACGCCACGCTCGACGTCAGCAACACACCGGATGTCACCACCGTGAAATTTACTGCCGAGCCGTTCCCGTTCTTTGATAACGGTGTCAGTTATTTTGCAAATTACTATGCTGTCAAGGGCGGTTTTGCAAGCGATGAACAGATTAGCATCTCCGGCAACAGCCCGGAACTAGGTGATGTTGGCTATCCGATTTATGCCGAGGTGGCTGAATGGGCGGAGAATAGCTACATCGGCAAATGCTTCCTTGACTGCCAGTTCACAGGTGCGCGCAGCAAACACATCACGGATTTCAAGCGCACCGCCGCTGTGGGCAGTGCGGAGACCTGGATGCTGCATGTCTCCTATGCGGAGGACAGCTTCACCGGCTACACCGCCGAACTCAGCGTCGACACGGCCAAGAGCGCCGTAACACAGATCGTGATCCGCACGGCGAACTATACCCTGACGATGACGCCCGCGTAACGGGGTTCCCCTCCCCGCCGCGGCGCAAAAAAGAAGGACTTCACGCATTGCGTGAAGTCCTTCTTTTTATCTCTTTTCAGTTTGCGAGGTACTTTTCGCGTTCGCCTTCCGGCACGAGCGCGCCGCCCGTCGCCCAGACGATGTGCGCGGCATTCTCCCAGTGCGCGCCAAGGCCGCTGCTTTCGAGATAATCCGTCATCTTGGACAGCTCCACCGCACCGGCAAAGCCCGCGCAGGCGGACGGCTCGACAAAAAGTCTCTCCGTCTCGTGCAGGGCGTGAAGGTCTGTGAACAGATGCTCGTCCGACACCGTGAAGCCGCCGCCGACCATCTCCTTGACCGTCTCCCCCACAAAACCCGAAGGGCGGCTGACGGCGAGTCCGTCCGCCGCAGTACGGCCCGTCAGGCCGATATCCTGCACGCAGATCGCATTCTGCAAGCCGCTGGCGAGCCCCAGCAGCATGCACGGCGCTTCCACCGGCTCAGCGAAGTAGACGTGTGCCGCGTCGCCGAACTCCTGCTTCAAGCCAAAGCAGATACCGCCCGGCGCGCCGCCGACGCCGCAGGGAATGTAAACGAGCAGCGGGTGCTCCTCGTCGACCGCGATGTTCTGCTCGGCGAGCTGCGCCTTGAGCCGCCGCGCAGCCACAGCGTAGCCGAGGAAGAGGTCGACAGAGTTTTCATCGTCGATAAAATAGCTTCTCGGGTCCTCCGCCGCGCGCTCGCGGCCCTTCTGCACGGCGCAGGAGTAGTCCGCGCCGTATTCGAGCACCGTTACGCCCTTTGCGCGCAGCAGGTCCTTTTTCCACTGCCGCGCGTCCGCGCTCATGTGGACCGTGACCCTGTAGCCGAGCGCCGCGCCCATGATACCGATGCTCAGCCCCAGATTGCCCGTCGAACCGACGTGCAGCTCATACTGCGAGAAAAAGTCGCGGAACGCGCGCGTGGCAAACACGCTGTAATCATCGCGCATCTCGACCAGCCGGTTCGCAAGCGCTAAGTCCTCCGTGTGCTTGAGCACCGCGTAGCAGCCGCCGCGCGCCTTGACGCTGCCCGCGACGGGCAGGTCGCTGTCGCGCTTCAAGAAGAGCTTGCCCGCAAGCTGCGCACCTTCATTTTCGTTGAGCCACGCGCGCATATGCTCGATCTCCGTCAGCGGTGATTCGATGAGGCCGCGATTAGCCGCGGTCTCAGGAAATACCTTCTTGATGAACGGAGCGAAACGCTCCAGCCGCGCCTCGGCATCGTCGACGTCCGTGCGCGTGAGCGGCAGCGCAGCGAGCGCGGTTTCCGCGCTCCCGACATTCGGGTTCATCCAGGCGCTCTCATGGCGCAGCTGCAATTCCCTGACAAATTCCTTACTGTTGAGCATTATTTCCACTCCTGTTCTTCCGTAATGTACTGCTGGGTGCCGCGGTAGATGCGCACCGTGCGCTCGCGGTAGAGCTCCATGACCGCCTGCGCCAGCAGCGCCGGGTCATGGCGGGCGTAGCCTCCCTGCGCCGAGAGCAGCGGGTATTCCGCGAGCGCGATTCCCAGCGCCGCGATGCGCTCGCGGTCGACGCGCAGCAGCTCCGCGTCCTCTTCACTGTATCGCGCGGCGAGCTCATGCGGGATGGGCGCATTGTTGGCAAGGCAGAGGTCCACGATCCCCTCCCGCCCATGGCGCTGTAAGGCCTCCAAATGATCGGCGGCGGTGTAGCCCTCGGTCTCGCCGTCCTGCGTCATGATATTGCAGATGTAAAACTTCTGCGCGTGCGACGCGCGGATCGTGTCGGCCACGCCGTCGACGAGCAGGTTCGGGATCACGCTTGTATAAAGGCTTCCCGGGCCGAGCAGGATGAGGTCGGCCTCCGAAATAGCACGGAGCGCGTCGGGCAGTGCCTTCGGGTGCTCCGGCACAAGCGAAACATGGTGGATACGGCAGTCCTGCTGCTTTTTCGCGTTGAAGATGTGCGATTCGCCCACAACGCGCGCGCCGTTTTCAAACACGGCCTCGAGCTGTACGTCCGCGTTCGTCACCGGCAGCACGCGGCCCGAGATCGCCAATACCTGTCCCATCATGGCGACGGCCTCTTCAAAGCTCCCCGCCATGCCGTTGAGCGCCGCAAGCAGCAAATTGCCGAACGACTGCCCCTTAAGCTGCCCCTCGGGAAAGCGATAGCCGAGAAGCTGCTCCATCACGGGCTCGGTGTTCGCGAGCGCCTGCATACATTGCCGCACGTCACCCGGCGGCAGAATACCCATTTCACGGCGCAGCACGCCGCTCCCGCCGCCGTCGTCCGCCACCGTGACGATGGCCGTTAAGCGGTCTGTATATTTTTTCAATCCCCGCAGCATCGTCGACAGGCCCGTGCCGCCGCCGATGGCGGCGATCTTCGGCCCCGCGGCGCAGCGGGAGGACGCACTACTCTCATATATCATAGGGAATTTCCCTTCAAACGCATATTTTTCTATGGTAAAGGTAGTATAGCAGGCTTTCAAGCAAAATGGAAGTGGGCAAGCGATACAAGTTTTTTCATCTTTTACACTCAACATGATAATGTTATACAAAATTCGTATTCTTCTGTCGATTTTTACTGATTCAATGTTTTCACCGCATTGTTGCTTTTATCGCCGCACTGTGGTAGGATACGACAGTAACAATGTCAAAGGAGCACTTTCATGGAACAGCTCACAGCCGCCCAGCAGGCGGCGGAATTGAACAAGAAGAATCTTTTTGCCACCTATAATCACATTGAAGCGGAATTTGTCGAGCCCGACCACGCGATCTTCAAGCTTGAGATCCGCCCCGAGAGCAAGAATCCCTACGGTATCGTGCACGGCGGCGCGATCTACACGATGGCCGACAACGCCACGGGCTACGCCGCCCACACGGATGGTCGATCCTACGTGACGCAGGGCAGCTCGATGCATTTTCTCCGCAACCAGTCGGAGGGCGTCGTGCGCGCGGACGCCAAAGTCCGCCACCGCGGCAGAACGACCTGCCTTGTCAACGTGGACATTTTAGGCGAGGGCGGCAAACTCCTCGCCACGGGCGAGTTCACCTATTTCTGCATCGACCCCGATATCATGGCACAGAAGGCCGCGCAGCACCGCTGAGGAGGGTTTGACCATGGCATGTGCACTGCTTTACAATTTTAAGGACGCCGCACGGCTGCAAAAGGTCCGCTTCGCGCTCTTCAAGTTCGGTGTGAGCGGGCGCGTCGTCGCGCCGGAGGAGCTTTCGCAGCCGATCGGCTATCTCTGCGATCTTGAGGGTTTCTCCCCTGTCGAGGAAACCGTCGAGGGCGGCTTTTCCGACGAGATGCTCGTGCTCTGCGGTCTTTCCGGTCCGCAGCTCGACGCGCTGCTCTCGTCTCTTCGCCGCAGCCGCGTGGTCGTCGCGCTCAAGGCCGTCGTCACCGAGGACAATGCCGCGTGGAGTTCGCTCCAGCTGCACGACGAGCTCCGTCAGGAACACGAGGCGATGAAGGGCACGCGCCCCAAGGATGCCGAAAAACGCTCCGCGCACCGCAAATAACCCTTGCAACCGCGCAGAGCATGCGGTATAATAATAGGGCTTCGAATCGAAGCCCTATTCAAGTATCAATAGTATCTGGGTATAGCGAAGTTGGTATCGCGCCTGGTTTGGGAGCGGGTCGCTCCCCCTTCAAGCCAGAAAATACCGTGTCCGCAATCCCTTGATACGCCTGCGATACAGGCACTTCCCCCGCAAGTCGAGGTGGTCAAAAAATAGCCGTGACCACATGTTTGACCACATCTGGTACAAAACTGAATTACCAAAAATCCGGGATTAGCGCAGTTGGTAGCGCGCTTGCTTTGGGACCAGGAGACCGTGCGTTCGAGCCGCACTACTCGGACCAAAATCCCTCTGAAGTCAACGATTTCAGAGGGATTTTTCTTATTCTTTGTCTATTGCGGCGCAAAATTTGCGGGCAGTTATAAATTCGACGTCTTATTGTAATTTTCACCAAATTGTATTATAATTAATTAACGGTAGACCTTTGTGCCACCAAGGCAGCCGTATGATTTAAGTATGGCTGCTTTTCCTTTATGATTACCTTAATTTAATAAGGAGCATTCCTATGGCTTGTGAATGTGCAATTTGTAAAAACAACAAACCTTTTGCCTTTCCAAAAGAAATAATTGACGCTGCTCTCGATGGTGAACTTGTACTTTTTTGCGGTGCAGGAATTAGTACCGAAAGCAAAAATGTTCTACCATACTCGTTCTACACGTCTATCAAAAATGAGTTGGATGTAAAGGACGAAAGTGTCTCTTTTTCTGACCTGATGCAGCTATATTGCAATCAGCCCAATGGCCGAAAGAAACTTCTCAAAAGAATCAGAGAAAGATTTAATTATATTAGCTCATTCCCTGAGTTGGAACGACAAGCTACAGCTTTCCATCAAGAGTTGGCACAAATCTATCCAATCAGGACTATTATTACTACGAATTGGGATACATATTTTGAAGATTATTGTGGGGCAATTCCCATCACTATTCCAGAAGATTTTGCCTTTTGGGACGACAATTCAAGATGTGTTTTAAAGATTCATGGTTCTATTCAAAATCTGAGTTCAATTATCGCTACAAGCGAAGATTATAAGAAACGGTTTTCTGAGCTACAAAATGGCATTGTCGGCGCAACACTAAAATCGATTCTTGCGACCAAAACCGTAGTGTTTATTGGCTTTTCCTTTGGTGATGAAGACTTTTCTCAAATCATTAATTATCTACGCGAAGAAATGGGCGACATTTTCCCTCATATCTATATCGTTACGTTAGATGAGACACTTAAAGATCGATTGGCATATAAGAATTCAACTTCTATTGTAACGTCTGGAACATTCTTTTTACATCAATTAAAGTTACAACTTATTGAGAAGGGGATAATTAAAAATCATTCTGTCTCTCCTATCGTTACCGAGGCGTTATTTGAAATGGAAGAACTTCATGACAAAGTATCTACAATAGACTTAAGCCAGTATCCCTGTGCAATTTATACTCTTTCATATCAAGATGGCGTAATTCATGCATTTGAGCGATTTTTGCAAAACTGCAAAACTGGTGAATATAATCAACCTGGACGATTAGGCAGGGTTGCAGGGAAATACGAGGAATGGACTGAGAATTACCTTGCCGCTGAAAATTATTGGGACGCCGCATACTACGAGGGGTATGTGAATGGTTTGGTTTTTATCGGGGCTTGCGAGGGAGAAGATGATATTTTGAGTAAATTTCCATTTTTCTTTCTCCCCAACGTCAAAAAAGCATTGCCTTCGTATGATATCTATATGGACGAATTAAAACGTGTTTCGCACGGAAGAAGTAAATTTCAAAAGCAAGCAAAAGAGATTGTTAAAGCGAAAGCTGGAAATGGATTGATTGTCCACCATCCTCCGTACTGAGAGTCAATCATTCGCTATCAAATCCAAGATAATTAGAACACCGACATGGGTACTGAGTAATCGGTACTCATGTCGGTGATTTTTTTACTTGTTCTTTTTCTTAGACTTCTTCGCTTTCTTCTTGCCTTTCTCCGGCCCCTGCGGTGGCAGCGTGCCCTCCGCCTTCTGCCGCTTCAGCTCTGCCAACTCTGCCTTCATCTCCACGATCAGCACCTTCAGTTTCTCCTCACACTCCTCGCGGGTATGGGCATAGACATTGCGGGCGTGTTTTTTGCCGTCGGGCCATTTGGGGGAGTAGCGCCCCTCGAAGAGGTGATCGTTGATCTCACTGACGCAGCCGGTGCCGGACCTGCGCTTGCGGCCCACATAGGGCTTGAAGTCGGTCATACTCGGCTTTTCCGCCTGGGCCGGTGCAGTTTCCTGTCCCGACTCTGAAGCGTACTCCTGCGGCGCTGCCTTGCCGATGCCGCGGTCAATATTTTCGGCGGCTGTGCGCTGCATGTAATCGGTGATGTGGGTGTAGATGTCCAGCGTGGTGGCCGCCGACACATGTCCCAGCATGGCGGAGAGTGTTTTCACATCCATGCCGTTTTCCAGTGCCAGCGTTGCGAATGTATGGCGCAGATCATGAAAGCGTACATGCTTGCACCCAGCGTGTTCCAGGGTGAGCTGCAACCTGCGCCGCACCACTCCGGGCGTGATGGGACAGTCCTCCTTCACCGGCGACGGGAACATCCAGCGGGAGTTCACCGTCTTTTTGTACTCCTGCAGCACCGCCACCACAGCAGGCGGCAGGACGATCTTGCGGACGGAGTTCTTCGTCTTGGGCGTGCTGATTTGAAGTTGGCCCCGCACATCGTAGACCTGCTTGTTCACATTCAGCACGCCGGTTTTGAAGTTCAGGT
>ERZ857521.629-NODE-629-length-50490-cov-5.081471_pt1 | contig 50490 bp, 45 predicted proteins | sample MGYA00519701_ERZ857521 | MGnify/ENA primary metagenome ERZ857521 (study PRJEB31778, sample SAMEA3449346) | human gut metagenome | biome: human gut; feature: human-associated habitat; material: faeces | place: United Kingdom | collected 2010/2012 ...
TCGAAAACATTCTTTATAAAAAGCTGGAATAAATTCCAAACAGCTTCTAAGTTGAGCCGTGCGAAAGTTAAATCAGCTTAACTCTAAATTATTCCTCCTGCTTTCTCAACAGAAAATGTTTATTCACGCAGGAAGGCAATTCATTGGGATAATGCGTTACATAAATCAAAGTCTTTCCCGGCCTTGAACAGAAATGTTCAATGATAGCAGCCGCCCGTTTCTTGTTGCTGATATCCAATCCATGAAGCGGCTCATCAAGGATAATCAAGTCCGGATCTTTCACAAACGCGCGGGCCAAGAGTGCAAGCCGTTGCTCACCGGACGAAAGAGTCAGAAAAGAACGCTCCTTGAGGTGTTCAATTCCGAAAAGTTTCATCCAGCGTAACGCCCCTTCATCCTGTTCCTTATTACATTTACGGAACAGACCGATGGAATCAAAATACCCCGAACCAACGATGTGCAATGTCGGTACATTCTCCATATAATAAAGATGCATTTCCGGAGAAACATAGCCAATACGCTTCTTGATTTCCCAAATACTCTCGCCCGACCCCCGCTTTTTGTCGAACAGATAAATACGATTGGCGTATGATTGCGGATTATCGGCATACACCAAGCTCAGCAACGTAGACTTACCAGCCCCATTTGGCCCGGAAAGTGCCCATTTCTCTCCGTTTTTGACTTCCCAATCCAAATCTTTCAAGATGGTACGTTTCCCATATCGGATAGAGACATGCTCCATGCGAAAAGTAACCGTATGAGTCGAAGGTTGTTTATTCGCCTCAACCGGCAATAGTATCTCTCCGGCATGTTCCGGGAACAAACGCCGGATAAAGTCGGTGTCTGCTAAAAACTCCTCCCGTTTTTTAGGAGAAAAGCAAGTTCGGTCAGACACCGGCAATACATCGGTAATCATATCCGGAATATCATTCGGATTAGACAATAACAAAATAACCTGAACACCATGCAAGTGAGTCAGCTGCCCCAACATCTCAACCAACAATTCCCGGGAAGGGGCATCCAATCCGATAAACGGGTTATCCAAGATAAGGATTTTAGGACGACTTAACAACGTGCGAACAATAAGGAACTTGCGCAGCTCACCGCTGGATAAAAATATCAATTTCTTGGGAAGCAGATCCTCTATGCCGAAAATCCGCAAAATTTCTCTCAAATTATCCGTACCCAAATAATCCGATAGAGTATCAGCCACCGTAGGTATATCTTCTGTTTCCGTGGCGTGCCAACGCTGTTGATAATAGCTGTTCCGGCAATCGGCCAGCGAATAAATATCCTTAAAAGCAATGCTTTTGATGATATCGCTTGCTTTTCCTTCCACCCCGTAAACGACCTCACCTTCTTTGAAAGCGAATTTACGTTGCATGATATCAGCCAGCAAAGTCTTCCCGGCGCCATTTGGCCCGATAACCGCCCATTGCTCACCCTCCCGGATAGTCCATTCCACTGGTGCATGGAAGCGCAACTCCGGCAATCGGGTTACAATCTGCCGGATGTGTACAATCTCTTTTTCCATCAGATTAAAACACGTAGGTTCCTGTCTGTTTGTGTATTTCGGATGCTTGGGTGATAACTACCTGTTTAACCCCCGCATCAATAGCCCGGAAAGCATTTTCCAATTTCGGAATCATTCCGCCTTGTATAATGCCTTTTTCCACATACTCACGGAATTTGGATCGGTCTATTTCCGGTATCACACTATCGTCATCGTTCTCGTCCAGCAGGACTCCTTTTTTCTCAAAACAATACATCAAAGTTACCTCAAAATGCTTAGCCAAAGCCTTAGCAGCCTCAGCGGCTATAGTATCTGCATTGGTATTCAGCAGATTGCCTTTTCCATCATGAGTCAGCGGAGCCAAGACCGGGACTATTCCCTGACGGATCAAAGCAGCCAGCAAATCCGCGTTGACCTCTTTTACATCCCCCACAAACCCATAATCCACCTCCTTAACCGGACGCTTGTCTGAGCGCATGATATTCATATCCGCTCCCGTCAATCCCAAAGCATTGATATGCAAAGCCTGTAACCCGGCGACAATATTCTTATTAACCAATCCTCCATAAACCATCGTTACCACCTTCAGCATATCCGCATCCGTAATACGGCGTCCTTCCACCATTTTACTTTCAATGCCCAATGCAGAAGCAATCTTTGTAGCCGACCTGCCCCCGCCATGTACCAAAACTTTATACCCATCGATAGAAGAGAAATCATGGAGCAGATTCTCCAGTGTTTCAGGCTCTTCCACTATTTTCCCACCAACTTTAATCAAAGTCAATTTTTCCATATTTAATATATTTTGCAAGAAATTTTTCGCTCAAAATAGCAAAAAAGAAATATTTGTACTATATTTGCATCGTTTTCGCGGCAGTAGCTCAGTTGGTAGAGCATTAGCTTCCCAAGCTAAGGGTCGCGGGTTCGAGTCCCGTTTGCCGCTCTTCATAAAAAAAGAACTCCGCAACTCGTTGATTTTTCAACCTATTCACATAACAGAATATAAGAACATTCCTTATCCATTTTACCCGAGAGTTTTCCTTTTGATACAGTAAAACGATAATGATGTACGACATCTGTATAGGTTCCATCCGGTAAAGAAGTACGAATAGTAACCTCTGAGGCCTCCCCGACATTCACCAAAGCCACCCCCTTTGTACCACGGGCCACTTCCATCACCTTTCCGTCTGCTGAATAATAAAGCGTCTCCTTTTCACCCGCCATCGCCTGACGGAAATTATTGGCTGCAATAACCTCCGGATGCATGAAGTTATCATTCCCCCGGGCTCCGATACGATTGTTTCCCCAGCGGTTTTCCGGAGATGAACCATCCGGACGGCTCAAGAACAAGGGGACTCCGGTAGAACGGGCCGCAAGAAGCGTCCACCCGCAACGCACCAACGCATCGCTCATTCCAGCCGATTCACCGGCATTACAATAAGTATCGTGACTTTCCACCCAGGTAATTAATTGTTTCGGATTGGCTTTGTGATGCCAGGACTTCAAATCATTTTTCTTGAAATCACGTTGTATCAGAGCCTCACGCAATACACCACCATAGGCACTTGCCGTCAGACCGATATATCGGGAATATTCTTTCTCTTTGACATTCTTGTCCTGCAATACTTCACCATATATAAACAGGTTATCTTTATTGGCCAGAGTCAGTCCTTGGATAGCCTCCCGACCGGTAGCAACCTCCCAAAAATTATTACGGGGAGACTTTTTGTCTTTCGGATCAGAAGGCAAACCGATATGTTTAGCCGTATCATAACGGAATCCCCCTGCCCCGTTGGCTATCAAATCGTTTATATAACTCATAAAATAATATTGGAATTTCGGATTTTCCGTATTTACATCCGGGAGGCCCCCCATTGCCCCAGTCGTACATTGATAGCGATCGTTATAATCCTGGATTTCATTCAATCCGTTTGCATGATATAACTCGTCCTTTCCTCCGACCGCATCAATAAAGTTCTGGGTTACTGCAGACCGGTCAAATGCTGTATGGTTCGGAAGGACATCCACCAATACCGTAATGCCATACTTCCTGGCCTCGGCCGTCATGGCCGCAAATTCCTCTTTGGTGCCTAACTGATAATTACCTATAGTCCATTCAATCGGTTGGTAATGATAATACCATTTTCCTTTCCCGAAGATCTCCATTCCGCCATCTTCTCCTATAAAACACTTGTTGGCCGGAGAAGTCTGCACCATCGTATACCCCGCGTCAGCTATCTGCTTCATATTTTCCCGAATCGTATTAAACGACCAACAAAAAGCATGTAGGATAACTCCGTTCTGCTTGTCCTTCGGCAAGGTGGTTTGTCCGGAAGAATAACACGGGAAAGTAAACATCCCGGAAAGGCAGGTCAATGCCGCCACTAAAATCTTTTTTATCTTCATATTTTGTTTATTAAGTTATTATTTCTTGAATGTAATCGGAATACCCGGTTTCTTAGCCACACTCACAAACGAGCGCGGCTTTATGTCTACCCGCGAGGATATGAACTCCGGAATATTATAAGATTGCATCATATTCAGATAGTAGTCCTTGTCTTTCTGAGGCATTAAGAAAGGCTTCCCTACAGTTCCATCTTCCGCGATATGAGCAAAGTAAGGACGTGTATATAAGCCATTGTTCCTCCGGCTACTAAATACGAACCACCGGCTATTGCTACTCCAGGAATGATAGCTTTCCACATCCCGGCTATTAACCTCCTTCAAATGATGATGCGTGCCCGTCCGCAAGTCAATCAGGTACAAATCAGCCTCTTTATGCCAGATAGAGAAATTCCCATAGTCAGACAACGTGTACATCAGATAATGCCCATCCGGAGAGACACGCGGAAAAGAGACACTCCTGCCTTGCTTCGGAGCAGAATAGAGCGTATCGACCTCAGAGCCGAAGGTGCGTTTCCCGGCATCAAACGAGAGTGCACACAAACTATACTTCACCTCTTTGAAATCCTCCGGCATCTTCCGGGCTTCGGCCGTACAGAAATACAGGGTTTTCCCATCAGCGGAGAAAGAGGGGAATGTCTCAAACGATTCTTTCCGGAAAAGGAGCGGTGAGGTTATTATCTCCTGCGTTTCCGTATCATAGACCACCACATCCGAAAGCATATCATATACCTCAATACGATTCCGGTCATTATCGTGAAAGAGCTGTTGGGTCTTATTGACCGAGAAGGCCACAAATCTTCCTCCGGGATGCCACGAGGGATAAACCAAATCAGAAAGCGTTTCCGGAGTTTTGGTAGTCAGCTTCTTCACCTCATCACCCTCTACAATATAGGTTCCACCAAACTTTTGACGCATGTGGAACAGGAATCGGTCCGGACGCCGGTTACAAAAAGAGTGACAATTCATGCAATTTCCTCCCGTCTGCATATTTTCCAGAATAGGGGTCTCCTCGTATGTCGACAAATCACGCTGATAAATACCAAGCTCTTTCCAAAGCTCATACCCCGGCTCAATGCGCCTATAGGCCAGATAGGCATCTATCGAATCCGGAGAGACAAATACCGTAAAGGGACGATATCCAACCCATTCCTCTTTTTCCCGGGCAATGACCCGCACCTCAAAAGAACCTCCTACCGATTTTTCCATCAAGGTTCTCCAGTCTGATGCCGGAATCGGGAATGTTCCGTTTTTCAATTCCACCTGGAAAGTATAATCCGATGCAGAAAACCGGGCTATCGCCTGCTTGATCGGCTCCGTCTTCTCCGACAAGCCAAAATTCAACGGAGCTATATTTACGGGAATGGTCACCTCCTTATAATCCGGAATAATCTCCGGCAAGGAATCCACATCCCGATCTGGGGTTACCGGCCCATTCGAACAGGCACTCAGGCAAAACCCTATCACCCCGATTAGCCAATGAATATATGCGTTTCTCCTTTTCATATTACTTACTGAACATCAAATAAAACCAATAGGTATTCCCGTAGGTACGCCTCAACAAACCCGGCAAACCGCTATTCCCCCGGTTGGCCAGAACCTGTTTCCGAAAATCGACATAACTATTGACAATATCCGGGTTCAAAGCATACTCTTTCCATTTTTCCGGGCGATTCTCAAAGGCCACCAATACACCTTCCTGATAGATGACCGGAAGCTCGGCCAGCCAAGACACCTCATCCTTATAGCTATTCAGCAAAGCGATGAAGCTATTCATATCCCGACTCAACAGGTAATAAGCCGCCAAATACTCAAATGCCACCTTTGCCTTTTCCGGATTTGCCAGCACCGGCACACTCAACGCCGGAATCAGTTCCGTTCCAGAGGCCATTACCTCGACACTATCCGGTGGAAGTAAAGCACGCCGGACTCCCAGTACCGGGTCCTGCTCTACCGCCTTATCATCCTGCAAAAAGACACGTTGGCTTTTTGCCCAATTATGGTAGACCGGCGATTTCTCCATCAACCGGATATATTTTTCCGCCACGATATACTCGCCAAATATCAGGTTGGTCTGTATCAGACGCTGAATCAATCGGGCATTGTTCTTTCCCCGGGCACCCATGTTCCCTTCAAAGGCCATACGTTGCGCCAGAGCCGTATTCCCGCATGTAAAATAAAGGTCACTTAATAAGGTAGAGATATTCTCCGACTTATTCCATGGAATGGCCAGAGCCTTCTCGTCCCGAAAATTATACCGGAACAGGTCGGTCGCCAGTTTTTCCTCTTCCGACAAGGCCCTTGCCAATAGGAACATATAGAGATAATTCGTCAATTTCCCCTCACAATTCTCCTCAATTTTAGTCCATTGCCCCGTACGCGAATAATAATCCAACTCCATAAAACGCAAAGATTTCCAATCGCCATAGGTACAGATTCCCCATGCACCGGCACCTATCAGCAACAAAGCGCTGATGGTCTCACCGATCCATACCCGCTTACCTTTATCCGGATTTTCTCTCCGGACAAGAATTCCACCGATCACACTCAAAACCAAGAAAGCCCCCCAGGCATAATAGATTACTCCTTTCGGATCTAATTTAGGATGATAATACATCCGAGGCGAGAAGGCTCCGCCCAATGTTTCTGTCCAACAATCCAAATAAAGATAATAACCTAACATCAAAGCGACTAAAGGCATCAGCGCAGCCACCCATTTCCGCCTACCCTCTTTCCGGGATATTTCATAAATCCAAGCAAACAGGGCAAACAGGGCATAAACGGTTCCGGAACTTCCCAGCAAGGCCAGCAAGCTCAAAACACCTACTCCGATACGGAAATAGAAATCACGCACACTTATATATATAATGGCAAAAAACAGAAACAGGAGATAGGCCATTATTCCCTGATAATTGTAATTGAAATCCAACGAAGCGCAAAGCAAGGCACAAGCCGGGAGCCATCCCCAGTAAGCCAACACACGGGAATGGGAAAGGCGATATAACAAAAAGCCCGAACCGATAGCCGACAGGGTAATCAGTCCCGCCATAAGCCAGACGCCCACATGCGGATAAGCAAAATATTGCACCACCAGCTCGGAAAGCCATAAGGCGAACCCTCCGGCTTCACGCCATAAGCCCCAGGCATAATCCGTTGTCAACAAAAACAACTGGCTCTGTTCTATATACAGGAAATAATAGGAGAACGCTATTTGCAAGGTAATCCCCAGCCCAATTCCCATCAATATCGAAAAAAGAAAAAAGCGTGTTTTCATCTCTTTTAATTTATAAACGACAAATGTAAACAAAATTTCAACGCTCTGTTCGGAAAGGAGTAAAAAAAGATGCCTATCTTCGGTTTCAAACATAGGCATAAACGCCGGCAAACATAGGCATAAACGAAATCAACGATAGGCATAAACGGAAGATAGACAATCCTTTCGGAAAAGAGAAATAAACATAGGCATGAGATTTTTGCCTCTGCCTCTTGATTGCCTTTATTATTTGTCTTACTTTTGTGGGAAAACCCATACACATAACACATGGAAAATTTCATAAACAAAGACTTCATGCTGACCAACGAGGTCGCAAAGAAGTTATATCATGAAAGCGCAGAACACTTGCCTATCATTGATTATCATTGCCATTTGGACCCGAAACAGATTGCCGAGAACTACCCGTTCCGGAACTTGGCGGAGATCTGGTTGGGCGGAGATCATTACAAATGGCGGGCCATGCGAGGAAACGGCGTTCCGGAAGAGTTCATCACCGGAGGGCGTTCGGATTATGAAAAGTTCGAAAAATGGGCGGAGACCGTGCCCTATACCATGCGCAACCCGCTCTACCATTGGACTCATTTGGAATTGAGCCGCATCTTCGGGATAGATAAAATAGTCAAACCCGAAACGGCCCGCGAGATTTATGAGGAATGTACGGCCAAACTACAGACAGAGGAGTTTCGCGCCGCCCGTATTTTGGAGCGTTGCCATGTGGAGGTGGTCTGTACCACCGATGACCCTGCGGACTCGCTGATCTATCACCGGCAAATACCTCAACTCGGCATCAAGACCAAAGTCTATCCGGCCTGGCGCCCTGATAAGGTGCTGGCCATCGAAAATCCGGAATCTTACCTTATATATATACAACGCTTGGCAGAAAGTGCCGATCAGGAAATCCGCACGTATGATGACCTGTTGGAGGTCTTGCGCAAAAGACATGATTATTTTGCCTCGTTGGGATGCCGTTTATCCGATCATGGCATGGATAACTTTTATGCCGATGCGTATACCGAAACGGAAATACGGCAAATATTCGCCAAGGTACTCGCAGGGAAACAACCGGACGAAACGGAAATACGCAAATTCAAAAGCGCACTCTTGTTTGAACTGGCTATTATGGACTGGGAAAAAGATTGGGTACAGCAATATCACATCAGTGTGATACGCAACAATTGCACCCGGATGTACCAGGCCATAGGCCCGGATACCGGATTCGATGCTATCCTGGAAGTAAATTGCTCTGCCGTAGGGCATAAATTCCTGAACCGGCTGGATGCTATAGGGAAATTGACAAAAACCATTCTGTATAGTTTGAATCCGAAAGATAACGAGGTGTTGGCCACCTTGGCTTATACCTTCAACGAAGCGCCGGTCCCGGGGAAAATCCAACTGGGCGCGGCTTGGTGGTTCCTGGATCAGGAGGAGGGTATGAAAAAACAGTTGAATACCCTTTCTGCCATGGGATTACTCAGCCGGTTTGTAGGGATGCTGACCGATTCGCGTAGCTTCCTGTCCTATCCGCGGCACGAGTATTTCCGCCGCATCTTGTGTAACCTGATCGGGGAAGATGTGGAAACGGGGAAACTTCCTTATAGCGAAATGGATTTTCTTAAGCAGATGATAGAAGATATTTGTTATCGGAATGCAAAGAGGTATTTTGGTTTTTAGGAGGGATTAGAGGTTGGAAATTCTAAATTCCTACTTCTAAGTCTGCATTCAAATAAAAAAGAATCATGAACACAAAGAAAAAAATTGTTACATTCGGGGAAATCATGCTACGCTTGGCAACACCCGGATATCTACGCTTCGGCCAAGCCAACGAGCTAACGGCTACGTTTGGTGGAGGCGAGGCGAATGTAGCCGTATCTTTAGCCAATTACGGCATGGATACAGATTATATAACCCGTTTGCCGAACAATGATATCGCACGGGCTTGCTTACAAGATTTGCAGGGGAGAGGGGTAGGTACCGATCATATCCTTTTCGGAGGAGAACGCATGGGAATTTACTTCCTCGAAACGGGAGCGGTAGCTCGTGCCAGCAAGGTCATTTATGACCGGAGCCATTCATCCATAGCGGAAATCCAACCGGGAATGGTTGATTGGGAAACGATTCTGGACGGAGCCGGCTGGTTTCATTGGACAGGTATCACTCCGGCTATCAGTCAAGGTGCGGCTGATGTTTGCCGGGAAGCCATCCAAACGGCCAACCGATTAGGAGTCACGGTGTCTTGCGATTTGAATTATCGGAAAAACTTATGGAAATATGGGAAATCGGCTTCCGAGGTCATGCCGGAACTGGTTGAAGGATGTGACCTGATCCTGGGTAACGAAGAGGATGCCGATAAAGTGTTCGGTATAAAACCGGAAGGGTTTGATGTTACCGCCACCCAAGGGAAAGTGAATGCCGCTGAGTTTGAAAGCGTATGCCGGCAATTGATGGCACGTTTTCCACGGGCAAAGAAAGTGGTCATCACGCTTCGCGGAGCCATCAATGCCAATCATAATACCTGGGGAGGAGTCCTTTTTGATGGAAACAAGCTTTATCAATCTCCGCGCTATGACATCACGCATATCATAGACCGGGTCGGAGGAGGCGATTCCTTCATGGGGGGATTAATTTACGGACTACTCACCTATGCGGACGACCAGCAGGCATTGGACTTTGCCGCCGCAGCCTCTTGCCTGAAACATACGATTTACGGGGATTATAATCAAGTTTCTGTACAAGAAGTCGAGACATTGATGCAGGGAGATGCTTCCGGACGTGTCTCCCGATAAACTGAACCTCAAAAAATGACTTTATAAACCCAGAAGCTGTTTTTGAATCTCTTCGGAAAAATGTTCTATACAGCTTCTCAAAAACGAAAAAACATGTTAAGCAAGAAATTTAAAGTAGGAATCATCGGTGCAGGGTCTATCGCCCGAAAGATGGCTGATACGCTCCGAGGTATGCAGGAAGCCGAATTATATGCCATTGCCGCACGTGACCTTTCGCGAGCCGAAGCATTTGCCCGGGAGTTTCAAGCCCCTAAGGCATACGGCTCATACGAAGAGCTGGCAGATGACCCCGAAGTGGATTTAGTCTATATCGCCACCCCACATTCACATCATTACTCACATGCCCGTATGTGCCTTTTAAAAGGGAAACCGGTATTGTGCGAAAAAGCCTTTACCGCTAATACCCGGGAGGCCGAGGAGCTGATGCGTTTGTCCGAAGAGAAGAGGGTGTTCCTGACCGAAGCTATCTGGACACGCTATATGCCTTTCTCGCGTACCATCTGGGAAATCGTGGAAAGTGGAATTATCGGAACTCCGACTATCCTGACCGCAAACTTAGGTTATGCGATCTCTAACGTGGAACGCCTTATCCGGCCGGAACTTTGCGGAGGGGCTTTGTATGATGTCGGGGTCTACCCCATCAACTTCGCCCTGATGACCTTTGGGGAAGAGATTGAAAAGATTACCTCCACCTGTGTAAAGAACGACTTAGGAGTTGATATGCAGGATAGCATCACCTTTACCTATAAGGATGGGCGGATGGCGGTATTGTACGCTACGGCTTATTCCGCAACAGACCGGAGCGCGGTAATTTCCGGAACTTTGGGACACATCGTCGTAGAGAATGTCAATAATCCGCAACGGGCTATTGTTTATAACAAAGATTATCAGGAGATAGCCCGCCACGAATGTCCCCAACAAATTACCGGATACGAATATGAAGTGATGGCCTCCTGTGAGGCGATTGAGCAGGGGTGGATCGAATCGCCTTTCATGCCCCATGCCAAAACGATCGATGTGATGAAAATGTTGGATAATTTGCGTGCGGAATGGGAAGTTGTTTATCCGAACGATGTAATGCAATAACGTTAGCATTTCGTCACCCTGGGCGAAGCCGAAGGGTGACGAAATGGTTTCATGTTTATTTTCTATTCCCTCACTTGCCCATCACCTGTAATCAGGTATTTATAGGTAGTCAATTCAGGAAGCGCCATCGGTCCGCGGGCGTGCAGTTTTTGCGTGCTGATTCCGATTTCCGCCCCGAATCCGAACTGCCCACCATCGGTAAAGGCGGTCGAGACATTACCATATACGCAGGCCGCGTCTACCTCTCTCTGAAAGGTATCGATAGCAGACTTGTCCGCACTAATGATGCACTCACTATGTTTCGAACCATAAGTCGCAATGTGCATCAAAGCCTCTTGCAAAGAGGATACGGTACGAATACTCATCACATAATCCAGAAACTCGGTCCCGAAAGAAGATGTTGTAGCTTCCTGCAACAGAGATGCCGGATAATTTCCCTGCAAGGCTTGAAAGGCTTCCGCATCGGCCTGAATCCGGACCTGCTTATCGGCCAAAGGCGCACAAAGGGCTGGCAAATCACCAATTCTATCTCTATGGATAATCAAGCAATCCAAAGCATTACATACACTTACCCGGCGAGTCTTGGCATTATAGATAATCCGTTTCCCGATTTCCACATCCCCGGATTTGTCAAAATAGGTGTGACAGACACCGGCTCCGGTCTCGATAACCGGAATATGCGCTTGTTCTCGGACAAACTGAATAAGCGAAGCGCTTCCACGGGGAATAATCAAATCCACCAGACCGACCGCATCCAGTAAAGCTCCGGTAGCTTCCCGGTCAGCCGGCAACAAAGTGCATACGGAAGGCGTAACGCCCTGTTTGATCAGTATATCCCGGATGATTCGCACCAAGACCTGATTGGTCGAAGAAGCGTCCGACCCTCCTTTCAGCACACAGACATTCCCACTCTTGAGGCAAAGGGCGAAAACATCTGTTGTCACATTCGGACGAGCTTCATAAATAACTCCTATTACTCCAAAAGGAACACTCACTTTACGGATTTCCATGCCATTGGGACGTATGATGCGGTTCAGCAGATGATGAAGAGGTGAAGACAAGCCGGCAATATGTCCTACCCCTTCAGCCATGTCCGCTATACGAGCTTCGGTCAGTTTTAAGCGGTCATACTTGGGATTTTCCGGACTCATCCGTGCCAGATCATCCCGGTTTGCCTCCAATATCTGCGGAGTCTGACGAAGTAAGGCGTCCCGCACATCATACAGAATCTGACAAATACAGGCATCACTCAGCCGATGCAAATCCGGAACCGCCGCAGCAGCATCCTGAATCAACGATTGCACCGTAACAGGAGGTGTATTTTCTTTCGGAGCAGAAAGAAATTGCGTACAAACGACAGGTTCTTTCTCGTCAAAAAGAGCCAATAGAATATTTTTCTGTTTTCCATCCGCTATCACCACGGGGATTCCCTTCTCGGCTGTACGCTGTGCTATACGATATTTAGAAGTCATGCCGCCCCGTCCTCGGGTAGAAGTAGTGTTTTGAATATATTTTTCGACCGATTCCCCCGGACGAATACAAGGAATAACCCGGCTTTGCGGAGAATTGGGATCTCCATCGTAAATACCTTTGACATTGGTCAACAAAATCAACCGGTCCACCTGCATCATATCGGCAATCAATCCCGCCAATTCATCGTTATCCGTAAACATCAGCTCCGTGACCGATACTGTGTCATTTTCATTCACAATCGGGATAACCTTATGCTGCAACATCACCTCCATGCAATGCTGCTGCGTTTGATAATGCGTCGGTGTAGAAAAGCTCTCTTTGGTGGTCAGCACTTGTCCGCAAAGAATGCCATATTCATGAAAGAAATCATAATACCGGTTTATCAACTTAGCCTGACCGATTGCCGAATAAAGCTGACGGGCCGAAGTCTTGTCAAGCGATTCGTCCACACCGATTTCTCCACAACCGGAGGCTACCGCTCCCGAAGAAATCAATATAATCTCAAGTCCCCGGCGGTGCAATTCCGCTATCTGGTCCACCAAAGCTGCCAAGCGGGCAATATTCAGCTTACCATCTTCCCGCCCTAACACGTTACTGCCTATTTTAATTGCAATTCGTCTCATAGCATTTCTGATAAATGTTCACTGCAAAGCTATCAATTATTCTTTTAGAAAACAAAAAACCTGCCTTCTGAAAAAACAGAAGACAGGTTCCCGTAAAATGAAAAAAAACTATTGATTAGAATGTCTTGTTAGCTGCATTTCCTTCGCCCAGCGCCGGATTTGCCTGAAGTTTCTTATACGGAATCGGGAATATCTTGCGAGTTTCATCCGTAGTAGAGGATTTATCCCACCAAGAAGTCTCGATGAACTTATTGAAACGAATCAAATCCTGACGGCGCAGACCTTCGAACGCGAATTCACGACCACGCTCAGCCAAGAACTCATCCATGGTCAATGTTGTTGTTGTGTACTTCGCAGCCTCCCAATCTTCTGGTGCAAAAGCACGTTGACGTACACTGTTCACCAAATCCACCACTTCTTGCGTAGCCGTTCCGCCATTCTTACGCATCAAAGCTTCAGCCTTCATGAACAACACATCGGCATAACGGAACAATACCCAGTCATTACTCATATCACCACGAGCACCGTTTACTACTTCATACTTGATAGAACGTGCGCCACTATTTTCTTCACCTTCAGTCATCGACTTGATGTAGTTGACAAACTCTAGCGGCTGGCCTACATATTCTTCAGAACCTTTCAATGGCTCAGCATCTGTATCGAAATAATAGCTGCCATCTTCACGCTGAACACGCGGATATTGTACGCCAATCAAGAAACCTTCCGTCTTACGCAAATCGTTATCGGCAAAGGAATCATAGAAAGTAGGCTGCGTTACCAGACCATTCCACGGGCCACCTTCCAGTTCCCAACCAGCTTGCATAGCATAATGGAACCACAACGTGTACCAGTTCATACCGGCTGCATAAATCTCATCATACACAATTACCCAAATATTCTCCTGAGAGTTTTTGTCATTATCTACCTTGAACGGATCGTTCCAATGTTCGTCCAACCGGAATTGTCCGCTATTGATAACCTCATCGCATGCTGCAATACAATCATCCCAACGAGCTGTTCCCGTATAGACCTCTGCATTCAAATATAAATGAGCTAATAAGGTTGTAGCCCCCCATTTAGAAACACGTCCGTAAGTAGTAGTCTTATTATCCGACAAAAAAGGAATATTCTCTGTCAGCTCTTTCACAACATAATCGAAGGCCTCTGCACGCGGTACAGCTGGAGGATTTGTCTCATCCAAGCTTTCTGTAATAGGAATATCTCCAAACATATCCAACAGATAAGCATAACAGTAAGCGCGATAAACACGCATTTCTGCCATTGCCTGCTCTTTGCTGATACCCGGATTCAAACGTTCAAAATCCAGACGTTCGAAATCAGCCAACAAGTTATTCGCAAAACCGACACCCATATAGAGCAAGTTCCAAGCTTGTTCCAACTCCGTATCGGTCGGTGTCCACTGATGACGGTGCATACGAATCCAGTTACCGTTATCATAGCCATGACGGCCTTTCTGCGGCCAAGCTGCACCATCAGCGGTCAACTCCTGCCATTTCCACACGGAATTGTTCGGAGACAATGTTCCGCAGAAGTGTCCCCACGGACGCATCATAGCAGCAATTACCTGGTCTCCACTTTCATAATAATTCTCTGATATTACCTCGCTATAAATCTCTTCATCCAAATTGGTACAAGAAGGAAGCATAGCCAATCCTGCCAAAGCGGTAACCGCATACAGGCATATATGTTTAAACGATTTCATGATATAGTCTCAATTTTATTCTTATGTTCAATACTCATTTTAGAAAGTTACATTAACACCAAAACTATAAGTCCGTGTATCCGGGTAAGATGAACGGCTATCACAACCCGCTTCCAGACCGGTAACATTGATATCCGGAGTCAAGCCTGAATACCCCGTGATTGTTGCCAAGTTGGTAACAGTTCCATACAGACGCAGGTTCTTGATATACTTATTGTCCTTGAAATTAAAGGTATATCCCAAAGTTACATTATCAATCTTCAAGAAGCTACCATCTTCCAAATAATAGTTAGAGAACATATTTTCATCTTTCAACGGATGATTCAAAGCGTCTTTATAAACGTTAGAGCCAGACTGGTCTAAGTACTTCGTTGTACCGAAGAAGAACTTACCTTCATTCAAGATATCATAATCGAACATACCTCTCAACAAGAAGCTAAAGTCAAAGTTCTTGTAAGTAAAGGTATTCTGCAAGCTGGCTTTGAACTTCGGCAAACCGCAACCGATAAAGGTACGGTCGTCTGCCGACAATCCCTCTTTACCATCCAAGTCGCGCATGATCCACATGCCATTCTCATCGATACCATCACAAACATAACCATAGAAAGAGCCTACCGGATGACCTTCCTGTAAACGTACAGTCGGACCTACATTACCCGGAGACGGCATCTCGTGCAAGTCGGCATACGATGCTTTATACACATCATTAGACAAAGAAGTCAATTCATTCTTTTCCCAAGAGAAAGTCAATGACGGTGTATAGGTAAAATCTTTGGTCTTTACCGCATCCACACTAACAGCCAATTCAACACCGATATTCTTCATCGTACCTACATTCGTCACGATTTGATTATGAATAGCTGAAGGCTGTTGTGCCGTATAATCATAAATCAAGTCGCGGGTTGTACGCTGGTACCAGTCAAGTGTACCATTGATACGTCCGCCCCACAAAGCATAGTCGAAACCTACGTTCAACGATTCACTCTTTTCCCACTTCAAATCCGGATTCGGGTTGTTGCCCGGACCGTAAGTAGCCGTAATCCAGCTTCCTGTAATAGCATTCCAGTTACCGGCTCCTGTACCGTACTTAATCAAGGACATATATGGGTCGTTGGGCAAACTACCGGTAATACCGAATCCGACACGGAACTTCAACATATCCATGAAATCCACATTTTCCATGAATTCTTCCTGCGAAATCATCCATCCAGCACTGATTGACGGGAACCATGCCCACTTGTTATCTGCACCGAACTTAGAAGAACCTTCACGACGGATAGAACCGCTCAACAGATACTTGCCATCATAGTTATAATTCACACGACCGAAGAATGCGATCAACGTACTCTTTGTCTTATTACTTTCCATTTCGGCACGACCATCTTTCAGATAAGCTCCGGCACCCATATTGTCAGTCTGGAACGCATCTGTCAAGAAGTCTTGATTCTTCATACGCATCAGTTCATAATAGAAATCCTGATAGCTATATCCGATCATGGCGGTCAGATTATGTACGTCATTAAAACTCTTTACATAATCAGCAGTCCATTCAACCGTCTTATTCTGCCATTTCCGATATCTCTTTTCTGCCGTACCATTGGTACCATCCTTAATAGAAGAATAATCCTGACGGCTGATATAAGAATCCCGAGACTCATCACGTTTTTCAAAAGCCACGAAAGCTGAAGTCTTCAATCCGGGAAGGACATCCAATGTAGCCTTGAAACTACCTAACAAATTCTTGTACTGCTTCTTTGTACTTCTTTGCTCAATGCGAGCAATCGGGTTGTAATCTTCATAACCTGCATAAGTCTGCCAGAACGAACCGTCCTCGTTATAAATCGGCATCGTCGGGTTACGCATCAGTGCCGAATAGAATTCATCATGTCTGAAAGACGAATCATCATAACCTGGAACCAAGTCGGCATTAGTATATGAGTTAGACAAGTTAAATGCCAGCAACAACTTATCGTTTAAGGTACGATGGTTAATATTCAAAGCGGCATTGATTGTTTCACGATTAGTCTTCTTAACGATACTTTCATTGTTACGGTATCCGATAGACGCACGATAATTCATATTTGCAGTACCACCTGTAGCCGTCAAGTTATGCACATGGCTGACATTTCCTTTGTTCAGGATCATGTCATACGGGTCTGTATCGCCTCCGTAATCGGTAATAATACTGCTTCCCGATTCTTTTCCGTAAGCCAGATATTCATCTCTTGACAACATCTCCGGACGATTAGCCACACCTTCGTTCATGATATAGCCCGAATAGGTTACCTGCGAACGGCCTGCCTGCGGACGCTTTGTCGTGATGATAATCACACCGTTATTACCACGGGTACCGTAGATTGCTGCAGCCGAACCATCCTTCAATACGTCGATAGCCTCGATATCTTCCGGTGCAATAGCGTTCATGGTATTCTTATCGCCCGGCACACCATCAATGATAATCAGCGGTGTATTGTTACCTTTCAACGAGGTAGCACCACGCAACTGAATGTTCATTTCACCGTTCGGGTCATTACCGCCTTTTGAAATCGTCAAACCGGCAACACGCCCTTCTACCAACGACATCGGATTTACAGCCGGAATCTTGTTAAAGTCTTCCGCCTTTACACTGGTTACAGATGAGGTAATTTCACCTTTTTTCTGCGTACCGTAACCAACAACCACAACCTCTTCCAACTGTTCCGTGTCTTCTTTCAACGTAACATTCACGGATGTCTTTCCGGCCACTGAAATTTCCTGAGTAGTATAACCGATGTAAGAAATCTGCAACGTAGCGTTCTCTGGCACATTTTCAAGGACAAATTTACCATCAAAATCGGTAATATTACCATTGGTAGTGCCTTTCACGACCACATTAGCTCCAATAATCGGTTCGCCTGTTTCATCTACTACGGTTCCTGTAACCTGCTTGTTTTGTTGTGTTACCGCAACCGCTAACTCTCCACTTGTTACACCTGCCGGTTCTGACGCAAATGCCGAGAAAGCAGGAAACAACATACATAATACTGAAATTTGCGCTATTCGTCCGACAGAAGGACATAGCAAACTCTCTTTCTTCATAACTTCGTTCTTATGGGTATTAAACTAAAGTTGTTTTATCCGCAGCTCCCGAACCGGATAGTGATTAACCAACGTGATTATTAGTTCATAAATATAAAAAGAGCGCGGGATCTGTACTTGTCGCTTATCCTCCCATTCCAGGCCTTCGCATTGCCCACCGAGTAAGGATAAGCAACGCAGAAGCCCACGCCGAATATGTATACACCCATGCTACCGCACAGATTTGTACACTTCCACGTAAGCATCTACCGTTGCCCTGTCCTCTACTCGATTACAAAGTTGCGAAGTTTGGAATGGAGAAGACATGACGTTAAGTAAACGCCTTTCCATAAATATATAGTTTCCCACCACCCTTTCGGCGTGGTTGAAAAACGGGTGCAAATGTATATAATTATTTTTCAATTCAAAAATTTCCTTTTGATAAAAATCAATTCCTTTTAAACCCAAATCGGTCATTAGAAAATCGGGCTTTCATTTTGCGTGAAATACGTCATGATTATGGCAATAATTAAGGTGTGCAATGTGAATTTGGGTCATAATAAAGGCTGCTATCTTACATTTTGCTCGCAAAAATTTCTAATGACCGATTTGGGTTAAAAGGCAGATGATATTTTCCTCAAAAGAAGGGACTATTTACAGGAATTATCAAGACACTGAAAATAAATTCAACAACAGCTAAAAAAAGCCGAACAGCTTCATAAACTGCCCGGCTTTCTACTTTTTACAACTAAAAACTTATTCACCCAAGAGGATTTCCATAATCTGGCAAGCAGCCTTTGTAACCGATGTACCCGGACCAAAGATAGCTGCTACACCTGCCTTGTAAAGGAAGTCGTAATCCTGAACCGGAATGACGCCACCGGCAATCACCACGATATCGGGACGCCCCAATTTGTTCAGTTCATCGATGACTTGCGGTACCAACGTCTTGTGACCGGCAGCCAACGAAGAAACGCCCAATACATGCACGTCATTCTCTACTGCCTGGCGGGCAGCTTCGGCCGGAGTTTGGAACAACGGGCCCATATCTACGTCAAAACCGCAATCAGCATAACCCGTAGCTACGACTTTCGCACCGCGGTCGTGCCCGTCCTGACCCATCTTAGCGATCATAATACGTGGCTGGCGACCTTCTTTCTTCGCAAACTCAGCGGTCAGCTCACATGCCCGTTCAAAGTCTGCGTCTTTCTTTGTTTCTGATGAATACACGCCTGATATAGTTCTAATAATTGCTTTATAACGACCTACAACCTTTTCACACGCATCGGAGATTTCGCCCAATGAAGCCCGAACCGCAGCAGCCTTTACGGCCAATTCAAGCAAGTTACCTTGTTTTGTGCGGACACATTCCGTAATATCGTCCAATGCCTTCTGTACAGCTGCCTCATCACGGTTAGCGCGGAGTTGCTTCAAGAGTTCAATCTGTTCGTTGCGAACCGCCGTGTTATCAATTTCCAAGATATCGATCGGATCTTCTTTCGGAAGACGATACTTGTTCACACCGACAATAGTCTGGATGCCAGAGTCAATACGTGCTTGCGTACGAGCTGCAGCTTCTTCGATACGCATCTTTGGCAGACCCGTTTCAATCGCCTTAGCCATACCTCCCATGCTTTCGATTTCCTGAATCAAAGCCCAGCCTTTGTGTACCAGTTCGTTTGTCAACGATTCCACATAATAAGAACCGCCCCACGGGTCGATCTGCTTACAAACTTTCGTTTCTTCCTGAATATAAATCTGCGTATTACGAGCGATACGAGCAGAGAAGTCGGTCGGCAAAGCAATAGCCTCATCCAACGCATTGGTATGCAAAGATTGTGTATGTCCTAAAGCTGCGGCCATCGCTTCAATACATGTACGACCTACGTTATTGAACGGATCCTGCTCAGTCAATGACCAACCAGAAGTCTGGCAGTGTGTACGCAAAGCCAAAGATTTCGGATTCTTAGCTCCGAAACTCTTCACAATCTTCGCCCACAACATACGAGCCGCACGCATCTTGGCAATTTCCATGAAGTGATTCATACCGATTGCCCAGAAGAACGAGAGGCGTGGAGCAAACGCATCGATATCAATACCTGCATTTACACCAGCACGTAGATATTCCAAACCATCGCACAAAGTATAAGCCATTTCGATATCAGCCGTTGCTCCGGCTTCCTGCATGTGATAACCGGAAATAGAGATAGAGTTAAACTTCGGCATCTTCTGTGAAGTATAAGCGAAGATATCAGCGATGATACGCATGGAGAACTCAGGCGGATAAATATAAGTATTACGCACCATGAATTCTTTCAAGATATCATTCTGAATCGTACCGGCCATCTCTTCCAATTTAGCGCCTTGTTCCAGACCAGCGTTGATATAGAACGCCATAACAGGAAGCACGGCACCATTCATGGTCATGGAGACAGACATCTTATTCAAAGGAATACCTTCAAACAATACCTTCATATTTTCCAACGAGCAGATAGACACGCCGGCTTTACCAACATCACCTACTACACGTTCGTTGTCGGCATCATACCCACGATGTGTCGGCAGGTCGAATGCTACAGACAGACCTTTCTGTCCGGATGCCAAGTTACGGCGATAGAAAGCATTCGATTCTTCAGCCGTAGAGAATCCGGCATACTGACGGATAGTCCAGGGGCGCATCGGGTACATGGCACTATACGGGCCACGCAAGTAAGGCGGAATACCGGCTACATAATTCAGGTGCTCCATGCCTTCCAAATCTTCTTTCGTATATACCGGCTTCACATTGATGTGTTCCGGAGTCTTCCAATCGGCTTCAATGCCATTGGCTTTTGCCCATTCACCTGCATTCGTACAAGCGAAACCGGCACTCTTTATATCTATGTCTTTAAAATTTGGTCTCATTGTTTTTCTTCGATTTTAGATTCCTAACTTCGCATTGAATCCTTGTAATGTTTCGAGTACATTGCTCTTCACATGGATAAACTGGTCGATACCTTGCGCCTTCAAGTCTTCCATGCAAGCCGGAGCACCGGCTACTACGAACTGCGCACGTCCGTTCAATGCCTTGAAGGCAGCCGGAGCATATTCCGCATATTCATCATCACTGGAACACAATACCACGATATCGGCGCCAGCCTTCATCGCAGCTTCTACACCCTCTTCTACTGTATCGAAACCAAGATTATCGATGGTCTTGTATCCGGCACACGCAAAGAAGTTGCAAGAGAATTGTGCACGAGCCAAACGCATCGCCAGATTTCCGATTGTCAGCATAAAAGCTTTCGGAGTCTTCTCGCTCTTCTCGGTTGCTAAACGTAAAGCCTCGAATTCGGATGCACCACGGGCAAAGTTCAATTTCGTCACGCCCTCGTTCTCGCAATGGTTATGATGCTGGCCTTTGCAACAGCATGCGCCTTCCTCTTTCTTAACCTTATCTCCGGCTACTTCTGTGAAGTTCGGGAATTGGTTCGTTCCCAACAACGATTCCCTGCGGGTAGCTACAGCTTTGTGGCGTGCTTCGTTTGAAGCATTGACAGATGCTTGGATTTCTCCGGCATTAGCCAATGAGCCGAATCCGCCTTTCTCTTCGGTTTCGAGGAAAAGCTTCCAAGCGACATCAGCAATCGAGTTAGTAAATACTTCAATTGTATAAGAACCAGCTCCTGGGTCGACCACCTTGTCGAAGTGACATTCTTCCTTCAATAATAACTGCTGATTGCGGGCAATGCGTTCCGCGAAGTCATCCGGTGTCTCATAAGCTTCGTCAAACGGACGAACCGTAATCGAATCAACTCCGGCAATAGCAGCCGACATTGCTTCGGTTTGTGAACGGAGCAAATTCACGTGCGCATCAAATATAGTCATGTTCCATTGAGAGGTCTGAGCATGAACCGCCATCTTGCAAGCGCATTCACAAGCCGGATTATAAGCCTTTACAATCTCAGCCCAAAGCCAACGAGCAGCACGGAACTTGGCAATCTCCATGAAATAGTTTGAGCTGATACCGAAATTAAATTTAATCTTCTTAGCCACTTCATCTACCGAGAAACCAGCATCGGTCAGTTTGGCCAACAACTCATTACCCCAAGCCAACGCATACCCCAATTCCTGAGCTATATAAGCACCGGCATTGTTCAATTCAAAAGCATTAACCGCCAAGACGCGATAATTAGGCAATGCCTTTCCGGCATTCAAAACGGCCGTAGCCATTTCCACCCAATTCTCGTTCTTATGACCTTTGATCAAAGGCTTCTTGAACGGATCATAGTTGACCGAACCCTGGCACTTCTCCAAATCCACTCCTTTTGAAGTGAAATATTCGGCAAGAATGGTGATGAGTTTTTCAGCTTTGCACAAGCAGGTGTTGAAATTCAGTTCGACACAAGCCGGACAAATACCGTCCAACAACGTAGCGATATTTTCCGCATTCACATCATCGCCTTTGATGATAAATCCCAATGAAGTGATACCTTTGTTCAGTACATCGAGCGCCTTAGCGTTTGCTTCTTTCGGGCACACGACTTCCATGTTCTGGCGTACTAACCAATTGTTGTCTTTCTTCGTACCACGTACAAAAGGAAATTCGCCGGGGAGCGAATCGGTCGTTTTCAGACCTTCCAAATCTTCCAAACGATAGAAAGGATTTGCATTAAATCCTTCGCCTGTTTTCCAAACAAGCTTTTTCTCGAACGGCACGCCTTTCAGGTCTGCCGTGATTTTCGCCATCCATTCTTCTGTCGAAATGGGAGCGAACTCGGAGAAAAGTTTTTCTTTTGCTTCTGCCATAATATTAGTTGTTTATTAAACTGGTATTAGTAATGAACTTTTTTAACTTTATGAGTCCACCCGTCAAATATTCTGTTATTTGCTATTTATTTTTTTATAAGTTCTTATTCCTCTTCTATTTAGAACCTAAAAACGTATAAACCAAGCAACAGATAAACTAATGAACTTATATACTATACCTAACGATTTACAAAGGTAAGAGAAATAATTTTTTTGCAAAACTATTTGTAGAATTAAAATAATTATCTACTTTTGCATCGTGATTCAAGAAAAACAATGGCGCATTCGTCTAGTGGCCTAGGACGCGGCCCTCTCACGGCTGAAACCCGGGTTCGATTCCCGGATGCGCTACACAGAAGGATGGCAATCATAATCGAATGCCATCCTTTTTATTTTTGCCTCTTACCTCACATTCAAATGTATCCTATCTTCCACCTTGATGGCTTTCTGTTTGGGCAAAAAAGCATTTGGGGCAGGGTATCCTACCGTAAGCAGGCAAAGGAACTCGTAACCTTCTGGAACGTGAACGATCTTCTTTATTTGTTCAGCTTCATCACTCACGGGGATATGAAACGCAGCCCCCAGCCCTTCATAGGTAGCGGCAAGCAACATGTTTTCCAATGCGCACCATGCCGAAGCAAAATAGTTGAGAGAGCTCTGCTCCACAGGTTTGAGCAAAGGCCATGTCAGCTGACGGAAGAATGGAATGATGAGCAGTCCGCTGTCCATAAGCATCTTCTGTTGCTTGGGTAAAGCATCGGCAAACATCGCCATCTTGTCCTTATCGCCCGATTCATCCACCTCTGCTACCAGTTTTTTAAACGTAGCCATATTCTTCGCCAATGGAGTGATGATCTTGGCAATGTTTTCCCGTCCACGCACCACGACAAATTCGAACTGCCGCAGGTGGTCATTGGTTGGAGCCTTGAATGCAGCACCGATAATTCGTTTTAAAATTTCATCGCTTACTTCGCAGCCGGAAAAGTCGCGGTACGTACGCCGCTTTTCCAATACTTCGTAAAATTCCATTTTTCAATCTCTATAAAAGTTAGACATATTTGTTTCTTATCACTGCAAAAGTAGTCCAACTTATTGCTCTCTATTTGTCCAATAGTATTAAATAATTGTTGTACATTTGCATATACTAAAATTTTAAGTATATGGAAGATGCCGTCATACCATACGAACTGCCTGAAATAGAGAACCACTCGTTCTTTTTCATCGACCAGCGTATCGATACGCGACTGGAAGCCCAATTGCACCAACACGATGCGTGGGAGTTATATTGTGTGCTTCAAGGTAGTGGCACACGGATGGCTGGCGACACATTACTACCGTTCGTGGAGGGAGATGTCGCCTTGATTCCTCCGTCCATGCAACATCAATGGGATTACAATCCGGCATCGGCAGACGAGGCTGGATGCATCCATTACCTGATGGTGGCTTTCAGCCATTCATTCGTACTCCATTGCATGGACGTATTCCCGGAGTTGCGTAATAGACTTGCCTGTGTGACATTCCCTACCGAAGCCTTAAAGTTTGGGGCAGAGAGTTCGCGAAACATTCGTCACGCTCTGTCGGTAATGAGCAGGATAGACGAATTGGAAAAGTTGTGCACCATGTTCCGTCTGTTGCCCGTCATCTTTACCGCCAAAGACTATACATTCGCAGGCAAACCCATGCGGATAGAACGTGAAGTACGGCGTATGCAGCAGGTCAGTACATATGTGATGGCACATTATGTGCATCCTATTTCACTTGATGACATCGCTTCCGAAGTGGGCATGAACCGTTCCGCATTCTGCTCATGGTTCAAGCGTTGCAAGGGGATGACCTTCTCACAGTTCGTCACGCAATACCGCCTGAATACGGCTTGCGAGTTGCTAGAACATTCGCAGAAGTCCGTGTCAGAGATAGGCTATCTTGTTGGTTTTAGCGATATTCCACACTTCATAAGGTGTGTTTGCAAAAGAAAAGGGAGTTTCACCAGGAAAGTACAGAAAGGAAAATTCAACAAAGGCTCATGTGTGATATAACAATCTCTCCCAACTACTTAATTCTCAACCTTTATTGCGTTAATCTGCCGAAATTCAGCGGATATTCCACAGATTTTGTGTATTTTTGTAGGAGAAATTCTGAAAAGCTCAAATACTAAAGGACTGAATATACATCATGGCAAAAAAAGTGGAATCCTATAACGAAGCAACCGAGAAGCTGCGCCGCATCGTAGCTGATATTGAACGCGGAGATCTGGATGTAGACATTCTTTCAGAGAATGTAAAGGAAGCAACCCGGCTCATCAAACTCTGTAAGGAGAAATTATATAAAGTAGACGAAGAGGTAAAGAAAGTATTGGAGGAACTGGACGCATGAAGAAGTACGTTATTATCGTGGGGGGAGGCAAAGGCACACGCATGGGGAACAATTTGCCCAAACAATTTCTTCCGATAGCCGGCAAACCGCTATTAATGCATACTCTGGAAAAATTCAACCGATGGGACCCGAAAGCGGAACTGGTACTGGTACTTCCGGAAAGCTATCGTTCTTATTGGGAAATGCTTTGCCGAGAAATAGGTTGTAAAGTAAAGCACCGGCTGGTTACAGGTGGAGAGACCCGTTTCTATTCTGTCAAAAATGGCTTAGAGAGTATCTATGCTGAGATAAACGCCTCCAGCGAAAAAGCCCTTATCGGAGTGCACGATGGGGTTCGGCCGTTCGTTTCCGAGCAGGTCATAGCCGAATGCTTCCGCATAGCGGACGAGAAAGGAGCGGCTATCCCCACCCTGCCTGTCATCGACTCGCTCCGGGAAATTCAGTCTGATGGAAGCAGCCGGGCCATTGACCGTTCGCTTTATTATGCTGTCCATACTCCCCAGGTATTTCGTTCGGATATCTTATTCAAAGCCTACGAACAACCGTATAAAGAAAGTTTTACCGATGACGCATCGGTCGTCGAATCCTTATCTATTCCCGTGGAAATGGTACCCTCAAACAGAGAGAACATCAAAATCACGACGCCCATTGATTACATTACAGCATGTGGTATATTGGAGCAAGAAAAAGGAAACACTTTCATTTTTCCTTCATCAACACTTCGAAGCGCCTCCAAAGCAGAAGCCCCAACGTAGTCAGACTGATCGGGAATCCACACCACACCCCGAGCGCTCCCCATTCTAAGATAAATCCACAAAGGTATCCAATCGGAAGTGCCAATCCAAAGTGGCAAAGCAATGCCATTTTGGCCATATAGTGTACATCGGTCAATCCGCGCAAGGCATTGGCAAACAAAATCTGTAAAGCATCTCCGAATTGATATAACATCATAGGCCAGCAGAAAATAGCAACCAAATGAACTACATCCGATTCCGGAGTGAACAGATAACCGATCTGTGTACGGAATAGCAACAGGAAAGCAAGAAACAACGACATACTGCAAAGCATAATCAGGAACCCCGCCTTCACCGCTTGATGAATCTCCTGGAAGTTATGGTTTCCGTAAAAATTGCTCACCCGAATGGAAACCGCAGCACCGATACCATAATAGAGCATGAAACCCAATGTAGTTATCACTCCTGCCACTTGATAGGCCGCCAATGCTATGCTTCCAAGCCAGCCCATCATAATTACGCTCAGACTGAAAGAAGCAGTCTCAACCCCCATCTGAAAGCCAACCGGAAGTCCTAAACGTGCCAGATTAAGAATCCGTTCCTTGCTGACTGACGCGGCACGGAATCCTTTCAAATATGCTGCATATTTCTGTCGTTTAAAGAATAGAAAAAAGAAAACCACAAAGGTCAGGATACGGCTAAAAAGAGTTGATATACCGGCTCCAGTCAGTCCCAATTCCGGGAACCCTCCATGTCCATAGATAAGAAAATAATTTCCGATGATGTTGAGTATATTAGCGGAAAGCATGATATACATCGGTGTGAGTGTATCGGTCGTTCCATCGCTGAATTGCTTAAAAGCATTGAACAGCATAGCAAAGATAACCGAAAACAATTGCAGCATGTAATACGGCAGTATATAAGGATACAATTCTTCCGGCTGATTGAGCCAATCCAAGTTCAACAAAAGGAACAACATACAAAGGCTGAGTAGAATGCCAATTGCCAGATTAATAACAAGACTGCTCTTAAGAGTAGCCCCAGCTTCTTCCCGGTTTCCTTGAGCAAAAAGCCGACCTATAATCGGTGTCAGTCCATAAGAAAACCCCATACCGAAAATAAAAGCCAGATTAAAGAAATTATTGACAAACGATGCGGCCGCCAATTCCTGGGTGCTATGATGACCGACCATGATATTGTCGGCAAAATTCACCACAATAATACCCAACTGCCCCAGCATAATCGGGACACCCAGACGAATGGTTTCTTTATAATGATTCATTTATTTCTCAACAATCTTCATCGACTTAATTTTGATATTCTTCAACGGACGATCTTCTTCATTGGTCTCTACCATCTGTATTTTAAATACAGTTTTCATACCGCTGACAACCTCTCCGAATACCGTATATTGGTTGTCCAAATCCGGGCGTCCCCCTTCCATCATATACGCTTCACGCTGTTCGGGAGTAAACTTGACATTCTTTTCTTTTTCCCATTTATCCAATTCCAAGGAGGTATAAAAAGAACCGGTAACGATATAAAATTGCGATGCCGATGACTCCCGTTTAGGATTGACGTCATCACTGGTACGCGCCGCACACAAAGCCCCTGCTTTATGAAAATATTTGGGATAGACAATCTCCGCCGGAATACGGTAGTCCGGATCGCCATCTCCTAAATGCTGTTCAACAGGCGCTCCTTTTGAATGAATGTCTCCGGCCTGAATCACAAATTGCCGGATGACCCGATGAAACAGCAACCCGTCATACAGGTGTTCGTTTACGTTTTTAATGAAATTATCCCGGTGTAAAGGGGTATCATTATAAAGCTTCACCTTGATCTTCCCCATATCCGTATCGATTAATACGAGGGTTTCTTTCTCTCCTTGCGCCTGAGCCTGCGCAAAAGGAACAGACAAAGTCATAAAGACTATCAGCAAACTTGTCAATAGGCGTGTCATCATCTCTTTAATTTTTTATTTCGGAAGCAAATGTACAAAATAATAGAAAACAAAACAAATAGAGGAAAGGAGCACCCGGGCAACCTTTCCTCTTTGCATTATTTCCTTAGAGTCCGAAAGCAGCTTTTACTTTGTCTACGTAATCCAACTTCTCCCAGGTAAAGAGTTCGACATCGCAAACGACCGGTTTCGGGATATACCGCGAATTAAACACTTTACGCACCACTTGTGGCTGGCGTCCCATGTGTCCATAAGAAGCAGTTTCAAAGTAAATCGGATTACGAAGCTTTAAGCGTTCCTCGATAGCTTTGGGACGCATATCAAAGATTTCGCCCACTTTTTGCGCAATCTCGCCATCGGTCATATTAACATTTGAGCGACCGTATGTATTTACAAATATATTCATCGGCTTCGCAACTCCTATCGCATAGGCGACTTGTACCAAAATCTCATCAGCAACCCCAGCCGCAACCAAATTCTTGGCAATATGTCGTGCGGCATACGCAGCTGAACGGTCTACCTTCGAAGGATCTTTACCGGAGAAAGCCCCGCCGCCATGAGCACCTTTTCCGCCATACGTATCAACGATGATCTTTCTACCCGTCAAGCCTGTATCCCCATGAGGACCACCTATCACAAACTTCCCGGTAGGATTGACATGATAAATGATATTGTCATCAAAAAGTGCTTGTACATTTTCCGGATATTGAGCCTTTACCCGCGGGACCAAAATAGTCTTGACATCATACTCGATACGCTTCTGCATGGCATTATCCGCCTCTTCCTGCGAGATGCCTTTGGCTTCGATAAATTCATCATGCTGAGTAGAGATTACAATCGTATGGATATGAAGCGGCTTTCCGTTATCATCATACTCAATTGTAACCTGACTCTTCGCGTCCGGTCTCAAATAGGGCATTATCTTCGGTTCATTTTTGCGGATAGCCGCCAATTCCAGCAACAAACTATGCGCCAAATCAAGAGCCAAAGGCATATAATTGGCCGTTTCATTCGTAGCATAGCCAAACATCATGCCTTGGTCGCCCGCACCTTGGCTATAAGGATCTTCGCGTTCCACACCGCGGTTGATATCGCCACTTTGCTCATGGATTGCTGAAAACACGCCACACGACTTCGCTTCAAATTGATATTCACTCTTCGTGTAACCGATTTTCTTAATGACATTACGAGCTACGTCTTGTACATCAACGTAAGCTTTCGATTTAACTTCTCCAGCCAAGACAACCTGCCCAGTTGTAACAAGGGTTTCGCAAGCTACTTTCGAGTCCTTGTCATAAGCCAAGAACTCATCCAGCAAAGCATCCGATATTTGATCGGCTACTTTATCGGGGTGTCCTTCTGACACCGATTCGGAGGTAAATAAATAACTCATTTCTTTAAATGAATAATTAAAATGAAAAATTAAATACAGAATGAAAAACGTCCTATTATCATCCCTGCGATTAATAAATTGTTACGTGAAGTAGGAGATTGCCGAATGGCAATAAAGGAGATATGTTTTTAGCATTTTTTCCTGTGGTTGCAAGCAATACAAATCTATCCACGTAAAATCGGATGCAAAGATAATACTTATTTTTTCTTTTGCGTATTTCTCAAAGCTTTTTTTAATTTAAATCCGGCACGCATTTTTGCGGCACCCGAACCATGCGTTCCGCGCAAGAAATCGGAAAGTTTCGGTTTTCCGTCTTTTTCCGTCTTAGCCTTCTTAAACACTTGGCCCTTTCCGGTCATAGCACGTTCTATCTCGTTCATTTTGAATTTGTAAGTTTATAGTTTAGTAAGTTCATGAGTGCTTATACAGCAACTCATAAACTCATAAATTTGATTCGTAATTCGCGACTCGTAATTCCTCTATCGTCTTTCCCAATACCGGATGCTTGACCCAAGGAGCTATCTCTGCCAATGGCAGCAACACAAATTCACGTTGATGCATCAAGGGATGCGGCAAAGTCAACTCCTCCGTCTGCATAACCCAATCCTCATAAAGCAACAAGTCAATATCAATCACACGATCCTGATAAACGCCGTTGCTTTTCTCGGTCCGCCCCATTTCCCGTTCAATACGCTGTGTCTCGTACAACAGCTCTTCGGGAGACATTCCCGTTTCCAAAAGAAGAGCCGCATTCAAGAACTGATTTTCAGAATGAAACCCCCAAGGCTGAGTCTCATAAAAAGAAGAAACTGATAAGACGTCACCACATTGTTCGGCCAACAAGGCTCCGGCTGTAATCAGATTCCTCCTTTTATTCCCGATATTTGTACCTAAGCCTAAATAAGCTTTCATACGAAATGAAGCAATTATAAGATAAGCATTGCGTCTCCGTAAGCTCCAAACTGATATTTCTCTTTCAATGCCACATCGTATGCTTCCATAATCAAATCATATCCGCCAAACGAAGCCGTCATCATCAGCAAAGTCGACAATGGCATATGAAAATTAGTTACCATGCTGGTTGCCAAACTGAAATCATAAGGAGGAAAGATAAACTTATTCGTCCATCCCTCATATTCCTTCAAATGTCCGTCAGTGCTGACCGCTGTTTCTACAGCACGCATAACCGATGTGCCTACAGCGCACACCTGATGGCCGGCATCCTTGGCTGCATTTACAATTTCCACCACATCCGCATTCACAAACATCTGCTCGGAATCCATCTTATGCTTTGTCAGATCTTCCACATCTATTTCCCGGAAATTGCCTAAACCACAATGTAAGGTAAGGAAAGCAAAACGGCAATCCTTTATCTCCAGCCGCTTCATCAGCTCCCGACTAAAATGCAGACCGGCAGCCGGAGCTACCACGGCACCCTCTTCGGTAGCAAAAATATTCTGATAACGCTCCTCATCATCCGGCTCAACAGGGCGATCGATATATTTAGGCAGCGGCGTTTCCCCTAAAGCATACAACGCTTTCTTAAAGGTGTCATGGTCACCATCATACAGGAAGCGTAACGTACGGCCACGCGAAGTTGTATTATCAATAACTTCTGCCACCATTGAATCGTCTTCACCGAAATACAGTTTATTCCCGATACGAATCTTGCGTGCCGGGTCTACCAAAACATCCCAAAGACGCAACTCTTCATTCAATTCACGCAACAAGAACACTTCGATGCGGGCTCCGGTCTTTTCCTTGTTTCCATACAAACGTGCCGGAAACACTTTGGTATTATTAAAGATAAACGTGTCTCCTTCACCGAAATAGTCTAAGATTTCCTTAAAGATTTTGTGCTCAATCTGTCCTGTTTTCCGGTTGACTACCATTAATCTGGATTCATCCCTATTCTTGGCCGGATATAAAGCGATCTGTTTTTCCGGCAAATTAAATTTGAATTTAGAGAGCTTCATATATTTTATTTGTTTTTAAATTCGATGTTAGTTGTGATTTGAGGTTGAGAATCGGATATTTCCCTCTCCAAAAAACCATCAATATCTTCCGGGCTCATACATTTATCTAACGTAATATCGCCAATGCGTGTCCGTTCCAAAGCTATCAGATGCGCGCCAGAATCCAAGGCTACGCCTATATCGCGAGCCAACGCCCGAATGTAGGTGCCTTTGCTGCAAACCACACGTATTTTTATAACGGGCAGCTCACATTCCAACAGTTCTATTTCGTCAATGACCAACGTCTTTGCTTTCAACGGGACCTCCTCGCCATTCCGGGCCAATTCGTATGCCCTTTTCCCTTCTATCTTACAAGCAGAAAAGACCGGAGGCACCTGTTCGATGGTTCCGACAAATCGTTTCAGTGTCTTTTCCACCAAATCTCGCGTAATATGCGCCGTTGGATAAACCGCATCAATTTCTTTTTCCAAATCAAAAGAAGGAGTCGTCTCGCCTAATTTCAACGTAGCGATATACTCTTTGGTCTGATACTGAAACTCATCGATTCTTTTAGTGGCTTTCCCCGTACAGACTATCATTACGCCTGTAGCCAAAGGATCAAGCGTTCCTGCATGTCCCACCTTTATCTTCTTCACCCTTAGCTTCCGCGACAATTTGTACCGGAATTTGTTCACCAAATCGAACGAAGTCCATGTCAGGGGTTTATTGAAATAAATAACTTCTCCTGCTATAAAATCCATCATTTGCCTTTATCCCATTAACGAACATGCCAGTGTCACAATTCCAGCTATCGCACAATAAACAGCAAAATAAATCAGTTTGCCTTTCTTGACGATATTAATCATCCACTTACAAGCCAGACAGCCCGACAGGAACGCGGCAATAAAGCCTATCAACAAGGAAGAGGTAGGAGTGTTACCCGCTATATTTTCGCCATTCATCAGCTTCAAAGCATCCAATAAAGCCTGTCCTAAGATAGGCGGTATCACCATTAGGAAAGAAAATTGAGCCAGATTTTCTTTCTTATTTCCCAAAAGCAATCCGGTGGCGATCGTACTTCCTGAACGGGAAAGCCCCGGCATAACGGCACATGCCTGTGCCAATCCGATGATAAATGCGTCTTTCAACGATATGCGCTCTTTTTGTCTGGGCTTAGCATAATAGGAGAAAGTAAGCAACAGAGCCGTCAATAGCAACATACACCCTACAATCAGCAATCCAGAGCCAAATACAGCCTCCACCTCATCCATGAAAAACACCCCGACAATACCCACCGGAATCATGGAAACTACAATATTCAATACATAACGTGTCTCATCGTTCATTTGAAACTTAAACAACCCCTTGAATATCCAAGCGATTTCTTTCCACAAAACGACCAAAGTGCTCAATACGGTCGCTATATGCACCAATATTGTAAACGCAAGGCTCTCTTCTCCTTCTATACCAAATAACGCGGAGCCGATAGCCAAATGCCCACTACTACTTACCGGCAAATACTCTGTCAATCCTTGTACGATACCCAGGATCAATGCTTCCAATCCATTCATCTCTCTGCTGTCTTATCTTTACTGTTTCTCAATATACCCACTATTACGCCCACAAAACCCAATACGGTTACCAACGGAGCCACTACGATACGGCGTGTGCTGAATATTTCCGGATTGAAAGACTCATCGCCCGAACCTCCACCACTCATCAGCATAAAACCGATAATAATTAATACGACTGCACCGGCAATCAGTATAAAATTCTCTTTTCCAAAGGCAAAATCTCTGTTTGACATATTTCTTGTTTTTTGCTATGAATATCTATCAAGGACTTAAAAAGTTAAATATAATACAACCGGTCAAAGCTCATCCGCAAATACTTGTTGACCGACACGGACGTTGCCAACATCGGCAGCAGTATTCCCAATAATAAGATAGCTCCATAGACAATCAGTAATGTAGGGATATCCAATATCTGAATGAATCCGGCTAATTCCAATTGCAAATAGTACAAAGCGCCCGTCAGCATACAGATGGCAAGAACCGCAGCAAATATTCCGCTGATCACATTATAGCGCACGAAAGGAGCCCGGATAAAACCGGCGGTGGCTCCAACCAACTGCATGGTATGAATCAAGAATCGTCTGGAATAAATCAGCAGACGAATCGTATTGCTAATCAGGACAAATGATATCACCATCAAAATGGCGATCAAAGAAAGCAGGACAATTCCTATTCGCTCCATATTGTTCTGCACCAGCTCCATCATATCTTTCCGATAGAGAAGTTCCGACACCGAAGTATATGATTTGATTTTATCTTCGATCAGCCGCAAGCTGTCCGGATTGGCATATTGAGAGTGTAACTTAACTTCGATAGAAGCCTGCAAGGGATTAAATCCAAGAAAAGTCTCGGGATTCTCACCTAACTCATCCTCCAATTCTGCTGCAGCACGTTCTTTTGAGATATACTCGGTAGATTTGATATAAGGAAGAGCCTCCAGGTTCTTTTGCATCTTCTTTACCTCTACCTCCTTTAATCCGTCCTTCAGTACGATAGAGAATGACATATTTTCCTTTACATATATAGAAAGCTTGTTTCCCAGCATTCCCATCAACAGGATCAGCCCTACCAGAAACAATACCAACGCGATACTGATCACTGAAGTAAAGCGGGAATGAAAAAACGAAACAGTGCCTATGCTTTTATTCTTAGTCATCCAGCCTAAAGTTATTTTTTAGTTTGTAAGCTTTTCAGTTTATGAATTCAAAAACCCAAAGTAAACACTTACCATCTGGAGATGATTTCCCCAAATTTTCTGCAAAAGAACGAATATTTTATGATATAGTTTCCTATTTTGGTTTATTTAACGATGCAGATTGCAAAAAACGGGGGTTCAGCGTGTGATTTGTACACCTAACATATTTTTCGCTATCTTTGTGGCAAGATATGACCGACACTAAACTACATAGATTTCAACATGCAACGGCCTCTATTCCGATGCCGGACAAATTCACCTATCCATTTCATTACGTACCCCATCCTTTATGCATATTGGCGGCACAAGAGGTACAAACCTATTTGCGAAGACAAACGAGATGGCAAGAAGAACTTCAGCAAGGGAAGATGTTTGGAGTATTGGTAGTCAGAACTCCTGACGGCACCATAGGCTATCTGGCTGCTTTTTCCGGGAACCTTGCCCATTCAAACGTACACGATTATTTTGTCCCTCCGGTTTATGATTTGCTCCGTCCGGATGGATTTTTCAAACAAGAAGAGGAACAAATATCAGCCATCAATCGCCGTATCGAGACTCTTACCTGTTCCGCTGCTTACATGCAAGCTCTAAAAGCCTACCAAGAGGATAAAACAAAGGCGCATCATGCCTTGCTTAAAGCCAAGGAAGAACTGCAATCCGCCAAAGCACGGCGAGATGAACAGCGTAGAATGGACCTGACAGAGGCTCAACGGGAAGCTTTGGTTCGAGAAAGCCAATTCCAAAAAGCCGAATACAAACGCCTGGAAAAAAGATGGAAATGCGAACTATCGGAACGGGAATCTACATTAAAAAAATTTGAATCGGAAATCTCCCGGTTAAAACAAGAACGGAAAACACGCTCGGCAACTTTGCAACGCAAACTTTTTCACCAATTCCGAATGCGGAACGCATTGGGGGATGAAAAAGATTTATGCGAACTTTTTGCCCCCACTCCTCAACAGGTTCCACCGGCAGGAGCAGGAGAATGTGCAGCCCCAAAATTGCTGCAATACGCCTACCTGCATCAGTTGCATCCTTTAGCCATGGCCGAGTTCTGGTGGGGAAACTCTCCCATTACCGAGATTCGCAAGCAAGGGAATTTTTATCCTGCCTGCAAAGGGAAATGTGCCCCTATCCTTGCGTTTATGCTGCAAGGACTGGAGGTAGAAGAGAACCCGCTGATAAAAGACAAACATGCCGAATGGTCACCGGAGATTATTTATGAAGATGCGGATTTGCTTGTGGTGAACAAACCTGCCGGAATGCTTTCTGTACCGGGCAAAGAGCCCGGCCGCTCTCTTATTGACCGGATACAAGATCTTTATCCAGACTCACAGGAATGGATGGCCGTACATCGTTTGGATATGGCGACTTCCGGTCTGCTGCTCCTTGCCAAAAACAAAGCTGTTTACCAACATCTGCAGGCCCAATTCAAAAACAAGATTGTCCAAAAGCGTTATGTAGCTTGGCTGGATGGCATCGTTTCTTCAACTAACGGTATGATTTCTCTTCCCTTAAGTCCTGATTGGATGAACCGTCCGCGCCAAATGGTGAATCATACCGAGGGGAAACCTGCACAGACCCGTTACGAAGTACTCAGCCGGACAGATACACGTACCCGCATTGCCTTTTATCCGCTGACCGGTCGCACACACCAATTACGGGTCCATGCCGCATCTGCGGAAGGACTGAGTACCCCCATCGTAGGCGATGAGTTATACGGTACTCCGTCCGACAGGCTTTACCTTCATGCCGAATCGCTTGATTTTATCCATCCGCGAACAGGGATAAGAATCCATGTCGAAAAAGCGGCTCCATTTTAGCCGTGATCTCACTCCTTTCCGGAGAAATAGATGGTTTCGCTAGCCTCTTTCCAATTCTGGATTGTAAAATTACCGGTGTTCCCTTCAGGAAGGATTTTACCAAGTACAATATTCAATGTAAGTCTTGTATTTGCCTCAAGGGTTGTCTGCAATTGTTTGGTCAGTTTATGTTCCTTTCCATCCTGTGTTGTAATGATTAAATCTAATGAAGGCATATCAGCAGACGGGAAAAGCATCACGGTCGCATTACTCATAGATGTTCCGTCCTCCGCCCGAACCAAATCGAATTTAACTGTTTTTGTCTTATTCTCCGGTTCTGCCGTATACGCATTCAGGCTCTCAGCTATATCGTGAACCAAAATCTGCATCTTGAGGATATCCGAACTGAATATGCCGTTATCTTCATTACGCACGATAACCTTCAATCCGGCAACGACCCGTTCCAATTGAGCCTCAAAATCCGCCTCCGTATCTGTCTCGTGAACAGCGTGAACCATATCAAATACCGGCATATACGTTCCGTCCTCATTGGCGCGCAATTTGAAATACAATTTAGACAAATCCGCCCCGACTGTAACTCCAGGTTCTGAAATAGCCGGTGTACTATAAATCGGCTCTTCATATTTTGGGGTTGCCCAATATACTATATTATAAGCACCTTCCGGAAGGTTCAATACCAGATTATTCTCGCCAGACACATGCCCGTCCACAATCGTATAATGCCCATTGAACGGAGTTTGTTTGCCATTGACATAATTTCCAAAATAGACCGATCCTCCACTATTACATGGATAGGCGTCCAAAACGCCGGTTAACGGACTATATCCCTGCTCATCATTCACCAAAGCAGTTATTTTCGGTGAAAATAAATTCTGTTCCGGCTCTATCACATAGTCTTTTTGATCGTCCGAACAGGAGGATATCAATAATAATAGGCACAAAATACCTAACACATTTGTTTTCATAAGCTTTCTTTTTAAAATTAATTTATTTTGTTCATTTATATAAGAAACACTTGCGGCTCTGTAAAAGTTGTGGCATTCCCTTTAATTAACAGAAAATCATTTGCAACCGGGTTGCAAAGTGCCTCTTAAAGCACAAAATACATTTGAATAGGTATTGTCCGGCTCGCCTACTCTGTCTATTTTTGCACAACTATAAAAGAGAAGCTATATGGCACATATTCATTCACACGGATCCGCCCATGTTCCGGAATCATTAAACGCAGTATTTATCATTTGCATTATCATCAATCTGCTTTTTGTCCTCACAGAAGCAAGCGTCGGATTCATCTACAATTCATTGGGATTGCTCTCTGATGCCGGCCATAATTTAGGAGATGTGTTCAGTCTGGGGTTATCCCTTTTCGCATTTCGTATGTCTAAATACCATAGTACCAAACACTTCACCTACGGGTATAAGAAAAGTACCATATTGGTATCACTGGCAAATGCCATTATCTTACTGATTGCCATCGGGGCGATTCTCATTGAAAGCATCTACAAATTCAAGCATCCGGAACCGGTATCGGGCGAAGCGGTCTCATGGACAGCCGGAGTCGGCATCCTGGTAAACGGAATCACGGCATGGCTTTTGATGAAACAACAAAAACAAGACCTGAACGTTCGGGGTGCTTTTCTTCACATGGCCATGGATACACTGGTCTCGATGGGGGTAGTTATTTCCGGAATCATTATCATGCTCACCGGATTCATGATGATCGACACCCTGATCAGCTTAGGCATAGTAGTGGTTATCTTCTTTTCCACGTGGAGATTACTGAAAGAAAGCCTTTACCTTTCTTTAGATGCCGTACCGGAAAATGTCAATCTGGAACATATAGAAAAACATATTGCTGATATTTCGGGCATAGAAAGCTGGCACCATCTTCATATTTGGGCGGTAAGCACCACCGAAAATGCCGCGACCTTACATGTGGTCATTCAAAATCTGCAACAAATGGAGTCTATCAAAAAAGCTTTAAAAACGATGTTCCGCAATGAAGGAGTGCAGCACAGTACCATCGAATGTGAACTTTCCGGGACTCCCTGCTCCGAAATTCAATGCAGCTAAGAAGCTGTTTTTAATTTCTTTGGAAAATGTTTTATACAGTTTCTAAAGGATATTTTCCTAATTTTACCCCGAAATTTCAAATGATTAATCGCATAACAGGAAATTATATGAAAGTTCTCATCGTAGTAGATATGCAAAACGACTTTGTAGACGGAACCTTAGGCACCTCCGAAGCAATGCATATCGTAGAGCCGGTAAAGGCCAAGATTGCCACTTATAAAGCCAACGGCGATGCTATTTTTTATACCCAAGATACCCATACGGAGCAGTATCTGGAAACTCAAGAAGGCAAACGCCTTCCGGTGACTCATTGCATCAAAGGGACACCCGGCTGGGATCTGGTTCCGGGAGTCTATCTTGACGGATGCCCGCTTATCGAGAAACCCGCGTTCGGGTCGTTAGAGTTAGCCGAAAAGATTTCCCGACTGGAGTCTGTAGAGTTCATCGAATTGGTCGGGCTCTGCACCGACATCTGCGTCATCTCGAACGCATTGATAGTAAAAGCCCGTATGCCGGAAATTCCAATCCGTGTAGATGCGTCTTGTTGCGCAGGCGTGACCCCGGAAAGTCACCGGAATGCACTACAAGCCATGAAGATGTGCCAGATTGAAATTCTAAATGAATAAAACCCATCCTCTCAATAGCGGTTCCAACTGACAATCTTATCCAAGGCCTTGCGCGTTTTTTTCCGGTCCGGCTGCGTGGAATATCCGATGACAATATCCAAAAGAACCCGCTTGCCGGACGGAATATTTAAAAGCTTGCGCACCTTGTCCTCATCAAACCATCCCAGAATACAGCTGCCCAAACCTTCCTCTTCAGCGGCCAGCACAATATGAGCCGCCACAATACCGACATCGATATGCGCAAAGTTCTTGTCTTTCACCCACGAACCAATACCGGCGGTCAGGTTCGGCTTCTCCTCCACAATCACGATATGAAGCGGAGCCTGCTTGGTAAAATGATTAATTCCGATGAGCTTACTCGCTACAGCATCGGCTAACTGATGCCGGATTTCCGCATCCTCCACCACAATAAAGTGCCACGGTTGCGAATTGCACGCCGAAGGAGCCATCCGGGCGGTTTCCAGAATGCGCCGGATCTTTTCCTTCTCCACCGGACGTGCAGGGTCAAACGCCCGGTCACTCTGCCGTTGCGCCGCTAATGCATGAAAATTATCCATTACGGTTTTCCTTTATTTGAACAACATCATCTTACTGATATATTTCCCGACAATATCAAACTCGATGTTTACAACCGTACCCTCTTCAATCTGGCAAAAGTTGGTATGCTCGTGGGTATAAGGGATAATCGCAACCTCGAAACTATCCTGCTGCGAATTGCATACCGTCAGGCTCACGCCATTGACACAAACCGAGCCTTTCTCTACGGTTACATAGCCTTTACGGGCCAACTCCTTATCCGATTTATACTGGAACGTATAGCGCCAGCTTCCCTCCTCTTCCACAACACGGGTACACACCGCAGTCTGGTCTACATGGCCTTGTACGATATGTCCGTCCAACCGTCCGTTCATCAACATACTACGCTCCAAATTCACCAAACTTCCCGGTCGAAGGCCACCTAAATTGGAACGCTCCAAGGTTTCCTGAATAGCCGTCACGGTATAGGTCTTGTCCGTTTTCTTGACCACCGTCAGGCATACGCCGTTATGAGCTACACTTTGGTCGATCTTCAATTCATCGACAAACGAACATTCCATCGTGATATGTACATTGCCTTTATCCTGTTCAACGGATATAACTTTTGCTGCTTCTTCTACAATACCTGAAAACATATTTTTAGTTTTTTAGTTTGTGTGTCCTTTTAGTTTGTGAGTCCCTATATACTTCGAATCCGCAAGAGAGAGTAAGAATAGTGACGGACTCATAAACTTAAAGACAAAGGTAATCAAAAAAGCAGAAAAGAAAAAGTCTTTCCCCTTACTAAAATAACTTTATATCTTATCCCGAATAAAAAAATCTTTCTATATTTGTCCGGTAAGCAAGATTGAGCTTGCACAAAAGAGAGTTTATAACATAAAAAAGAGCAGCGTATGAAAAGGTTAGCAGCAGCATTTTGCGTCCTCATCCTTTGCATGAACTTTACCTCTTGTATCGTTCATCGTCAAGGTCCGCCCCCACCTCCGCCTCATCACCCCGAAAGGTATGAGTTGCCCCGGCATCACAAGCACCATCATCACAAACCACCCAAACCGCCGAAGCACAAACATCATCCGCCCCGGCATCATAACGATTGGTAAAAACGTTACCCATTATGAAAAACAACGGATTTACTTGGGAGAAACGGCTCAAAAGCTTTGTTTACGCGTTCCGGGGCATACAGCGTCTTATCCAGCATGAGCCCAACGCACGCATTCATTGCTTTGCGGCAATTTGTGCCATCGCATTAGGAATTATCCTGCGCGTTTCGCCAACGGAATGGATAACCATTACGATACTTATCGGTCTTGTGCTTGCAGCTGAGGCTTTCAACTCGTCTATCGAAGCCCTGGCCGATAAAGTATCACCAGAGTACGATGAAGCCATCAAGCACACCAAAGATTTGGCCGCAGGAGCCGTTTTGATACTGGCCATCGCGGCAGCTATTACCGGGATAATTATATTTGTCCCCAAATTATTGGAGTTTATGAGTTTTCATTTTTGACAAAACTTATAAACTCATACCATCAAAGAACAAAATACGTATATATCTGATGATACTCGATAAAAAAACAATAAAGCAACTGGGCCTTTTCTTGATGCTATGTTGCTTTGTCTTTTCTACACAAGCCCAGGAACTACAGGTAAGCGGAAGCCATAAGGCCGTACGCACGTCCGGTGACATCCTGGCCTTTGCCACCCCTGTGGCCAGCTTGGCTACGGTGCTTATCCTTCAGGACTGGGAAGGATTAAAGCAAGGCGCATTAGCCGGTGTTACGACATTAGGCGCCACCTATGCGCTCAAATACCTCATTAAGAAAGAGCGTCCGGACCATAGCGACAAACATTCCTTCCCCTCCATGCACACCTCCGTCTCGTTCGCCGGAGCGGCTTTTATCCAACGCCGTTATGGATGGAAATGGGGCATCCCGGCTTATGTCTTATCTACGTATGTAGGTTGGAGCCGGGTCTACGGAAAGAAGCACGACGGATGGGATGTAGCCGCAGGTGCCCTTTTAGGAGCCGGATGCTCGTATATCTTCACCCGTCCGTTTGCCCAAAAGCACAACCTTACCATCAGTCCCGTAGCAGGAGACGGGAGTTATGGCATCTACCTTTCCATGAACTTTTAGCATGACGGTGTGTCATAATTGCAAACTGCTGCGTTATTTTCGGAATTCGGGCTAAGTCATTTACTCCAGTAAACTCCTGTCGCCCTCATCCTCAATGCCTTGCATTTTACTGATTCTGACACACCTTAATGGGGTTGCATCAAAACATTCATTTTGACACAGCCCCATAGAGATGTAATTATTTTAGGCAGATATTTCTTCTTGTACCTCAACCTTGTTCAATATCCGATACACATAACAAGACATCATGGCGGCAATCGGATAAGTAACAAACACCCCTATACCGAACAATATCACACCGATGATGATCAACAATATCTGCGTCAAGACAAGCAACAATAAGGACATAGCCTTACCTTGGGTCATGTTCCAGCTCCGCTTCAACGAATCGACCGCGCCGGCATCTTCATCCACAATGAATTGCGCAAAAAATTGCAGGCGAAGATAGAGGTATATTCCCGGTATCACCAAGAGACACAATCCGATAAAAAAGACAATTCCAAAAAGAATATTCGCAATCAGCATATTGAAAATCTTCGGGAAGCTCTGCAAATATGCAGAGAATTGCGGTTCATCACCCTCCATCACCTGAAACAGGTTCTTTATATATCCTACCGAAAAAACAGCTGAAATAAACAAACTGATCAGATAAGCGATAATCATTCCTACGGTCGAGCCTTGCAACGGCATGGTAAACAGGTTGATAGTAAAAGAAATTAAGCAGATCCCGATAACGAGTCCGGCTAACACCCAGATTTGGGACTTGACGTGTTTCCAGCTTGTCTGAAACACTTCAGAAATTTGAAAAGTGGCATCCATGATACGATTATTTAGAAATTAATGCTCCAAATATAAGTAAATCCGTCAAACGAACCAACAAAATAGACAAAAATAGTACAAAATTAATTTCTATTCGCGCTAAACACACTTCCCGACCCTTTATTTTCTGCTCTCCTAAAAACAATTTGTTTAGGGCTGTGTCAAAATGAATGTTTTGATGCAAGCCCATTGAGGTGTGTAAGAATTAGCAAAATGCAAGGCATTGAGGATGAGGGCGACAGGAGTTTACTGGAGTAAATGACTTAGCCCGAATTCCGAAAATAACGCAGCAGTTTGCAATTATGACACACCGTCAATTGATTCACCCAAGTAATGCAAACAAAACAACGGGACAAAAAACCTAAAACGGCCGGAGCAGCCGTAAACAAAAACAAGGTAAAACCAGAAAAGCAAATGCGAAATATTCCAAAAACCAATTTTTATTCAGAACAGTAGATATTTATTTCATACCAATATGGTAAAAACTTTTGAGAAAATGATATAAATCGCACCCAAATAAGGTTAAAATAAGACGCACAAGGGTATGTTTTTTGCGAAAAATCGTATAACTTTGTTGGCCAAGAATGGATTGGTAAACAACAAATGGGCAGATTAAATAATTTTCAAACAAAACAAATATGAAGAAACAATTCTTGAAATTTTTAGTGACCCAGTCGAAGCTCATAGCGATATGTGCGACAGGGTTTATTCTTTTCTCATGTGGAAACAGCCAAAGTGGCAAGATGGGCGATGATGAATTTGCTGTTGCTACGATAAATGAGACTTCAAGCAATCAAACTATCTCTTATCCTGCAACCATTAAAGGAACGCAAGACATCGAAGTTCGTCCGCAAGTATCAGGCTTTATTGTAAAACTGTATGTGGATGAAGGTGCAACGGTACGCAAAGGCCAACCTTTGTTCCTGATTGACCCAACGCAATACAAAGCGGCAGTAGACCAGGCAGACGCGGCGGTCAAGACGGCAGAATCATCGTTGCGCACGATGGAATTAACCGAGAAAAACAAACACATGTTGTTTGAAAAACAAATCATCAGCTCTTTCGAATACGAAACAGCTGTAAACAACCTGCTTTCAGCACGGGCAGCTTTGGCACAGGCTAAGGCAGCTTTGGTAAGCGCGAAGCAAAACCTGGACTTCTGTACGGTAAAGAGTCCGTCGGACGGTGTAATCGGTACTTTCCCGTATCGTATCGGTGCTTTGGTAAGCGCCTCGATAGCTGATCCGTTGACTACGGTATCGGAGATCAAAGACCTGTATGTTTATTTCTCGATGACCGAGAAGGAGCTTTTGAACCTGACCCGTGCAGGCGGTACGTTGAAGGAGCAATTGGAGAAGATGCCGGCGGTAAAGCTGGAACTGGCCGACGGTTCGATGTATGAATTTGAAGGAAAGATTGATGCCGTAAGTGGGGTGATCGACCAATCGACCGGTTCGGTAAGTATGCGTGCCATCTTCCCGAATACGAAGAATGTGCTCCGAAGCGGTGGTATGGCGAACGTGATCTTCCCGTACACCATTCCGGATGCTATTTTGGTTCCACAAAACGCAACGGTTGAAATCCAGGATAAGAAGTTCGTCTATGTACTTCAGCCGGACAGCACCGTGAAATATACGGAAATCCAGATTTCACCGATGAACGACGGGAAGAACTTCATCGTGACCAGCGGGTTGAAGGCTAACGACAAGATAGTAATCGAGGGTGTTCAGCAATTGTCTGACGGACGTAAGATCGTCCCAATTACAAAAGCCCAGCAGGTAGCTAAATTCCAACAAGCACTGAAAGACCAGCGCGAAGGGAACCTGGCAACTGCGTTCAATTAATCCACCAATACATATAATTATATAGGTATCATAATTCAGACAGAGAATGAAATTAGATAAATTTATTAACCGTCCGGTATTATCAACCGTTATTTCTATTTTGTTGGTAATCTTGGGTATTATCGGTTTGGCTACATTACCTATTACCCAATATCCGGATATCGCACCTCCAACTATTTCGGTGAGTGCGACCTATACGGGTGCCAATGCGCAGGCCGTATTGAACTCTGTGATCTCTCCGTTGGAAGACCAGATCAACGGTGTGGAAAACATGATGTACATGCAATCAACCGCCACCAACAACGGTTCGGCGCGTATCACGGTGTACTTTAACCAAGGGACCGACCCGGATATGGCGCAGGTCAACGTACAGAACCGTGTAACCCAGGCACAAGGTCTGTTGCCGGCCGAGGTAACACAGGTCGGTGTGACGACCTACAAACGTCAGACCTCTATGTTGATGGTATTCTCTATTTACGATAAAGAGGATAAATACAACATCGAGTTCTTGGAGAACTATGCCAGCATCAACTTGATTCCGGAAATCAAGCGTGTAAAAGGTGTGGGTGATGCCAACGTGATGGGTACCGATTACTCCATGCGTATCTGGTTGAAGCCGGATGTAATGGCACAATACAAGTTGAATCCGAGCGATATTACCGGTGTCTTGGCTGAGCAGAACGTGGAAGCGGCTCCGGGTCAGTTCGGTGAACGAGGCAATCAGTCTTTCCAATACACCATCCGTTATAAAGGACGTTTGTCTTCAGAGACGGAGTTTGAAAACATCGTCATCAAAGCGCTTCCGAATGGTGAAGTACTTCGTCTGGGCGATGTGGCTGATTTGGAATTAGGCCGTTTGACTTATAACTTCAACAATACGGTAAACGGACACAAGGCCGTGTCTTGTATCGTTTACCAGATGGCAGGAACCAATGCAACGGAAACCATCTCCAATTTGGAGCAAGTATTGGCCGAATATGAAAAGAACTTGCCGGAAGGCTTGGGTATCAACATCGCACAGAGTGCCAACGACTTCTTGTTTGCTTCTATCCACGAGGTAATCAAGACCTTGATCGAGGCATTTATCTTGGTGTTCATCGTGGTGTATGTCTTCTTGCAGGATATGCGCTCTACGTTGATTCCGGCTATTGCCATCCCGGTAGCCTTGATTGCGACCTTCTTCGCCTTGAAGATTATCGGCTTTAGCTTGAACCTGTTGACCTTGTCTGCGTTGGTATTGGCGATTGCCATAGTCGTCGATGATGCCATAGTCGTCGTCGAGGGTGTCCACGCCAAGTTGGACCAGGGGTATAAATCCACAAGGCAGGCCGCCATCGACGCCATGAGTGAATTAGGTGGTGCTATCGTATCTATCACGTTGGTGATGATGTCCGTGTTTATCCCGGTAAGTTTCATGTCCGGTACGGCGGGTACCTTCTACCAGCAATTCGGTTTGACGATGGCATTTGCAATCGGATTCTCAGCCTTGAACGCATTGACTCTATCTCCGGCACTTTGCGCTATCTTGTTGAAGCCGCACGTACCAGAAGGTGAAGAAGCGCCTTCCGTAAAAGAGCGCGTAGATGTAGCGATGAAAGAATCGCGCAAGATTATGTTCCGCCGTTATAGTGACGCGATCGGACACCTGTTGCACCCGACTATCACAATCCTCTTTACGGTAGTAGCCGTATTGGGTATGATTTTCGGTATGTTCAACTTTGGAGAGCATCCGATATTGACTATTGTCTTTGCGTTGATTAGTATATTGGCATTCTTTGGAATGACAACCGAAAAGTTCAAGAAAGCATTCAACGCTTCTTACGATAACATTTTGGAGAAATACAAGAGTGCCGTACAGTTCTTTATCAAGAGACGAATCGTATCTACAATAGCGGTGATTGCCTCTATCGTCCTGTTGATATTCTTCATGAATACAACACCGACCGGTATGGTGCCGAACGAAGATACGGGTACGATTATGGGTGCCGTAACATTACCTCCTGGAACCTCACAGGAACGTGCCCGCGAGGTATTGGCCCAGGTAGATAGCTTAATTGGAGCCGATCCGGCTGTTGCCTCACGTACGGTGATTTCTGGTTTTAGCTTCATCGGTAGTGGTCAAGGTCCTTCCTACGGTTCTATCATCATCAAGTTGAAAGACTGGGAAGAGCGTTCGATGACTCAAAGTTCAGATATTGTCGTAGCGACTTTGTTTATGCGTTCACAGAAATTGTTTAAGGACGCACAGGTATTGTTCTTCGCTCCGCCTATGATTCCGGGTTATTCAATTTCTACGGATATCGAGTTGAACATGCAGGATAAGACCGGTGGTGATTTGAACCGTTTCTTTGAAATTGTAAATTCATACAACGCGGCTTTGGAAGAGCGTCCAGAAATCAATTCGGCACGTACCAACTTCAACCCGAGTTTCCCTCAATACCAGATTGATATCGATGCGGCGGCTTGTAAGAAGGCAGGCATCAGCCCGAGTGATATCTTGACTACAATGCAAGGTTACTTCGGTGGTATCTATGCATCCAACTTCAATAGCTTCGGTAAGATGTACCGTGTCATGATTCAGGCAGAACCGGATGCAACCAAGAATCTGGAATCGTTGAACCGTATCAAAGTACGCGGTAGCGATGGAGAGATGGCTCCGATTTCGCAGTTCGCTTCTTTCAAGAAGATTTACGGACCGGACGTGATCAGCCGTTTCAACCTGTACACCTCTATTCAGGTAATGGTTTCACCGGCTGCCGGTTATACTTCAGGTCAGGCATTGCAGGCAATCGAAGAGGTAGCCAACCAGAACTTACCGGCCGGTTTCGACTACGAATTGGGAGGTATGGCGCGTGAAGAGGCACAGACCACGAATACAACAGCAATCATCTTCGTCTTGTGTTTGGTATTCGTTTACCTGTTGCTGAGTGCGCAATACGAAAGTTACATGTTGCCTTTGGCCGTATTGCTTTCCATTCCGTTCGGTTTGCTCGGAAGCTTCTTGTTCGTGAACGGTATGAACTCGTTAGGCAGCATTCCGGCTTTGAAGATGATTATGGGTTCGATGTCAAACGATATCTATATGCAGATCGCCTTGATTATGTTGATGGGTCTGTTGGCTCAGAACGCAATCTTGATTGTAGAGTTCGCCCTTGACCGTCGTAAGATGGGTATGAGTTTGACTTGGGCAGCTGTCCTGGGTGCCGGAGCCCGTTTGCGTCCTATCTTGATGACCTCATTGGCCATGATCATCGGTTTGCTTCCGTTGATGTTCGCCTTCGGTGTAGGTGCCCACGGTAACCGTACGTTGGGAGCTTCCGCTATCGGAGGTATGTTAATCGGTATGATATGTCAGATATTTATCGTTCCGGTATTGTTCGTGGCATTCCAGTACTTGCAGGAAAAGATCAAACCGCTTGAATGGGATGATTTGGATAATAGCGATATGAATACAGAAATTGAACAATACGCAAAGAAGAATAATTGAATATGAAGAGAAAAAATATAGTTATGATGATGTGTGCAACTGCGCTGCTTAGCAGTTGCCACATCTATAAAGCGTATGATCGCCCGGAAGACATTACGGCAGAAGGAATCTATCGCGATCCGGTATCCCTTACAGACACATTGGCTGTTACGGATACAGCAAGCATCGGGAATCTTCCGTGGCAGGAAATCTTCCGCGATCCGAAGTTGCAGGTGTTGATTGAAGAGGGCTTGGCCAATAACGTGGATATGCAAGCGGCTATCCTCCGTGTGGAAGAGGCTAAGGTATTATTGACTTCCGCTCGGTTGTCGTTCTTGCCTTCGATTAATTTTGCTCCTCAAGGGACAATAACGACCATGGGGGAAAGTGATTGGGCAAAAGCTTATTCAACTCCACTGGCTGCCAGCTGGGAAGTGGATTTGTTCGGCAAACTGCTGAACGCAAGTCGCAGCCAGAAGACCGCTTATCTGCAAAGCCAGTATTCCCAGCAGGCTGTCCGTTCTCAAATTATTTGTGGTATAGCAAACTTGTATTATACGTTGCTGATGTTGGACCGACAAGTAGAGATTACTGCAGAAACTGTTGATATTTATAAGGAGAATGTCCGTGTCATGGAAGCAATGAAGATTGCCGGTATGACAACCGAGGCTGCTGTAACCCAGACTCGTGCTGCGTATGAACAGGTACAAGCTTCTTTGATTAATCTGAAACGTCAGGTGCGTGAAACAGAAAACTCTTTGTCAGTATTATTGGCAAAGGCTCCGCAGCATATCGACCGAGGAACATTGGAAGAACAGGTCATGCCGGAAGAATTACTGACGGGTGTTCCTTTGCAATTGCTGGAAAATCGTCCGGATGTGAAGATTGCCGAGATGAATCTGGCCAGTGCTTATTACACAACCAACCAAGCTCGCGCGGCTTTCTATCCAGGCATCAACATTACAGCAACAGCCGGTTGGACGAATGGTTCCGGCATAACTGTTTCCAACCCGGGAGAATTCATGTTCCAGGCATTGGCTTCATTAGCACAACCTATCTTTAATAATGGTAAGTTGGTGGCTAACCTAAAAGTTTCAAAGGCTGAAGAGCAGATTGCTAAAATGAATTATCAGCAAACAATCTTAGAGGCCGGACAAGAAGTGAGCGATGCTTTACACCTATATGACGCAACCAATAAGATGCTGGTTCATGATCAAGCGCAGGTTGAGCAATTGGAAAAAGCGGTCTCTCATACAAAAGATTTGTTCCAAAGCGGCGATGCTACTTATTTGGAAATCTTGACGTCACAACAGAACTTGCTGAGCGCACAACTGACGGAAGTATCTGATAATATTCAACGCATACAAGCAGTTATCACGTTATACAGTGCTGTCGGTGGTGGTAGATAATTGATTAACTTTACTATAAAATGCTATGATTAGCCCTTTAGCTTACGTTGATCCTTCCGCTAAGATCGGAAACAACGTTACAATTTATCCTTTCGCCTATATCGACCGGAATGTGGAGATTGGCGATAATTGTGAAATTATGCCGTATGCCAGCATTATGAGCGGCACACGGATGGGAAAAGCAAACCGTGTTTTTCAAGGTGCGGTACTGGGCGCAGAACCGCAAGACTTTAAGTATAAAGGCGGTGATACGTTATGTGTCCTCGGTGACAATAACGTTATCCGTGAGAATGTAGTTATCAACCGGGCAACGACTCCTGAAGGAAAGACGGAAATCGGAAATGGCAACTTCCTACACGAAGGAGTTCACATCTGTCACGACACAAAGGTCGGAAACCATTGCGTCTTAGGGTATGGCAGTAAAGTATCGGGAAACTGCATGATAGAAGATTGCGTTATCTTCGGCGGAAATATCCTGATGAGTCAGGGAACGCGTGTAGGCCGCTGGGCAATGCTTCAGACCGGCTGCCGCTTCCGGAAAGATATTCCGCCTTATATCATCGGGGCAGGTGAACCGACCATATATCACGGTGTCAATGCCGTGGTAATGGGACACGAAGGCTTTTCCGAAAAGGTCATCAAACACATCAGCCATGCGTACCGAATCTTGTTCCAAGGCAATACCAGCGTGCTGGATGCCCTGTTTATGATTAAAGATCAGGTGCCGATGAGTGAAGAGATACAGCATATCCTTGATTTCGTCAGTGCATCCAAATTAGGTGTTATTCGTTAAATTTTCAAGTAATACGTGTTTGTTAATTCTATTAGGCACGGATTCGCGGATTTTAAAGTAATAGGCAATAAGTTCCGCGGAATCCGCGCCTGATTTTTTCTTATAGAATATGGCTAAACCGACCATACCCGGATTAAAAGCAGAAGAACAGCAACAGCTGTATGAGCAGTTATTGCATTACAATGAGGGACGTGAATCCTATAAGGTTTCCGGAGCTTACCTGATTGTCTTGCCTCATGCAGGCAAATCATGCTATTCGCTTTGGTTTTATTCTCCGTTGGTTGAGCGGACCGCCATCTTGTACCTTTATGATTTGACCGAATCCATAGAAGAATCACTCCGTAAAGTAAGCTCCTTGTTCTTTAAGTCCCCCCGAAAACTTTTTCTGGTAGAATACAACGAAAAAAGAATGGCGACAAAAGGAGACGATTTGATCGGTTTCGGGAAATATCGCGGCCATTACCTGCATGAAGTATTCCGCATTGACCCTTCTTACCTGATCTGGATAGCGAATAAATACACCCCAAAAATTCCCAAGCAGGAACGTTTCGTCCGTATGGCACAAGCGTACGTATCAGTCTATTTGGATTTAGCGAGGCAAAAAAAGAATTCAGAAAAAGATGTTTCCCGGTATTTAGGAAAAAAAGGAGAGACCATCAAAGATATCCATTTCCAAATCACTCATATCCGTCTGCAAGATGATCCTTACAAGACACGGGTAGTCGGGAAAACCGTTTATTTTTATGTATCGCAAGTGCTTTATTTGAAAGACCGTGAGGGGAATCGGGCTATTGCTTCCATTGCTGCGCAATACCCCAGCATGGAATCCGGCCATTTATCCGCATTGGAACATACTTTTCACATAAACGAAATCATACATATTGCTTCAGCCCGCATATCTCAGACTTTCCTTTACAAAGGCACCCGATATACGCGCCTGAATTACGTCCGTTTATCCCTCAAATAATTTCGCTCAATAATTCAACTTTCGTAAGCTCAAGTTAGAAGCTGTTTGGAATTTATTCCGGCTTTTTATAAAGAATGTTTTCGAGGATTTT
>ERZ857521.634-NODE-634-length-50366-cov-8.916479_pt1 | contig 50366 bp, 50 predicted proteins | sample MGYA00519701_ERZ857521 | MGnify/ENA primary metagenome ERZ857521 (study PRJEB31778, sample SAMEA3449346) | human gut metagenome | biome: human gut; feature: human-associated habitat; material: faeces | place: United Kingdom | collected 2010/2012 ...
AATACCGAAACCCGTGACCAGCCGAAGAATAAGGAAAATGCCATGCGTCAGTTGCGTTCTATCTTGTATGACAAGGAACTGAAACATCGTATGGAGGAACAGGCTAAGGTGGAAGCCGGAAAGAAGAAGATTGAATGGGGTTCTCAGATACGAAGCTACGTGTTTGATGACCGTCGTGTGAAAGACCACCGTACCAATTACCAGACTTCCGATGTGAACGGAGTGATGGATGGAAAGATTGATGGTTTCATCAAAGCTTATCTAATGGAGTTTTCAGATAGCGAAAACTGATAAACTTTGCGGAAAACGCGTTTTTTTGTTTGTCTTTTTGCGGATAAGTTGTAATTTTAGGGAGCTAAATCTAAAAATGAAAACTTATGGGACGCAACAGAACTGTGAAAAGACAAAATTTTGAGAAACGTGAAGAAGAGAAAGCCAATAGACTGTTCAAGATGATTTGTATTGTCTTGATTCTATTGGCTATTTTAATGATTGTAGGTTATACATTGGCTTCCTGATACCAGTATGTGATATGTCACAGGAAATAGAACGGAAATTTTTGGTGTGCGATGATTCTTATAAGTCGATGGCTTATGGGAAAAAACGTATCAAGCAGGGGTATATCTGCAGTGAGAGAGGACGGACGGTACGGGTACGTATTCAAAATGAAGAGGGGTACCTGACCATTAAGGGACCTTCGGATGCGGCAGGTATGAGCCGGTATGAATGGGAACATGCACTCTCCTTGCAGGAGGCGGAAGAGTTGATGAAACTGTGTGAGCCGGGAATGATTGACAAGACCCGTTATTTGGTGCGGTGTGGCACACATGTGTTTGAAGTGGATGAGTTTTATGGCGACAATCAGGGACTGGTTGTGGCAGAAGTCGAGCTGGGCAGTGAGGATGAAGCTTTTGACCGGCCTTCGTTCTTGGGAGAGGAAGTGACCGGACAAGTGAAATACTATAATTCATTCTTGATGAAGTTCCCCTATCGGAAATGGGCTGAAAACCTTCCTGAAAACTGTCAGGACAAGGGGTAAAATCTCTCAGTTGATAGTTTTTACCCGTTTGATTATCAGTTTTTGTGAAGAGTAATCTTTCTTTTTCTGCTAATATTGCAGTGTCAAAACGAAAAGCAGACATTATTTCAATTAAAGAAAAGAAAGACTAAAGAATTATGAAAACGGCAACTTTTGCTCAGAATCTGTTGAGCATGCAGACAGAACTACTTCATTTCGCTTATAAATTGACGGCTGACCGTGAAGAAGCGAATGACCTTCTCCAGGAGACTTCATTGAAGGCCTTGGACAATGAGGAAAAGTATGTAGCTGAAACGAACTTCAAGGGATGGATTTATACCATCATGCGTAATATATTCATTAATAATTATCGCAAAACCTTGCGCGACCAAACGTATGTGGACAATACCGACAACCAGTTCTTCCTGAATCTGGGAGTGGATATTGAAGATGATTCCATGCAGGGATCGTATGACCTGAAAGAGATGCGCCGCATCGTAAATGCATTGCCTAAAGAATACCGTGTACCTTTTGCAATGTATGTGTCTGGATTCAAATATCGGGAAATCGCAGATAAACTGAATCTCCCTTTGGGTACCGTGAAGAGTCGGATTTATTTTACCCGACAGAGATTGCAGGAAGATTTGAAAGATTTCCGTTGAGCACAGTGTGATAACTCTCTATCTTTAAAAATAATATATTTAATGGACGTCGGTTGCTGTGAGAGCACCCGACGTTTTTCTTTTATTTACGGTTGTGGAATCTTTTTTTAATGAAGGGACGGTAAATGAAATGGCCGGCTAGGGCTGCCAGTAACGCACCCACAGTGTTGGCGGCAAAATCCATCCAGTCTCCGCTCCGGTTGTCCGTGCAATAGGCCTGCAGGATTTCGATGCATCCGCTCATCAAGATGGGAAACAGGATACATTCGATGGCCAGTTTCCACTTTTGGATGATGGCATGATGGATCAGATATTCTATCCATAACACGGAACTGAGTCCTCCATACATGCAGAGGTGGACCAGTTTGTCGAAGTTTGTAATCTCTTCCAATGGAGTCTGGGGAGGCGTGAAGAAGGAGAGGTACCAAATCACCAAGGTCGTCAGAATAGAAAATGGGTAATGTCTTAAAAATTGCATTTTGCGTAAAACTTTAAATTTTCGTGCAAAAATACGATATTTTTTATACTTTTGTTTCCTGTTTGAAGTGTAATTATAATAAAATGATTTATGCAGCACAAAAGTGAACGAGCAAATTTTGGAAGTAAGTTGGGAGCGATTCTTGCTGCCGCCGGTTCTGCTGTGGGTTTGGGTAACATTTGGCGTTTTCCTTATGAGACGGGAAACCATGGCGGAGCTGCGTTTATATTGATATATCTGGGATGTGTGATTGTGTTCGGACTTCCCATTATGATTGCAGAGTTTACCATCGGGCGTCGTGCGAAAGCATGTACAGGTGGGGCTTATGAGACCTTGGCACCGGGCTCGCACTGGAAATGGGTCGGATATGCCGGAGTACTGACCGGTTTTCTGATTTTAGGATACTATTCTGTGGTGGCAGGATGGACTTTGGAGTATGTTTGGCAGGCGGTGACGCTGGGCCTGTCGGGCAAGACTTCCGGAGAATATGTGACGATGTTTCAGGATTTCTCACAACAGCCTTTCCGCCCGTTGCTTTGGTTGTTCCTGTTTATGTTTGCCACGCATTTTGTCATAGTGAAAGGAGTGAAGGATGGAATAGAGAAGTCTTCCAAGATCATGATGCCGATTTTGTTTATCCTGGTAATTTTGCTGGCTGTTTGTTCAGTGATGTTGCCGGGGGCGGAGAAAGGAGTGAAGTTCCTTTTGCATCCGGACTTTAGCAAGGTGACTCCGGATGTCTTTCTGGGAGCCATGGGACAGGCCTTTTTCTCTCTCAGCTTGGGCATGGGATGCTTGTCGACCTACGCTTCTTATTTTGGAAAGGATACCCGCTTGGGACATACGGCGTTGAGCGTGGGAATCATTGATACTTGTGTGGCAGTATTGGCCGGATTGATTATTTTTCCGGCAGCTTTCTCTGTAGGTATCCAACCGGATGCAGGTCCTTCATTGATATTCATTACGTTGCCCAACGTATTCCAGCAGGCTTTTGCCAATGTGCCGTGGCTGGCTTATGTATGTTCCATTGCCTTTTATGTGTTGTTGGCATTAGCGGCTTTGACTTCTACCATCTCCTTGCATGAGGTATCGACAGCCTTTCTGCATGAGAAGTTTCATTTCACGCGGGGACGTGCCGCTTGTATCGTGACTGGAGGTTGTTTGGTTATCGGAATCATTTCTTCGCTGGCATTGGGCGTGTGGAGCGGTGTCAAGATTGGCGGTTTGAACATGTTCGATGCGTTGGATTACCTGACAGCCAAGATTATGCTTCCGGTTTGTGGCATGTTTGCGGCAATCTTTGTAGGATGGGTACTGGATAAGAAAATTGTAAAAGGTGAAGTCACCAATTATGGCAGTTTGAAAGCTCCTTATTATCCGGTATATCTGCTGGTATTGCGATTTGTGGCACCGGTTGGTATTCTGGCTATTTTTATGAATGAACTGGGCTTATTGAACTGGTAATGTGGAAAGATTTCTTCTATTACTCACGGTCAGAGCGGAGAGTCATTCTGCTGTTGCTGGGACTGCTGGTGATTTTGGCCATCTTTTGGATGATATGCCGGATTACGGAGCCACCGGGACAGACTTATCAGGAGGACAGTGCGGAAATAGATTCTTTTTTGGCTTCTGTGAAGCAGCGTGAGTTAGACTATACGAAGCGGAGATATACGAAAGTGAGGGGCAACGAACAACCGGAGGCGGTTCTTGCTGCTTTTGACCCCAATACGGCCGATTCCTTTCAGCTGCGTAAGCTGGGGCTGCCGTCGTTCGTGGTTCGAAACATTCTTCGTTACCGGGAGAAAGGAGGACGATTCCGTACGCCGGAAGCATTTGCCAGAATCTATGGCCTGGAAGAAAAACAGTATCTTTTGTTGAAACCTTATATCCGGATTCAGGAGGTGGAAGATAGAAGTGGCTCTCCGCAAGCTCAGGAGGAAAAGGCCCTTCCAGCGTCGGTGCAACGGATAGAGAAGTACCGTGAAGGGACACTTCTCTCATTGAATGAGGCCGATACGGCCGAGTTGAAGCGTGTGCCGGGAATTGGTAGTGGAATTGCCAGGATGATTGTGGCTTATCGGAACCGTTTGGGAGGTTTCGCACGTGTGGAGCAACTCCAGGAGATTCCGCATGTGGATACTTGTCTGAATAAGTGGTTTGTGGCAAAAGGGGTCCCGTTTCGGAAGATCAGGGTGAATAAGGATGGGTTGGATAAGTTGCGCAACCATCCTTACATGGACTTCTATAAGGCAAAAGCCATAGTGGAATACCGCCGTAAGCGGGGACATATAAAAGGTCTTTCCCGGCTTTCTCTGTTTGAAGAGTTTTCCGAAAAAGACCTTCAGCGTTTGTCTCCTTATTTATCTTTCGAGTGATTTATTTGCGCGTGTAGCCGGCTGCTTCTGCAATTTTTACCGGAATTTCCGTATTGTCGATACGACTTTGGAACTTTTCTGCTCCCACTCCGATGGCAAATACAGGTACGTAGCCTGCAGAATGTCCTCCGCTGGTCCATCCGGTCAAAGCGATTTCATCGATGATTCGTTTGGCTTCCGCAGCAATAGGCTCATCCTGTGCGTATTCGCTCTTTTCCATCTTCATCTGTTGGTTCTTGAGGCTCTGTTCATAGACGGCTTTCAAGCGCGCTTCCTGTTTTTCGCTTAATTTTACCTTATCCCAAAAACCGAAATTATCCTTTAAGGCTTGCTGCACGGCTTCCCAGGATACGTTATTGTCGGTTTTTGCGCGGAGCTGGTTGATGATTTTGGTAAATCCGCTTTCACTTACCTTTTGGTTCTTGAGTACCTGCAGGTTCAGTGTGTATGGACCTTTTCCCAAAACAAAGCCCCCTGTTTCATGATCGGCAGTAACAACAATCAATGTCTCGTCCGGGTGCTGCGAATAAAATTCGTAGGCTACTTTTATAGCGTTGTCAAAATCCATAATCTCATGGAAAGTGGTTGCTGCGTCGTTGCTGTGGCAAGCCCAGTCTATTTTTCCTCCTTCTACCATCAGGAAGAATCCTTTAGATAAGTCTTTAGAAAGGAAATTGATGGCCGAGCGGGTGATTTCCTGTAAAGTCAAGTCTCCTTTTTTCCGGTCAATCGCATAAGGGATGGCAGTACGATCGGTTTTGGAAGAGGCCTCCGACTGGAAGAGAATCATTTTATCAGCCTTTTTACTTTTCTTGAGATAGTCTTTATATCCTCGGGCGATGGTGTAGTTATATTGAGTGGCCATGGCATAGAGGTTCTCGGCCTGAGGATTGTGTTTGTCTTCTGGCTGCAGGAAGTCTGATCCTGCATAGAAGTCGAACCCTGTGTTGTATAAGTCTTTTCCTATATCATAATAGCTTCCTCTGCCGGCTGCATGTGCATAAAAAGCTGCGGGAGTAGCATGGTCTACACTCACACTGGTGGCTACTCCTACCCGGCATCCATGATCTTTTGCCCATGTGGCTACGCTGTACACCGGTGTTTGTAAATCTTTCAATACGCCAATAGCTCCATTCTTTGTCTTGTTTCCAGTAGCTAAGGCGGTGCCTGCTGCAGCGGAATCTGTTACTCCGTTTGTGGCCGAAAAAGTGGTGGCTACAGTTGCGTAAGGGAATTGGGTAAATTGCAAAGGGGTAATCCCGATTTTCCCTTCTAACTCACCAAGATACAGTTCCGTACCTTGTACTTGATTGACTCCCATTCCATCCCCAATAAAGTAGAATACATACTTGGCCTCTTGCGCATTGATTTGACAGAAGGCCAGCAGGATGAACATGACGACGATTGATAATTTCTTCATAAAGTTCTGAGTTGGATTATTGTTTCCGCGAAAATACGGAAAAATGCGGTATCCGCATCTTTTCAGATAAAAAAGATGCGGAAAAAGGGTAGACGTTTTGAGATCCTGTCATTGTATTTATTGAACTATATTACATTTGTATTATGAAAAAAGAAAAATTTGTTGGGGCATGCCTGGTGCTGTCCATGTTGGTTTCCTGCCAGCAGAAAGAGTCTTTGGAAAAAATGAGTGAAGAACCGGCCCTTCATTTGAAGGCCTCTGTCTATGCGCCTGAACTAGGGGCCAGAACCGTTACGGACGAATCGGGAAGTACGGTTTTCTCGGAAGGGGATGAACTGGGGTTCTTTATGCCGGAGGAAAATGAGCCTGTTAAATGGTCACTGACTGGAAGTCGGTGGGTATCAGAATCTTCATTGGCATGGAAAGATAAGGTAAGCCGTTTTTCGTTCTGTGCCTATTATCCTTATTCGGAAGAAGCAACGACCCGCACCAGTATTCCTATGCCTGATTTGAGTCAGCAGCCTGGAACGCTTTCTGGAGTGGGTGATTTTGATTTTCTGACAGCCCGCTGCCAGACGAGTTATAAAGAAACGGATAATGGAACGGTTTCTTTTACCGGCGCATCTTCTTTTAAACATGTATATGCTTTGGTTGCCGTGAAGATAAAGAAAGATTTACCGGAAGAGAATGTCTTGTTGAGTCAAGCTACCTTCAAAGGAAGCAATTTGTTTGGATGCAGCACTTATCATTTTGGGGAACAGGAAGCGGAGGATGGCATTTCCTATGTGGATGCTTCTAAAGTGGATGCATTGACCTTCAGCTTTGAAGAACCCGTGGCAGTGACAGAAGAATCTGGATATACGCTGTATTTCTTATGTAATCCGTCTGATTTGGTAGAAGATACTGAGTTTTCCATTTCTTATCAACGTGACGGACTCTCTTACACGGCTTCCACTAAAAAATTGGGGAAACAGTTTCAGGCAGGTAAATTTTATCAGTTTACGCTGAAGTTGACCAAGGAAGATTTGAAACTGGAAGGTAGCGAGGTGACTGATTGGATTTCAGAAGAACTTCCTGAAATAGCAGTTGATGAGAATCCGGTATAAATTAAATTGTCGGAATTTATAAGAGAGTTTTAATGGAATGGAATCACCTCCGCTGCAGATTGTTGTGGCGGAGGTGTTTTTTTGCAGTAGGAGGGATTGGGCGTGTTTTCGTTTTTATCTGTATGTAGAATTACCTTAATTCTCGGAAAAAACATGTAACTTTGCACTTTCAAATAAAAGAATCATCAATTCTTAGTTCATTATAACAATGAAAGCACTGAAAGAACGCATCATTCGGGATGGAAAATGCTTTGAAGGAGGAATCCTTAAAGTGGATAATTTTATCAATCATCAGATGGACCCGATTCTGATGAAGTCGATGGCAGTAGAGTTCGTAAGGAGATTTGCCAGTACAAAAATCAACAAAGTAATGACCATTGAGGCCAGCGGAATCGCTCCTGCCATCATGGTGGGCTATTTACTGGAACTTCCGGTGGTCTTTGCCAAGAAGAAGAAACCGAGTACGATGGAGAACATGCTGACTACTACGGTGTATTCTTTCACGAAAGACCGTACGTATGATGTATGTGTAAGTAAGGATTATCTGTGCCCGGGTGACAAGGTGTTGTTTATTGACGACTTCCTAGCAAATGGAAATGCGGCAAAAGGAATCATCGATTTGGTACAGAAGGCGGGAGCTGAATTGGTCGGTATGGGATTCTTGATAGAGAAGTCCTTCCAGCATGGAGGAGATTATCTGCGTGAAAAAGGTATCCACGTAGAGTCGTTGGCTATCATAGAAAGTCTGGATAATTGTCAAATTAAAATAAAAGAGTAAATCTTTGATGGAAAAAGAACAGCAAACAGCCCAGAGTGCCGGGCTTATCTACGGTTTGAATGACCGTCCCCCTTTGAAAGATACGATTTTTGCGGCGTTGCAACATCTGCTGGCTATATTTGTGGCCATTATCACTCCTCCGCTGATTATTGCCGGAGCGTTGAAACTGGATTTGGAAACAACGGGGTTTTTGGTTTCCATGGCCCTTTTCGCTTCAGGAATCTCTACCTTCATCCAATGCCGTCGTGTAGGTCCTATTGGTTGCGGTCTGTTGTGTATCCAAGGAACCAGTTTTTCTTTTATCGGTCCGATTATTTCGGCCGGATTGACCGGAGGGTTGAGCAGCATATTTGGTGCATGTATCGTGGCTTCATCCGTGGAAATGCTGATAAGTAGGGTGTTGAAGTACACACGGCGCATAATTACTCCTTTGGTATCCGGTATTGTGGTCACCTTGATTGGTATGAGCCTGATTAAGGTCGGCATTTCCGCCTGTGGAGGAGGAGCAACCGCACAGGCAGACGGTTCATTTGGTGCTTTCCAGCATATCGGACTGGCTGCATTGGTACTGGTGCTGATAATTTTCTTTAACCGTAGCTCCAACCGCTATCTGCGGATGAGTTCGATTGTGATAGGGCTGGTAGTGGGTTATGTACTGGCCTGGGCTTTGGGAATGGTCGATTTCTCAGCAGTGCAGAGCTATGGAGGATTCAATATTCCGATACCTTTCCGTTATGGAGTGTCGTTTGATATCTCAGCCATTATCGGGTTGGCGTTGGTTTACCTGATTACTGCCATTGAAGCATACGGAGACATTACGGCCAATTCTCTGATTTCCGGTGAACCCGTGGAAGGAGAAACTTTTGTCAAACGGGCTTCCGGGGGTATTCTGGCAGATGGATTTAACTCCATGCTGGCCGGTTTTTTCAATTCTTTCCCTAATTCCATCTTTGCTCAAAACAATGGTATGATTCAGCTGACAGGAGTGGCCAGCCGTTACGTAGGTTACTTCATTGCCGGTTTTCTGATATTATTGGGACTTTTCCCGGCTGTGGGATTGGTATTCTCGCTGATGCCGGAACCCGTGCTCGGAGGAGCTACCTTGTTGATGTTCGGAACAGTGGCTGCGGCCGGTATTCGTATCATCTCTTCACAAAAGATTGACCGTAAAGCTACGTTGGTGATGGCTTTGAGCTTTTCTTTCGGTTTGAGTGTGGAACTTGTGCCAGATATCTTGTGTCAGCTTCCGGAAACATTGCGAAACATTTTCTCTTCCGGAATTACCACGGGAGGATTGACTGCCATTCTGGCTAACCTGTTGATTCAGATAAAGGAATAATTTTCTTCAGGCATAAAAAAAGCCTCGTTCCCATACAGGAGCGGGGCTTCCTTTTTTAGGAGTTCTTTATTTATTTGACTTCAATAACCTTACGAGCCTGAACTTTTTCTTCATTTGTCTTTTTCGGCAAATCGATGGTCAATACACCGTCATTGACAGCAGCATTGATTTTCTCTTTCTCCACGTCATCAGGGATAATCATGGATTGTTCGAATTTGCTGTAAGAGAATTCGCGACGCAAGTACTTCTTGTCGTTCTCCTCCTTGTTCTCGCTCTTCTTTTCCATTGAAATGGTAAGCGTATTGTCATCAGCCAGTTGAACGTGAAAGTCGTCTTTCGTCATGCCGGGAGCTGCCAATTCCACTTTATACTCTTTATCGCTTTCAATTACATTGATTGCAGGAGCTGTAGAGTTAGCCTTTACCATCCAATCGTTATCAAAGAAATCATTAAAGATACTCGGTAACCAGTTCTGATTGTAATTTTTTCTAGTCGGCATCATAGTTGTAATCTCCTATATTTAAGTGGTTTTTATTATCAATTTTCTTGCTGGAGGGCTTCTGCTTTCGCTTCCGCGATCCGCCTAAGAGATTGCAAAACCTGTGCCTTTTTTGTTTGGGTATGCCACGAGGAACATCCATTTTAAACCTCGTTTAATTATCCTCCTTGTTTTTAAACTTAAGCAAACCTTGGTGGTTCCGATATCTTTTTCTTGTTGTCAGATTGACAGAAAATGAACTGCCAAACTTTCATTCTCTTGGCTGAAAGGAAACATAATGACAGAAAAAAGGCCGTCACGAATCCGTAACGGCCTTTCTTATGAATAGAATATAAATTGTTATCGTGCCACAAACAGTGACTGGCTGTTAGCCTGACGTGCAGAAATCATTCCCTGCAAATCTGGAGAAACAGTCATCGGAGTGCCGTCTTCCTGCTTGAAGGTGATGGTTCCGTCTTCATTCATAGTAATCAGTTCAAAGGTCTGTCCTTCCGCAGAAACGTTCCAAGTGTTTTTTTCTTTGTTATATACCAAGTTCAGAGGCTTGTCTTCTTCCCCTTTCTTTGTGATGGTATAACCGTCTTCGTTCGTACGTACGAGATATTCTCCATTTTCACCTTTTACTGTTTTTACAGTTCCGATGTTTTCAGCCAAAGGATTTGAACCAGACCAGAATTCAATAGAATTCAGTACAATGATGTCGGCCAGATAGGCAACTTCATAAACTGGTACGATGTGGAAAGCTAAGAATACGATTTCATTGACAAACTTGTTGCCGATGTTATTGTTCCAGTCTTTTAAACTGCTCCATAATCCGAAGGAGCCAATGCAGGAGGAGCATATAATGCTGCCGCTTAGGATGAGGCATGCAGCGGAAAGTTTTAATTTTCTCATATCTGCTTTAGTTTTGGGTTAATATTTAAGTGAGTATTGTCTTTTCTTCTTACAATTTGTTACAAAGTTAGAAGTTATTTTGGATTATGAAAGAGAAACGTAAAAAAATCGTATCTTTGCGTCGTTTTTTGTGAGAAATTAATGATTAAATAGAACAATAGCATGAAAGAAAAGATTCAGAAGAGATTGAGTGATTCGAAGGCGGCACGTTGGACGGCATTGTTTATCGTATCGTTTACAATGATGTGTGGATATTTCCTGACCGATGTGATGTCACCTTTGGAAAACTTGTTGACGACGAAAGGTAAGGTGGTATATTTTACGGATGACACTTCCATGCCGGCTGATACGCTGGTAGCCAAGGTGCGGTTGTTTTCCGCTGCCAACATGCTTTCTGAACCCGATTTGACGGTAGAAAAGCTGGGAGCAGGGGTGAAGATGCAGTATCGTGAGATGGTAAACGGGCAACAGGTTACGGTGGAAAAGACCATTAGTTCAGTGGCTCGTGGAGAAGGTTGGTCAAGTACGGAGTATGGCTTTTTCTCCGGTGCTTATGGCTTGATTAATGTTTTCTTGCTGATGCTCTTCTTCGGAGGCGTGATTTTGGATAAGATGGGTATCCGTTTCACCGGTACCATGTCTTCTGGATTGATGCTGGTCGGTGCGTTGATAAAGTGGTATGCCCTTTCTACTGATTTTGGCGATGCCCAGCTGTTTGGCATGAACATGCAGGTGGCACTGACCTCTATCGGCTTTGCCATCTTTGGTATGGGCGCTGAGATTACCGGTATCACCGTGTCGAAAGTTATTGTCAAATGGTTTGCTGGTAAGGAGCTTGCATTGGCCATGGGACTTCAGGTAGCAATGGCCCGTATCGGTACGGCCCTCGCGTTGGGGGTCAGTCTGCCGGTGGCCCGTATGATGGGTAACGTGTCCTATCCTGTATTGTTCGGTGCCATTGCTTTGTGTGCAGGATTTGCTTCCTATTTGGTATATTGTATGATGGACCGCAAGGAAGATGCGTCTGCCGAGGCTGTACGCAAGGAGAGCGGTCAAAAGGAGGAAGAAGGATTCAAGATGTCCGATTTGAAGCAGATTTTCTGCAGCAGAGGATTCTGGCTGATCAACCTGCTTTGTCTGATGTTCTATGCGGGCGTGTTCCCCTTCCTGAAATTTGCCACAAAGTTGATGATTTATAAATACGACGTGCCCGAATTGTTTGCAGGGTGGATTCCGGCCCTCTTGCCGTTTGGTACCATCCTGCTTACCCCGGTGTTCGGTATCTTGTATGACCGTATTGGCCGTGGAGCTACCCTGATGATTATCGGGTCTTTCATGCTGACAGCCGTACATGTGCTTTTTGCACTCCCCATTATGAACTACTGGTGGTTTGCCGTAGTGGTAATGATTGTATTGGGAATCGCTTTCTCTTTGGTACCGAGTGCCATGTGGCCTTCCGTTCCTAAGATTATTCCGATGAAACAGTTGGGCTCTGCATATGCCATTATCTTCTATATCCAGAACATCGGCCTCACCATGGTTCCTTGGCTGATTGGTTGGGTGATTGAACATTTTGCTACGTTGCGCAACGAAGCCAGTGTCATCACGGGCTATGATTATACAGCACCGATGGTGATTTTTGCGGTCTTCGGCGTATGTGCCATTGTGATTGCCATGCTGCTGCGTGCGGAAGATGCCAAGAAACATTATGGGCTGGAAGAAGCCAACATGAAGAAATAAGTTTTCTTGAAATAATAAAAAAGGAGTTAGGGCCTTGAATGTCGATTGGCTTTAACTCCTTTTTTTGTTTTTAAGACAAATATCTGTAAATGAATTCTTTACTTTTGCTTTCTTTAAATCTTTTGTGAGTCTATAAGCCCGTACTTATTTGCCTTATTGATTTTTTCCTGTATCTTTGATACATGTTTTGTACAAGGCTGGGAAAATGGCTTTGCATAAAAGTTTACCTATGAATCATACAAGAAAAAAATCACCAATCACATGGGTTCCTACGGCATATTTCGCCATGGGCCTTCCTTTTGTCGTGTTGAATATGGTCACAGTGTTGATGTTCAAGGGGCTGGAAGTCGATGATAAGCTGATTACCTTTTGGACTTCATTAATCCTTCTTCCATGGACGTTGAAACCTTTGTGGAGTCCTTTCCTGGAATTGTTCCGCACGAAGAAATTCTTTGTTATTGCGACCCAGCTGGTTACGGGAGTCACCTTCGGGCTGGTAGCTTTTTCGCTGAACCTTCCACATTTCTTCAGCATATCCATTGCTTTGCTGGCCATTGTTGCCTTCAGTGGGGCCACTCACGATATTGCCTGCGACGGCGTGTACATGAGTGAATTGTCCAATGAAGAACAGGCCAAGTTTATCGGATGGCAGGGTGCATTCTATAACATAGCCAAGATTCTGGCGACGGGAGGGCTGGTGTATCTGGCCGGCTATCTTATTGAAATGAATGTCGAAGCTGGTATGCTGAGTGCTACCAAGCGGGCTTGGATGATTATTCTGCTCATCCTCTCTGCCACGATGCTGCTTTTGGGGCTTTATCATTACTTTGCCTTGCCTTCCACGCAGGCAAAGAGAAAAAAGGAAGAAGCCATGACCAGTCGGGAGGTGTTGAAAGAACTGGGAGAGGTGTTGCTTGATTTCTTCCGCAAGACTCACATTGTATATTATATCTGCTTCATCATTCTGTACCGTTTTGCCGAAGGATTTGTGATGAAAATTGTACCTTTGTTCCTGAAAGCCGGTCGTGAGGTAGGAGGATTGGGACTGAATGAAAAGGAAATCGGACTTTATTATGGAACGTATGGAGCGGCAGCTTTTGTGCTGGGGTCTTTGCTGGCCGGATACTATATTGCCCGGCGCGGACTGAAGAATACGCTGTTCACTTTGTGCTGCATCTTTAACTTCCCGTTTGTGGTATATGCCTTGTTTGCGTATCTGCAACCGGAAAGTGGTTGGATAATTTGCAGTGGCATTGTGTTTGAATATTTCGGATATGGTTTCGGCTTCGTCGGTCTTTCCTTGTTTATGATGCAGCAGGTGGCTCCCGGCAAGCACCAGATGGCGCATTATGCCTTTGCTTCCGGTATCATGAATCTGGGGGTGATGATTCCCGGCATGCTGAGCGGCTGGGTGTGCGAAAGTCTTGGAGAATGGTTCAACAAGCCGGGAGGCTATGAGCCCTTCTTTATCTTTGTACTGATTGCCACGATTCCAGCTTTTCTGATTACGTATTTCATCCCGTTTAAGTATGATAATGAGGGAAAACTTATAGAGGGTGAACGAGAATATGTCTAATCTAAATAAAAATAAACAGAATATGAATGACAAATTTGTAATGCCGTGGGAAGAACGCCCGGCAGATTGTAAGGAGGTGATGTGGCGGTATTCCAAGAATCCCGTCATCGGGCGGTATCAGATACCTACGTCGAACAGTATTTTCAATAGCGCGGTGGTACCTTTCAAGGATGGGTTTGCCGGCGTGTTCCGTTGCGACAACCGGGCCGTGCAGATGAATATCTTTGCAGGTTTCAGCAAGGACGGCATCCACTGGGAAATCAATCACGAACCGATTAAGTTCCAACCCGGGAACACCGATATGATTGAGTCGGAATACAAATACGACCCTCGTGTCACCTGGATTGAAGACCGTTATTGGATTACGTGGTGCAACGGCTATCACGGCCCTACCATCGGCATTGGCTATACCTTCGATTTCAAGGAATTCTATCAGTGTGAGAATGCCTTCCTGCCTTTCAACCGTAACGGTGTGCTTTTCCCGCAGAAAATCAACGGCAAATATGCCATGCTGAGCCGTCCGAGTGACAACGGGCATACTCCTTTCGGGGATATCTATATCAGCTTCAGTCCCGACATGAAATACTGGGGCGAGCACCGCTGTGTGATGAAAGTGACACCCTTCCCGGAAAGTGCCTGGCAGTGTACGAAGATTGGAGCCGGTTCCGTGCCCTTCCTGACAGAAGAAGGCTGGCTGATGTTCTATCATGGCGTCATTACCACCTGCAACGGTTTCCGTTACTCCATGGGAGCCGCTATTTTGGATAAGGACCATCCGGAAAAGGTGCTTTATCGCACCCGCGATTATCTGCTGGCTCCTGCAGCACCTTATGAACTGCAGGGCGACGTGCCCAATGTGGTGTTCCCTTGTGCCGCCCTTCAGGACGGGGAAAGAGTGGCAGTCTATTACGGGGCAGCCGATACCGTGGTCGGAATGGCTTTCGGCTACATTTCCGAAATCATTGATTTCGTGAAACGTACTTCCATCTTATAAGAATGAACATTTATAGGACCGTTCCCATGGTTGAGGCTGTGGGAGGGGCCCTTTTTATTTTAAGCCTATGAAAAAACTAATTGCATGTCTGAATTTTTTGTTCGTTGGGGTGTGCCTGCATGCCCAGGAACCAGTAGATTATGTCGACCCGTTTATCGGGACCACCAATTTCGGTACGTGTAATCCGGGAGCTGTGTGTCCGAACGGCTTGATGTCGGTTGTTCCGTTCAATGTGATGGGTTCGGCAGACAACAAGTATGACAAGGATGCCCGCTGGTGGTCTACGCCCTACGACTATACGAACAGCTATTTTACGGGACTGTCTCATGTCAACCTGAGTGGAGTGGGGTGTCCCGAGTTAGGGTCTCTGCTGTTGATGCCTACCACCGGGGAACTGGATGTGGATTATCATCACTATGGCAGCAAGTATGAGAAGGAAACCGCCTCACCGGGATACTACAGCCTGCAGCTGACGAAATACAACGTGAAAGTGGAGGCAACCTCTACCCCACGGACAGGATTGACCCGTTTCACTTTCCCGAAAGGAAAGAGCCATATCCTGATGAACCTGGGAGAGGGTCTGACCAATGAGTCGGGAGCTTATCTGCGCCGGGTGAACGACCGGGAGATAGAAGGCATGAAACTGTTGGGTACCTTCTGTTATAATCCGCAGGCGGTATTTCCCATTTATTTCGTGATGCGAATCAACAAGGCTCCGCAACAGACGGGGTATTGGAAATTCCAGCGTAAGATGAACGGTATTGAGGCCGAATGGGACAAAGACAACGGGAAATACAAGTTGTACACACAGTACGACCGTGATTTGGCAGGAGATGACATCGGTGCGTGGTTCACCTTCGATACGGAAGAAAACGAACAGATAGAAGTGGCCGTGGGTGTTTCTTTTGTCAGCATGGAGAATGCCCGCCAGAACCTGGAAGCCGAGCAGCATGGAGCCGGTTTTGATGAAATCCATGCCAGTGCCCGCAGCCAATGGAACGACGACCTGAGCCGCATCACCGTGGAAGGGGGTACGAAGGCACAGAAAACCGTGTTCTACACCGCCTTGTATCACACTTTGATTCATCCGAATATCTTGCAGGATGTGAACGGAGAATATCCGGCAATGGAAACGGGAGAAACCAAAACCACCACAAACAACCGCTATACGGTGTATTCTTTGTGGGATACCTACCGCAACTTGCATCAGCTGATGACACTGGTGTATCCGGAACGTCAGATTGACATGGTGCGTACCATGATCGACATGTACAAAGAACATGGCTGGCTGCCCAAGTGGGAACTCTACGGACGGGAAACCCTCACCATGGAAGGCGACCCCAGTCTGCCGGTCATTGTGGACACATGGATGAAAGGCTTGCGTGATTTTGACATGGAAACTGCTTATGAAGCCATGCGGAAGTCGGCCACCCTGCCCGGAAAAGATAATTTGATGCGTCCGGACAACGACGACTATATGAACAAGGGTTATGTGCCTTTGATGGAACAGTTCGACAATTCCGTATCGCATGCGCTGGAATATTACATTGCCGACTATGCTTTGTACACACTGGCTAAGAGTCTGGGAAAGAAAGCCGATGCCGACTTGTTCTACAAGCGCTCCATGGGTTATAAGCATTATTATTGCAAGGAGTTCGGCACTCTTCGCCCCATCTTGCCGGATGGTACGTTCTATTCTCCGTTCGACCCGCTGCAAGGGCAGAACTTTGAACCGAGTCCGGGCTTCCATGAAGGAAACTCCTGGAACTACACCTTCTATGTGCCTCACGATGTAAAAGGGCTGGCCCGTCTGATGGGCGGACAGAAAAAGTTTGTCGACAAGCTGCAGATGGTGTTCGATAAAGGTTATTACGACCCGGCCAATGAACCGGATATTGCCTATCCTTACCTGTTCAGCTATTTCAAGGGCGAAGAGTGGCGTACCCAGAAAACGGTGCGTGAACTGCTGGCCAAGTATTTCACTCCCAAACCCGACGGTATTCCCGGAAACGACGATGCCGGTACCATGTCGGCCTGGGCCGTATTCAGCATGATGGGCCTTTATCCCGACTGTCCGGGCGTACCGGAATACACGCTGACCGACCCGACTTTCGACCGGATTACCATCCGTCTGAATCCGGAGTTCTATGGGAAAGATCAGCTGGTCATTGAAAAGAAAGGCAACGGTTCGTCAGAAGGATACATCCAGAAAATTGAACTCGGAGGCAAGAAGACAGGCTATCGTATCCACCACAACGACCTGGTGAAAGCCGGTACCCTGACCTTCTATAAATAAGAAATGGAATCAATTCCCTTTTTGTCGCTTCCTCTTGATGGTATGACGCACCACGCCGATACTGATTTCGTATAAGAGGATAATGGGGAAAGTGACAATCAGCATTGTAAACACGTCTGAGGTAGGAGTGATGATGGCTGCAATCATCATTGCGAGGACCCAGGCGTGTTTTCTGTATTTGGCCATAAAGTCGGCCGACAGAATACCTAATTTGGCCAGCAGCCAAGTTAGTACGGGTATCTCAAACGTGATGCCCATCATCAGGCTCAGCATGTTCAGCGTGTCGATATAAGAACTGAGTACAATGGTATTCTCCACCTCCGCACTCACCTGATAGGTGGACAGGAAACGGAAGGTGAAGGGGAAAATCAGAAAATAGCTGAACAATACCCCTGTGAGGAACAGCAGGTAACTCCAGAAAATCAGTCGCCGGGAATATTTCTTCTCGTTCTGGTAGAGGGCAGGGGATACGAAATGAAAAAGCTGGTAAAGAATGTAAGGAGAGGCCAGCAGGATACCCGCATAAAACGAGACACTCATGTGCGTGAGGAATTGCCCGGAGAGCTGGGTATTGATGAGTTTGACCGGAAGTGTCTGTGCTTCCAGACCGGAAATATGAAGCACCTGTCCTAGCCAGGCGAAGAAACGGTAGGTGCAGAAATCCCCCTCCTTGGGCGCCAGAATCACGCCAAAAAGTTCGTTCTTGAAGCAGAAGGCCAGCAGCATGAGCACCACTACCGCGCAGGCGATGTGGATAATCGTTTGGCGGAGTGCGTCCAAGTGGTCCCAAAAGGTGAGTTCCGTGGGTTCGTTCGGCTTCACGGCAGTTATTTTTCTTTATGGTCAGTAGAAGAAACTTCTTCTTTTTTGCTGTCAGTTTCTTTCAGGTTTTCTTCCACTTCGTTCATACCCTCTTTGAAGCTTTTTACTCCTTTTCCGAGACCTTTCATCAGTTCCGGAATCTTCTTTCCACCGAACAATATCAGGATAATCAGGATGATAAATAAAAATTCCTGGGTACCGATACCCATCAACAATAAGGTCGTATTCATGTAGTTCTGTAAAATAATGGTTTGTCTGTTATTGATTTCTACGCAAAAATATGGATTGTTTTTTATCTGCGCAAATGTAAGTCTTTGGCATTTTCGTTTTTAAGGAAAAAAGAGTTGTCCGGAAGGTATTCTTTCGATTCCTCTTGTCATAAGTTTTCTTTGTCCTTTTATTTTCTCTGTACCGCATGGCGGGATTTGTATTTCACAGTGTGAAATATGTATCCCACACTGTGGTTTTTGTATCCCACAGTGTGAAACAGAGAATTTGCCTTGGAGTTTGGAAGAATTTGCGGGAGAGGTAGGGAAAATATGGAAGGGCAGGAGCAGAAACAGGCGGGTGAACCGAAATGTCAGGAAGATGTCAGTCAGTTTTTTCGGTTGGATGAGTGAAGAAAAGTAGTTTTGTGACTCAAATCAAGAGAATATGGAGGCAAAAGTGCATTATGCAGGAATGCGGCGGTTTTTAGTTTTATTTATACTGGCTCTTGTAGCAGGTTCCCTTTTTATCACGCAGAAGAAGGAGAAAGACGATACTCCGTTACCCGAAAAGCTGGAGAAGGTGATGCGTACTACGCGGATGAATACCTATCGGGACCCTTTTTACGGTTATGTGATACATTATCCGTCCTTTTTCGAGCAAGTTTCCAATCCACAGGTGAAAGAAAAAGGTTACTGCCAGTTCCGTTTCTGGAATGTGGAGCAGATTGTACAGACCGCGTTTGTGCTTCCCAACCTGGACAGCCTGACGGTGGCGCAGGGAATGGCCCGTTTTGCCCGGGAATTGCATGCCACTTATCAACGGGAGGAAGACGATGGTTTTATCCTTTCCGGACCACTTCATTTGGAAGGCCAAGAAGTGGCAGGCCATCGTTTTTATGCCAAATACGTGCAGCGTCAGAAACTCTGGTTCGTGCAGATTCTCACTTATCCGGAGAATTGCACGCAGGCGGTGACGCGGCTCATCCGGGAAATTGACCGTTGGAAGGTATGGGAGAAAAAGGAAGAGAAGAAATTGCCTGAATCGTTTGGCAGTGAGCCGCAGACTACTTCATCGTATGAAGGTCCTTGCTTCCCTTGGATATTGATTACCAACTGATTCCGGAGAGGGATCTCGTGAATTCTTCTTCCGTCTCTTTGTGGGGGAATCCCAGATAATATGCCTGAAACTCTTTGTCGTATCCCTTGATGGTGAGATATCCGCTTTGGTACAGGATGGGTACTGGGTTGGTGTGCATCGTATCTATACCTCCCAGAGAGTCGGCATCTGCCATTTCTTCTGTGAAGCGATACAGGTTATAGCGACTGTGTTTGAGCAACTCGACCAGAAAGGTAGGTGTGCCCGTTTCGAACCAGTAGCTTCCAAACCTCATTTGGGCAAAGGTATTCAGCAGACTGAAGGGGTTGTAGATGTCTTCACTTTTTTCAGTGAAGTGATATCCGTCGTACATTTCCTTGAGTGTGGCCTTGGTTTCTTTCTCCGTCATGCCGTTCTTTTCACCCAGTTCGATGATATCCTCCTTGAAGTCACGGTATAACTCTTTCTCTGTGATACCGCACAGACTGGCGAAACGGTTATCCATGGAAATGTCCATCAGGTTGTTCAGGTCGCTGAATACGCTTACTTTGCTGAATTTGGTTACTCCGGTGAGCAGGGCAAACTTGATATACTTGTCGCAGCTTTTCATTACTCCATAAAAGGCCTTCAAGGTATTGCGGTAGTCAGTCATCAGTTCCTCGTTGCCGATGACCTGAAGCATGGGTTTGTCGTATTCATCGATAAGGATGACCACGTTACGTCCCGTCTTTTCAGCCGCTCGCTGGATGATTCCTTGAAAACGTAGGGATAGGCTGGTTTCGCTGGGGCGGGTGTCGTACTTTGATTCCCAACTACATAGCATATCATTAAGCATGCCATACAAACTGTCTGGCGTATCATATTTTTGAGCGTTCAGATCCAGATGCAGAATAGGATATTCAGTCCATTCTTTTTCCAGCTTTCCCATGGAAAGTCCTTCAAACAGTTCTTTTCTCCCTTGAAAATAGGCTTCCAGCGTGGAAATAAGCAAACTCTTTCCGAACCGCCGGGGACGGCTGAGAAAGTAATATTTACCACTCTCGGCAAGCTTGTAAACCAATGCGGTCTTGTCGATGTAGCAGTAGTTTCCTTTGCGGATTTCTTCAAAACTTTGTATGCCTATCGGATAAATCTTTTTCATCATGGGTTTGAATTTACCTACCCATACATTATGGAGATATATGGAGGGGGATGTTTCTACAAATGTAATGAATTTTATTTCATGTACAAAGGATATGGTTTTTCTTCCTATTCTTGAAACTACCCTACAGGGTAGTGGAAAAGTCTCGCGAAGTATGGAACTTTGCAGTAGAAATTAAAAAACATCATACAATGAAGAAGAGTATTAGAATAGTAGTAAAAGTTACTTTATCCCTTTTGATTCTTTTGATATTGGGATTTATCGGATTGGTCATTTATGCAAAGTATTTCTATAATCGGGATGTAAAAGTCGTTTCTTATTATGCCGATGAGTTATGTATTGGGAAGGAGGATTTTAAAGCAGAATTTGAAGAAATCTATCAAGTTACCCTGGACGAGTACTCATTGTATCCTTCCAAGCATTTGAACATGGATAGTTTGCATCAAGAGTATGTACGACGAATAGCAAAAGAGGCAAAAACACCTGTTGATTTTGGTAAGTTATTGAAAGAATATTTTGCTGCACTAAATGCGGGTCATGCCTCCGTTTATCTAAACGATTATACGGCCAATTATGCTCCATTGTATATTGAAGGAAGAGTTTTTATTGATCAGCCTAATTTGTATATGCGTGAGAATGGCTTCCAAGATAAGGATGAAATTGTGAGTATAAATAAAATTCCGGTTGCAGAATGGATTGCCACGAACGAAAAATATACTCCTGCTTCTACCGAAAAATGTCGAAGATTGATGACCGCCCGTAAGCTATTTCGTTCTTGGAGCGATACTATTGCAACCTATCAGGTAATTCGAAATCAAGATACGGTGAGCCTGACGCTCAATCTGAAAAAAGCATCTGCCTTTCATGAAAAACAAAACCCTACTGTGGAATGGACGGTATTACAGGATAGTATTGGATATATTCGCATATTGTCTATGATGGATCCGGTTGTTGATGAATTTGACAGAGCTTATCAACAGGTAAAGGACTTTCCAGATTTAATCGTGGATGTCCGTGAGAATGGAGGAGGAAACAGTGGAAACGGTAAAAAAATATGCGAGTACCTCATCCATAAGCCACAGCCACATTGCGTATCGCCGGATTGGGAAATAATTCCTCGGAAAGATTCATATAAGGGTAAATTATTTCTTCTGACTAGTACATATACCTTTTCTGCCGCTGAAAGTTTCACATTGGATTTAAAAGAAAGTGGTGATGTGACAATTATCGGTGAAGGGACTGGTGGGGATACAGGAAATCGTCCTCGTACATTCCATACTACGAATGGAATTTATTTTCGTTTGCCGACAAGAGAGCCTTTTTTTTCACCAAACGGATTCCCAATGGAGGGAAAAAGTATCATGCCTGATTATAAAGTTTGTCAGAATGTAAATGATTTTATGAAAAACCGTGATACGGTATTGGAGTTTGCCTTAAAAATGATTGGTACTAATAATCAGTAATGAACTTGAACGGAAGAAGATGGAGGAATACATCACTACCCATCCTCCAGTTGCCACTCTGCCGAAGTTCTATATCGTCTTCCTAAATCAGCCTCAGATTGGCTGCGATGCCCACGGCCTCAGTGATGTTTTCTGCGTGTAGTTTCTCGAATAGTTTCTTCTTGTGAAACTTGACGGTATTGGCATCAATAAAGAGAGTTTCTCCTATTTCCGTGTTCGACAGTCCTTTGACGGAGAGCTGGAGAATCTCCCTTTCACGGTCGGAAAGAATCAGTTCGGGCTGTTTTTTCCATCGTCTGCCCTCGAATGAATAGATATACCGGTCAGTACATGTATGGTCTGAAATGACGACCTCCCCGATGTTTTTCTCCGGTGAGAGTGAGACTGTACATAGTGCCAGCCATATATCCCCTTTGTCGCTCAGTAAGATGGGGGTCAGTTTGTGGTGGATAAGATGCGAATGTCTTTCTGAGGTACGGATATGAAAGTTATACTCGATGGACAAGTCAAGTCTTTTTTCTACCGGCTAGTCATAGTAAAACCGGAATCCGGCCTCGTTGATTTCCATCAGACGGTTTATTTCGTCAGGTGGAACCACCTCAAAATAGAAGGCATAACCCTTATGTTGCACTTCTTCCGGTGAACGGCCGCAGAGAAACAGGGGGTTGGGCGATACATAAAGGAAATTCTTGCGGTTATAGTCTATGATGTACAGGCTATGATTGGTGTTGCGGGCCAACGCATCGGCCATAGAAATGCAAACAGCGGTTTGGGCATATTCGCTGTCGGCGATTTGCATTTGTGGATTGAGGGGACGGAAAAATTGGTTGAGCTCGTGTGACGTCATATTGTAATCTCGTTTTGCGCTGTAAAGGTAAGGAAATTTTTCTTTAAAAATTTTGAGCTGTCTTGTCTCTTCCCTAAAAGATGGGTATCTTTGACTCGTTTTTCATTTAACATTGACACTCATGCAGGATTTTGTTCATTTGCACGTTCATACGCAGTATTCCATCCTCGACGGACAGGCTTCTATTCCCCGGCTGGTAGACAAGGCGATAGCCAACGGTATGCGGGGTATCGCAGTGACCGACCACGGAGATATGTTCGGTATCAAGGAGTTCTTCAACTATGTCAACAAGAAGAACGGGGGTACGAATGGGGAGATTAAGGATTTGAAGAAGAGAATTGCCGCCCTCGAAAGTGGTAAGGAAGAATCGGAAAACCCTGAAGCGGAGATTGCGGCTTGCAAGGAACAACTGGAGGCAGCGAAAAAGAAACTGTTCAAACCGATTTTCGGTTGTGAGATGTACGTGGCACGCCGTCGGTTGGAGGACAAGGAAGGAAAGCCCGACCAGAGCGGATATCACTTGGTGGTGTTGGCCAAGAACCTGAAAGGTTATCACAACCTGATTAAGCTGGTGTCGAAGGCATGGACCAAGGGATTCTACATGCGTCCGCGTACAGACCGTACGGAACTGGAAAAATACCACGAAGGTTTGATTGTGTGCTCGGCCTGTTTGGGAGGGGAGGTACCCCGACGCATCACGGCCGGACAGTTTGAGGAGGCCGAAGAGGCAATCCGCTGGTACAAGAATCTGTTTGGGGATGATTATTACCTGGAGTTGCAGCGCCATAAGGCCACTGTGCCTCGTGCCAATCACGAGGTGTATCCCATGCAGCAGGTGGTGAATGAGAAACTGATTGAATATGCCAAGAAATACAATATCAAGCTGGTGTGTACGAACGACGTACACTTTGTGGACGAGGAAAATGCCGAAGCCCACGACCGGCTTATCTGTCTGAGTACCGGAAAAGACTTGGACGACCCCAACCGTATGCTTTATACCAAACAGGAATGGATGAAGACGCGGGAGGAGATGAATGAGATTTTTGCCGATGTGCCGGAAGCGTTGAGCAATACGGTGGAGGTGTGCGACAAGGTGGAATTCTATTCCATTGACCATGCGCCCATCATGCCGACATTTGCCATTCCGGAGGAGTTTGGTACGGAAGAGGAATACCGCAAGAAGTTCACGGAGAAAGACTTGTTCGACGAGTTCACCCGCGACGAGAACGGTAATGTGGTGATGGATGAGGCTGCGGCCAAGGCAAAGATTGAGCGTCTGGGAGGATATGAGAAGTTGTACCGTATCAAGCTGGAGGCGGACTATCTGGCAAAACTGGCTTACGACGGAGCGAAAAGACGTTATGGCGAACATCTGTCGGAAGAGGTACAGGAACGTATCAAGTTTGAGCTGCATATCATGAAGACCATGGGTTTCCCGGGATACTTCTTGATTGTGCAGGACTTTATCAATGCGGCGCGTAACCAACTGGATGTGTCGGTAGGACCGGGACGTGGTTCGGCGGCCGGTTCAGCAGTGGCCTACTGTCTGGGTATCACGCAGATTGACCCGATCCAGTATGACTTGCTGTTCGAGCGTTTCTTGAATCCCGACCGTATCTCCTTGCCGGATATCGATGTGGACTTCGATGATGACGGTCGAGGCCGCGTATTGAACTGGGTAACGGAAAAGTACGGACAGGAGAAGGTGGCCCATATCATTACGTATGGTACCATGGCCACGAAGCTGGCCATCAAGGATGTGGCCCGTGTGCAGAAGCTCCCGCTTTCGGAGTCCGACCGCTTGTGTAAGCTGATTCCGGATAAGATTCCCGATAAGAAACTGAATTTGCCGAATGCCATTGCGTATGTGCCGGAGTTGCAGGAGGCAGAAGTGTCGCCGAATCCGATTCTGCGCGATACCATCAAGTATGCCAAGATGCTGGAAGGTAACGTGCGTAATACGGGTGTGCATGCCTGTGGTACGATTATCTGCCGTGACGATATTACCGACTGGGTGCCGGTAAGTACGGCCGACGACAAGGAAACCGGCGAGAAGATGCTGGTGACCCAATACGAAGGTTCGGTGATTGAAGATACCGGACTGATCAAGATGGACTTCCTGGGACTGAAGACGCTGTCTATCATCAAGGAGGCCATCGAGAATATCCGTCAGAGCAAGGGCATTGTATTGAATATTGATGAAGTGCCGATTGACGATCCGGCAACTTACCGCTTATATAGTGATGGAAGAACGATTGGTACGTTCCAGTTTGAATCGGCCGGTATGCAGAAATATCTGCGTGAGCTTCAGCCGAGTACGTTCGAGGACTTGATTGCCATGAATGCCCTCTATCGTCCGGGACCGATGGATTACATTCCGGACTTTATCGACCGTAAGCATGGTCGGAAACCGATTGAGTATGATATTCCGGTGATGGAGAAATACCTGAAGGATACGTATGGCATTACGGTGTATCAGGAGCAGGTGATGTTGCTGTCGCGTTTGCTGGCCGACTTTACCCGAGGCGAATCGGATGCCTTGCGTAAGGCCATGGGTAAGAAGTTGCGTGACAAGCTGGACCACATGAAACCGAAATTCATTGAGGGTGGAAAGAAGAACGGACACGACCCGAAGGTGCTTGAAAAGATTTGGGCTGACTGGGAAAAGTTTGCATCGTACGCGTTCAACAAGTCGCATGCCACCTGTTATTCGTGGGTGGCTTATCAGACGGCCTACCTGAAAGCGAACTATCCGTCGGAATATATGGCGGCCACGATGAGCCGGAACATTTCGAACATCACCGAAATCACGAAACTCATGGACGAATGTAAATCGATGGGTATCAAAGTACTGGGACCGGATGTGAATGAAAGTAACCTGAAATTCTCTGTCAACTACCATGGAGATATCCGCTTTGGACTGGGAGCGATAAAAGGCGTGGGCGAATCGGCTGTACAGAGTATTCTGGATGAACGCCGGAAGAATGGAGAATTCAAAAATATATTTGATTTTGTACAGCGGGTCAATTTGTCGGCCTGCAACCGGAAGAACATTGAAAACCTGGCACTGGCCGGGGGCTTTGACAGTTTTTCAGGTATCAAGCGGGAAGACTTCTTTGTGAAAAATGCCAAGGATGAATCCTTCTCGGATGTATTGGTCCGTTACGGTAACAAATACCAGCTGGACAAGGCTGCCGCTGCCAATTCCCTGTTCGGTGGAGAACATGAGGTAGAGGTAGCTACTCCGGAAATCGTGCCGGCACCGGCTTGGAGCGATTTGGAGCGCCTGAACAAGGAACGTGACTTGGTGGGCATCTACTTGTCGGCCCATCCGCTGGATGAGTTTGCAGTGATTCTGGAGAATGTGTGCAACGTGCACATGGCGGAATTGGCCGACCTGACTCCGTTGCAGAATCACGACTTGGTGATGGGAGGAATCGTGACCGGGGTACGTGAAGGGTACACCAAGACCGGGAAACCCTACGGCATCGCCAAGGTAGAGGATTATTCGGGTACGGCGGAATTTGCCTTCTTCGGCAACGAGTGGGTGGAAAAGAAGAATTTCTTCATGGAAGGTATGTTCCTGTTCATGCGGGGAAAATGCCAGCCCAAGCAATGGCGGCAGGAAGAATGGGAGGTGAAAGTCAATTCCATTGAGTTGCTGCCGGAGGTGAAGGAAAAAGTCATCGAGAAACTGACGGTGACAGCTCCTTTGTCGGCCATTGACGACCAGATGATTATGGAGATATCTTCTTTGGTGAAGGATTGTCCGGGGAATGCAGAGCTACACTTCCTGGTACGCGATGAGGATGGACAGATGTATGTCAACCTGATGTCGCGCACGATGAAGATTTCCGTACAGAAAGACCTGGTGAATTATTTAAAAAACCAGCCATTGTTGGACTATAAAATAAATTGATATATATTTGCGTAGAACTTAAAACATAAACGATTATGGCATTGAACATTAAAGATGACAATTTTGAAGCTATTGTAGCTGAAGGTAAACCAGTGGTGTTGGATTTTTGGGCTACATGGTGTGGACCTTGTAAACAAATCGCTCCATATATTGAAGAACTGGCTGAGGAATATAAGGATAAGGTAAATATCGGCAAGTGCGACGTGGACGACAATGCAGATCTTCCTGCACAGTTCGGCGTTCGCAACATTCCTACCGTGCTGTTCATTAAAGATGGAAAAGTGGTTGACAAGCAGGTAGGCGCTACTACTAAGGCTGCTTTGCAGGCAAAGGTAGAAGCTTTGTTGAAATAATTCAAAATCAGATAAGTTATGGGAATGGAAGACGATTTCTTGTTGGAAGATGAGGACGATGAAAAAACCATCGAGTTCATCAAGAACTACTTGCCTCAGGACATGAAAGAGGCTTTCTCGGACGATGACTTGTATTACATTCTGGATTTGATTGTGGATTACTATACCACAAGCGGTTGTCTGGATGCACAGCCGGATGATGAAGGTTATATCAACATTGACCAGGATGAGATTGTGAACTACATCGTCAAGGAGTCTACAAAGGATGGCATGGGACCGTTTGATCCGGATGCAATCTTCTTTGTCGTACAGGGTGAAATGGAGTATGGCAACCAGTTAGGACAAGTGGAATAAATCACATACTGGATTCCTGAAAGAAAAAACTCCGAGGTTGTTCGAGCAGCCCCGGAGTTTTTTTATGCATTTAGTTCTCTTTTCATGCGTTAATAAGGAAGAATATCCGAAAGTATCTTCTGCTGGTACCATGGATCGTCAATATCCTTCAGTTGTGTGGCCAGCTCCTTGTAAAGTTCCTTGACAATCTCCGGATGAGTTTCCGGGGTCAGGTTGTGCAACTGGTACGGGTCGTTTACATCGTCAAACAGAAGAGTCTGTACCAGCTTGTGGTCTTTATCTATGTAGAGGGCCAGTGTGTACTGCTGGGTCTTGATACCTCTGGAGCGGGGAAAATAAGAAATGACATTCCCGTCTTTGTCCTTTTCACCGTCCATGTTCTGAATATACAAGGCTCCGGTAGGACGGGCAATCGTCTGTACGGAATCCTCATAGAAGATGGGTGCATAGTTGTGTCCCTGTACCGTTTCCGGAATGTCCTTTTCCAGCTTACAGAGTCCGAGCAGGGTCGGCATGATGTCGGGCGAGGACAACAGCAGGTTGTCTACCCGCGGACGGATGTGCTGCGGATAACGGATCAAGAACGGTACGTTCATGGATTCTGCGTAGGGCGAGTTTTTCGGATCGTCCGTAAACTGGCTGCACATGGTTTCTCCATGGTCGGAGGTGAAGACCACAATAGTGTTCTTGTCCAGGTTCAATTCTTTCAAACAGTCCAGAATCTGTCCGAACGCGCGGTCCACCCCACTGACAGAGGCAAAGTAGTAGCGTGCAGATTCCGCTTTCTTCCGTTTCTTGTCGGCATTGGGACGAATCAGCAGGCTGTCAATCGGCTGGTCTTTATACAGGTTGAAGTCTTCTTCCATACAGTCATCCAATGAACGGTAAGGGCTGTGTGGGGGATTCATACCTACCATGATGAAGAACGGTTTTTTCGGGTCCCGCTGTCTTTTCTCATTGCGCAAGTAAGAAATCACCTGTTTGGCCTCGTGAAGTGGTGACCATTCCTTCGGGTCATGACGTTTTCCTTCCGTATCCCAGTAGTGTGGATTCTTATGCACGTCGAAAGTGCCATAAGAATACCAGTAGTTGAATCCGTGACGACGTTCTTTCGGGGTATAGGCATCCCATACCGGACGTTGGGTTTCTACGTATTCTCCTGGATGGGCCGGGTCGTTAGGTGTCGGGAAGTCGGCATGCAGTTTCCCGAAGTAGGCGCAGTCATAGCCGTTCTTGCTGAACACGTCGCTTACACATTCCACATCCGTACGCAGGGAACTGATGGGGCGGGTGGAGTTACAGTTCAGAGGAACGCCACTTTTGTTGGGATACATGCCGGTGAGCAGGGAGCCGCGGTGTGGACTGCTGAGCGGGCAGTTGCTCATGGCAGAAGAAAGTACCAGTGATTCTTTGGCAAAACGGTCGATATGAGGGGTATGTACTGGGTCGGCTGCAAAGTGGAGGTGCTCTTTAAAGCCCTTTTCATGCCAAAACCCCATTGCCATGTTACGGTACTGGTCAGGGAACACGTAAATGACATTGGGGTATTCTTGTTCAGCAAGCTGCTGTTTGCTGGCACAACTTTGCAATGAAAGCAACCCGAGTCCCCCTATCAGTGAATAGGGAAGGTGTTTCATGTCAGGTTGGTTAGATTAGCTTATTCGTTGACGAAAGAAAACGGCTGGTTGTTTTCGATGTTTCTCTTGCGAATCAGCGCTTCTTCGTAATAATAGTCGGCATAGTTCAATGGCACATCGATTTCTGCACCGTGAGGAATACTTCCTACTGAATGCATCAGGATGAAGTTGCCGTTTTCTCCTACTTTGGCCTTGTAGTCAGGACCTGAGAGGTTCTTCAGAATCGTGTCGGCCAGTTCCTTGTAGTTCTTGTCCGGGCAATATCCGTCCATTTCATACAAAGCTGAAGCCAGACATGCAGCGGTAGATACATCTCTCGGCTCATTCGGTATGTTAGGTGCATCGAAGTCCCAGTACGGAATCAGGTCTTTCGGCAGGTTCTTGTCGTTCAGGTAGAAGTTCAAGGTCTTTTCTGCCTGGTCCAGATAACGTTTGTCATGCGTATAACGGTAGCAAGTAGTAAATCCGTACACAGCCCATGCTTGTCCGCGTGCCCATGCTGATTCGTCGGCATAGCCCTGTGCGGTCTGACGGCTTCTGACACTTCCGTCTTTCAAAGAGTAGTCTACTACGTGGTAGCAGCTGTTGTCCGGGCGGAAATGATTTTTCATCGTTGTATTGGCGTGTGAAACGGCAATCTTATAGAATGTAGAATCTCCGGAAAGGCGGGTGGCTTCGAACAGCAGTTCCAGGTTCATCATGTTGTCGATGATGACCGGACATTCCCAGCCACGTTCTCCCTGCCAGCCTCTGTCGGCATCCCATGACTGGATGACACCTGCTACCGGACGGAAGCGGGTGGAAAGAGACTGTGCGGCCGTGATGATGACATCTTTGTATTCCGGTTGCTTGCACAAGCGGTATCCGGTCAGGTAACTGCAACCAATCATGAAACCTACGTCGTGGTGCCATTTCAGGTATTTCACCGAGTCAAGGTCTTCTGTATATTTTTCAGCTAATTTTTTCCATTTCTCATTTTTGGTCAGGTCGTAATCCAACCACATGGTGCCAGGGAAGAAACCGCTGGTCCAGTCATCGATAGGAACATATACAATATTTCCTTGCTCATCGATGGTACGGGGATTTAAGATTTTACCACTTTTTTCAATCAAATCGGTTTGCAAAGTGTGCTGCGCTTCAATGTTTTTGATTTCATTTTCTAGGAAGTTGTCTGTCTCCGCTGGTTTTTGCTGGCAAGCTGCAAAAGTGAGAGCCAGCATACTGAGGAATCCTAAGTGCTGTTTGATCTTCATAAAAGATTGTTTTTTAAAAAGATTGTTTTGATTTCGTTTTCAAAATTAGCTTTAATACTCCATTTTAATAGGGTAAAATTGTTCAAAAAGCGTCTTATTCTGTTTGGCCACAGAGGCGCCTGTAGGCCTTTGTATGTTTCCATACCGTGGAGCGTATGGATAAAAAGCATTGTTTTTCATCGTTCTTTTTGATTTAGGTTTCTTGTTTTTCTTATCTGATTACAAATTAAATCATTTTAAAGTTAATTGATGTTCTCAAATTGTACAAATGGTGTATTTATATTGTTTTTTTATTTTTTCGGCCTTGTATTTCTCAATATTTTTATCGAATATTGCAGGATGTTGCTTCTACGAACCTCAACAATATGACATGAAAAATTTAATTTTTAGTTGCTTCTTATGCGGGTTGCTTGCTGTGTGTTCATTTCAGCTGGCTGCCCAAAATATAACTTTCAAGCATCTTTCCACTGATAACGGGCTGTCACAGATCTCTGTAAATGATATTTATGTAGATGAAAACAATCTGATATGGATAGGAACGAGAGAGGGTTTGAACTGTTATGATGGCAATGACATCATCATCTATCGCCTGGAGAAAAACAATCCGTACAGTCTGTTCTCTAATCATGTGTTGCGTATTACGGGTGACCGGAAGGGGCATTTGTTTGTGCTGTGTATGGACGGTGTAGCCCGTCTGGATATGGACACCCGGAGGTTTACAACGATTCTGAATGGGAAAGTGGATGCCATTACCTACAAGGACGGATTGTACATCGCGTGTGGCAATGAAATTCTCCAGTATAATGAAGCGACTTTCCACTTTGACAGTTATTTTCGTTCTTCCTTGCTAAAAGGGGGTATATCTTGTTTGTTTCGGGATTCCTTCAATCGCCTCTGGATAGGTACGGAACATGATGGGCTTTATTGTCTGTCGTCAGAAAGGAAATTGTCGCATACGATAAGTCAGAAACGTATTTCCTCCGTATTTGAGGATTCTAAGCATCGCCTTTGGGTAGGTACTTGGAACAATGGCATATTTTTGCTGGGGAAAGAAGGAAGCCTGAAGAATCTCAGGGCTGGCTCCCAAGAAAAGTATGCCCTTTCTTCCGATTTCGTGCGTTGCGTGGAGGAAGATAATGAGGGGCGTATATGGGTGGGAACAGAAAATGGGCTCGACTGCCTGGATGAAAAAAAAGGTTCCGTCACACACTATACTGAAGGGGAGCGTCCTTATGGGCTGACTCATTCATCTGTGTGGTGTATGCAGAAAGATGCGCAGGGTACCATCTGGGCAGGAACTTATTTCGGAGGGGTGAATTATTTTAATCCGGAATATGCCATTTATCATTTTTATCGGCAAGCAGACAATCCTTCCAAGGGACTTAGCAGTCCTGTAGTGGGGAACATGATTGAAGACAAGGAGGGAAATATCTGGATTTGTACGGAAGGAGGAGGATTGAATGTGTTCAATCCCCGGAAGGGAACGTTCCGGTGGTATAGGCACCAGCCTTCTGCAAATAGTATTTCACATAATAATGTAAAGGCTATCTGGTATGATGCGGCAGAAGAGTGCATGTGGTTGGGCCTGCATTTGGGAGGAGTCAATAAGTTGGATATCAAAACGGGGCGGTTTACCGTATTTCGGAAAGAGGAAGGAGATCAGGCCTCTATCCCTTCTGATATTGTGCGTGATATTGTACCTTATAAAGACAGCCTGGTGGTGGCTACTCAGTCTGGAGTCTGTCTGTTTTCACGGACGACGGGAAAGTGCCGTCAGTTGTTCCGCTCTCATAAAGATGGCAAACTGATTCGGATGGTGGCCGATCTGGAGTTTGACAAAAATGGTGTTTTATGGTTGGCAGTTACAGGGGAGGGAGTCTTCTCCTATGACTTTAAGAAGGATGTGTTGGCACATTATGCCTATCGTAGAGGAGAGCCGGGAATCAGCAACAACAATGTGAACAGCATATTTTGTGACAGCGAGAATAAAATATGGTTCTGTACCTCGGGAAGTGGACTGGATTGCTTGGATCAGCGGACGGGCACCTTCCAGAATTATGATGTATCGAACAGCGGACTTCTGGGAGATTGTGTGTATAAGGTTTGTGAAGGAGAACACAAGGAATTGCTGATGATAACCAATCAGGGCTTTTCTTGCTTTGACTACCGCAATGGGACCATTCGTAATTATGTGTCGGAGAATGGTTTCCCTTTGAACTCTTTAAATGAGAATGCCTTGTTCATGTCTCGGGAGAAAGAGGTCTTTTTAGGCGGTACGTCGGGCATGGTCACTTTCAGTCTGGACAAGTTGAATTACCGCCCCAAACCCTATCATATTTTATGGACGCGCCTGGTTGTGAATGGAAAGGAAATCAAGGTAAACGATGCTTCGGGTATTTTGTCACACGAATTGAACCATACGTCCCGTATTACGTTGAAAGCCGATCAGAACATGTTTAGCGTTTATTTTTCTACTTCCAACTACATACCGGAAAACCGGGAGGAAATGGAATATCTGCTGGACGGCTTTTCAAAGGAATGGACCAAGGTCAGAGAACAGCCCGTCATTACTTATACGAATCTGAATGCAGGAACCTATACTTTATGGGTCCGTTCTTCCAATCCAGACAGCTTGAGTAAACCGATTTGTCTGGAGATTGTGGTAAAACCGCCATTTTATGCATCAGGCTGGGCATTCCTACTTTATGTATTGTTGGCAGGTGGAATTGTATATTACTTGATGCGGATGTATAAGAGCCGGGTAAAACTGCAGGCTTCATTGACTTATGAACAACGTCATCTGCAGGATATCGAACGCTTGAACCAGAATAAGTTACGGTTCTTTACCAGCATTTCTCATGAGTTCCGTACGCCGCTTACGCTGATTCTGGGACAGCTGGAAAAACTGATGCAGATGCCCCAGCTTACTCCTTCAATGTATTCAACGGTTCTGTTGGCATACAAGAGTGGAGTGCAGCTGAAGGAGTTGATTGGTGAATTGCTGGATTTCCGGAAACAAGAGCAGGGAAAGATGAAGTTGAAAGTCAGCCGGATGAACCTGGTGAATTTCTTGAATGAGACTTATCTGCTTTTCCAGCCCTATGCGGAGAGTAAACAGATACATTTGGAATTTCATAAGTCGCAGGATGATATTGAATTATGGTTCGACTGGAAACAGATGCGGAAGGTGATTAACAATTTGTTGTCGAATGCCGTGAAGCATGTGCCTGCACAAGGGAAAATTGTGATGGAGGTTGGGGTGACGGAAACCGATGCCTGGTTCTCGGTCGCAGATAATGGAAGTGGTATTCTTCCGGCGGATATAGACAAGATTTTCGACCGCTTTTATCAGAGTTCCGCTGATACGGAGTTGAATGTGGGTACAGGAATCGGACTGGCATTGACAAAAGGTATCGTGGAGCTGCATCATGGTACAATTTCGGTGGAAAGCATGAAAGGAGAGGGGGCCAAGTTTACTGTACGCATACCTCTAGGAAAGGAACTTTATGAGCCAGATGAAATTATAGAAGCAGCGGATGGGGCGGTAATTAGCCAGTTGACCTTGGACGAACAGAAAAAGGAACTGGCCACGGAATTCTTAGGAAGTGAAGAAGTCGAGGAAGGAATGGTGGGAGGAAAGGACGGGTTCCGTCCCCGTATTCTGATTGTAGAAGACAACCCGTCGATCCGTCACATGCTGGCTGAACTGTTTGAGGGGCTGTATGAGGTGACTACGGCGGTCGACGGACAGGATGCTTTGGAGAAAGTGGCCGAAGTGGTCCCACATATTGTCTTGAGCGATGTGCTGATGCCGCGCATGTCGGGCATTGAGTTGGTGAAACATTTAAAAGGGAATTTGGATACGTGCCATATTCCGGTCGTACTGCTTACTGCCCGTACGGAAATAGAACAGAATCTGGAGGGCTTGAAGATTGGAGCTGACGATTATATTACAAAACCGTTTGATTCGCGCTTGTTGGTGTTCCGTTGCAACAATCTGGTCAATAACCGTCGTAAGCTGCAGGAATATTTTACCAAGCAGCCTACGGTAGAGACTCCTGTGCTGGCTACCAATCCGCTGGACAAGGAATTCTTGGACGAAGTGATTGCGGTTTTCGAACAGCATTTGGATGATTCTGATTTTACCATCGACATGCTGGCTCAGAAGATGCTGGTTTCACGTACCAGGATGTATGCGAAAATCAAGGCCATTACGGGACAGACTCCGAATGATTTCTTCATTACGTTGCGTTTAAAGAAGGCAGCTTTCCTGCTGCGCAATAATCCGGAACTGAATGTCACGCAAATATCCGACCAGACAGGGTTTAGTTCACCCCGTTATTTCAGCAAGCTTTTCAAAAAGGCCTACCAGTTGACTCCTATGGCCTATCGTCAGGGAGAAGAACAGTGATTTGTGCGTTACTAACCTAAATATAAACACATGAAAAAGAATCTTTTTGTTTGTCTTTCTGCCTTGTCCGGTTGCATTGGATTGACGGGCTGCAGTCAGACACAAAAGCAGAAAGCACCCGATTTGAAACGTCCGAATGTGATTTTCATTTATTCAGACGATTTAGGCATCGGCGATTTGAGTTGTTATGGAGCTACGAAAATCTCTACTCCGAATATTGACAAGCTGGCCGCACAGGGCGTGCAGTTTACCAATGCGTATGCCACTTCAGCCACCAGTACGCCGTCACGTTACGGTATGCTGACTGGCTGTTACCCGTGGAGAAAAGAGAATACAGGCATCGCTCCGGGAAATTCGGAGTTGATTATTGATACCACCTGCGTGACCTTGGCAGATGTGTTTCATGAAGCGGGGTATCATACGGGAGCTGTGGGAAAGTGGCACCTGGGACTGGGACCGGCGGGAGGAACCAACTTCAACGGGCTGATTAAGCCTAATACCCAAAGTCTTGGATTCGATTATGAGTTCATTATTCCGGCTACGGTAGACCGTGTGCCTTGTGTGTTTGTAGAAAACGGGCGGGTGGCCGGACTGGATCCTTCCGATCCGATAACTGTGAGCTATGACCACAAGGTGGGCGACTGGCCTACGGGAAAAGAGAACCCCGAATTGGTGAAGCTGAAACCCAGTCAGGGACATAACAATACCATTATCAGCGGTATTCCACGCATCGGCTGGATGACCGGTGGAAAATCGGCCTTGTGGAAAGACGAGGAAATAGCCGATGTCATTACTGCAAAAGCTAAAAACTTTATTTGTTCTTCTACCGACAAGCCCTTCTTCCTGTATATGGGAACACAGGATGTACACGTGCCGCGTGTGCCCCATCCTCGTTTTGCCGGAAAGAGCGGGCTGGGTACACGTGGGGATGTCATTCTCCAGCTGGACTGGACCATTGGGGAGATTATGCACACCCTCGACAGTCTGGGAATCGCCGACAATACGTTGTTTATCTTTACCAGCGATAATGGTCCGGTAATCGACGACGGATATCAGGATCAGGCCCGTGAAATGTTGAATGGACATACTCCGATGGGAATTTATCGAGGGGGAAAATACAGTTTGTATGAAGCCGGCACCCGTATCCCATTTATCGTGCGCTGGCCGGCTGCTATTCAGAAACCGTGCAGACAGCAGGGATTGTTCTCGCAGATTGATGTGTTTGCTTCGTTGGCCGAAATCCTGGAAGTGCCGTTGGCCAAAGGGGCGGCTCCTGACAGTCATGCCCGTTCACAGGCTTTGATGGGGAAAGACCAGGGCGACAGGGAATATGTGGTAGAGCAGAATCTGAATAATACACTGGCTATCATTCAGGGAGAATGGAAATATTTGCAGCCGAGCGACAAACCTGCGTTGGAATACTGGACCAAGACAGAACTCGGGAACTCCCCGGAACCTCAGTTGTATAACCTCCGTACGGATCCTTCTGAAAAGGTAAATGTGGCCGCCCAGCACCCTGAAAAGGTGAAAGAACTGGCCACTTTGCTGGATAAGGTAATTGCAGCTCAACAATAGTCAAATTACTTTGCTTGAATACCTTGACACGAACGTGACGAGAGGTTGTCACGTTCGTGCGGAGAGCTCGACACGTTCGTGTCAAGGTCTCGTCACGTGCGTGATGAGGTGAAAATTAAAAGACGCTTGTAATAAATTGTCAGTAGAGTGTGAAAAATTCGCCTTTTATTTGGTCTGACTGTATCCCTCAGCTTTCAGTAAATCGATGATACGCTGTTTGAATTCTCCTTGGATGAGCATCTCTCCATCTTTTACAGAACCTCCCACACCACATTTTGTTTTGAGCTTTCTGCCCAGTTCCTTCAAGTCCTCTTCCGAACCGATAAATCCGGAAATGACGGTGACGGTTTTTCCACCTCTTCCTTTCTTCTCAATGCTGACTCTCAGTTTCTGCTGTTTCGGTTCAAGGGTTTCTGCTTCCGCTTCTTCTCCTTTGTCATAATTGAAGTCGGGGTTCGTAGAATATACAATGTTCAGGCGGTCTTTCCAGTCGTTCTTTTTCATGTGAATTTAATTTAATCCGATTCAAAGGTATGACATTTTTCAGAAATCGTGTCCTCGGTTTACAAGAAATAGTTTAATTTTGCACTATTGATTAATAGAACACAATCTGGATGGCTGTACGAAGTCGTAAAATTACGGACAAGATTCCTGAGCCTACTTTACGCAGACTCCCGTGGTATCTTTCGAATGCGAAGCTGATGAAAGAGAAAGGGGAAAAATACGTGTCTTCCACCCAAATTTCCAGACAGATAAATATTGATGCTTCGCAAATAGCGAAGGACCTTTCGTATGTGGATATTTCCGGACGTACGCGGGTGGGGTATGAAGTGGACTTGCTGATTCACGTGCTGGAAGATTTTCTGGGATTTACGAACATGCACAAGGCCTATCTGTTCGGAGTCGGTAGTCTGGGCGGTGCCTTGTTGAGAGACTCCGGTCTGTCGCATTTCGGGCTGAAGATTGTGGGGGCATTCGATATCAACCCGAATCTGGTGGGAACTACCGTAGAAGGGATTCCTATTTATCATACCGATGAGTTTGAACAGCGGATGGCAAAGGACGGGGTGAAAATCGGGGTACTGACCGTGCCCATCAACATTGCACAGGACATTACAGACAAGATGGTGGCTGGAGGAATCAAGGCTGTATGGAATTTTACGCCGTTCCGTATCCGCGTGCCGGAAACCATCGTGGTGCAAAACACCTCGCTGTATGCCCATCTGGCTGTGATGTTCAATCGTTTGAATGAAATTATAAAGAAATAACTCCATGAAAATTATTGCTATAGGCATGAACTACAGCCTGCATTGTCATGAGTTGCATGCAGGAGAAGCCTTGCCACAGGAACCGGTCATCTTTATGAAGCCGGACTCTGCCTTGCTGAAAGACAGCAAGCCTTTTTTTATCCCTGATTTTTGTGAACAGGTAGATTATGAAACGGAAATGGTGGTGCGCATCTGCCGTCTGGGAAAGAATATTTCCGAACGCTTTGCTCACCGTTATTATGACGCAGTGACTGTGGGCATTGATTTTACGGCCCGCGACCTGCAGCGTAAGTTCCGTGCGGAAGGAAAGCCATGGGAATTATGTAAGGGATTTGACAACTCGGCAGCCATCGGCGATTGGGTACCGGTGGAAAAGGTGGGCGACATTCAGCACGTGAATTTCCATTTGGATATCGATGGGAAAACGGTACAGCAGGGAAATACAGGCGACATGTTGTTCACCGTAGACCAGATTATTGCCTACGTCAGCCGTTTCTGTACCTTGAAGATTGGGGATATGCTGTTTACAGGTACGCCAGTCGGAGTGGGTCCCGTGCAGATAGGTAATCACTTGGAGGGATATTTGGAAAATGAAAAACTTCTTGATTTTTACATACGATGAAGATAAGAGTAGGATTTGGATTCGATGTGCATCGTCTGGTGCCGGGACGTGAATTGTGGCTGGGCGGAATCCGTCTGGAGCATGAACTGGGATTGTTGGGCCATTCGGATGCTGACGTGCTGATTCATGCCATCTGTGATGCGCTGCTGGGAGCAGCCAACCTGCGTGACATTGGTTATCATTTCCCCGATAACTCGGCGGAATTCAAGAATATCGACAGCAAGATTCTGCTGGCAAAAACCGTGGAACTGATTGCTGGGAAAGGCTATCGGGTAGGGAATATCGATGCGACGGTGTGTGCCGAACGTCCGAAACTGAAAAACCGTATTCCGGAAATGCAGGAAGTGCTGGCAAAGGTGATGGGCGTGGAGGCTGATGATGTCTCTATTAAGGCGACCACGACTGAAAAGCTGGGATTTACCGGACGGGAAGAGGGTATCTCGGCGTATGCCACGGTGTTAATTGAAAAAGATTGAGAAAGGGGAAGAACGATGAATCCGAAATATTCAGTGGTCATACCGGTGTACAACCGTCCGGATGAGGTGGACGAACTTTTGCAGAGCCTGACCGGACAGACCTATAAGGACTTTGAGGTGGTAGTAGTGGAAGACGGTTCTTCCATTCCGTGCAAGCAGGTAGTGGAAAAATACCAAGGAGTATTGGATGTCCATTATTTTGAAAAGCCGAACTCCGGTCCGGGACAGACACGGAACTATGCGGCCGAACGAAGCCGTGGTGAGTATCTGTTGATTCTGGATTCCGATTGTATTTTGCCTGAGACATATCTGGCAGCGGTAGAAGCAGAACTGCAGCGGGAACCGGCAGACGCGTTCGGTGGTCCCGACCGGGCGCACGATTCGTTTACCGACGTACAGAAAGCCATCAATTACGCCATGACCTCTTTTTTCACTACCGGAGGAATCCGGGGAGGAAAGAAGAAAATGGATAAGTTCTACCCCCGTAGTTTCAACATGGGAGTCCGGTCTGAGGTGTATAAGGCTCTGGGTGGATTCTCCCAGATGCGTTTCGGTGAGGACATCGATTTCAGTATCCGTATCTTCAAGGGAGGATACCGCTGTCGGCTGTTCCCGGAAGCGTGGGTATGGCACAAGCGCCGTACGGACTTGAAGAAATTTTTCAAGCAGGTACACAATTCCGGTATTGCCCGCATCGATTTGTACAAGAAATATCCGGAATCGTTGAAAGTGGTACACTTGCTGCCGGCTGTGTTTACGATAGGCGTGGTACTGGTCTTGCTGGCTGCCTTTATCTGTTCGTGGAGCCTGCTTCTGCTGGCATTGTTTGCCGTCGTTATTTTTACAGATGCTTCGCTTCGTAATAAAAGTGTTAAAATTGGTGGACTGTCTGTCCTTGCTGCGTTTATACAGTTGACGGGCTATGGTTCCGGTTTTTTACGGGCATGGTGGAAACGCTGCGTGTGTGGCGGAAAATCATTCTCTGCTTTCGAAAAAACTTTCTATAAATAGCTACATTTCTTTTTCCGGTCCGATGGTTCCGTCAGTCACTTTTGAAGAGGAAGAACCATGAATGAAAAACTGAATATCAACCAATGGGCGGAAGAGGACCGGCCTCGGGAGAAAATGATGCTGCATGGCCCTGCGGCACTGAGCAATGCGGAGCTGCTGGCCATTTTGATTGGTTCCGGCAATGCGGAGGATACGGCGGTAGGGTTGATGCGGAAAGTGCTGGACGGTTGTCATAACCGCTTGAGTGAGCTGGGAAAGTGTACGGTGGACGACCTTTGTCGCTACAAAGGTATCGGTCCGGCAAAGGCGGTAACGATTCTGGCGGCCTCGGAGCTGGGAAAGCGCAGAAGGGAAGAAGAGCCTTCCGAACGCAAGCGTATCACCAGTTCGCAGGACGTGTATGCCTTCTTTCATCCGTTGATGTGCGATTTGCCGGTAGAAGAGTGCTGGGTGATGCTGCTCAATCAGGCGGCCAAGGTTATCGATACCCTGAAAATCAGTCAGGGAGGACTGGCTTCCACACAGGTGGACGTGCGTTGTATCTTGCGGGAGGCACTGTTGAAACGAGCTACTTCCATGATTCTTTGTCATAATCATCCTTCGGGTAATGTCCGGCCAAGTCAAGATGACGACCGCCTGACTCATGCCTTGCTGGAAGCGGGACGCATCATGAACATCCGCCTGTTGGACCATGTGGTCGTTTCAGACGGGGATTACTACAGTTACGGGGATGAAGGACGTCTTTGAATTCGTTTTTTTGCAGGGTAAGGATGAAAAAATGGAGATTTTTGCCTATGTTTGCAACAAAGAATAAAGATTGAATGATTATGGACAACGACAAGAAGTTGAAAATTGAGGAAAAGATTGTGGATATGCTGAAAACGGTGTACGACCCGGAAATCCCGGTGAACGTGTACGATTTAGGCTTGATTTATAAGATAGACCTTCAGGACGACGGTGAACTGACCGTCGACATGACTTTGACGGCTCCCAACTGTCCGGCGGCTGATTTTATCATGGAGGATGTGCGCCAGAAACTGGAGTCGGTGGAAGGAGTGAAATCTGCGCAGATCAATCTGGTCTTTGAGCCGGAATGGGACAAGGACATGATGACGGAAGAGGCGAAACTGGAATTGGGATTTATGTAAACAAATACTTATGGATACGATGAAAAGTGTATATTTCCTTTCGGATGCTCATTTGGGTTCACGGGCTATTGCGCACGGTCGTACGCAGGAACGTCGGTTGGTGAACTTTCTGGACAGCATCAAGCATCAGGCGGCTGCCGTGTATTTGCTGGGCGACATGTTTGATTTCTGGTATGAGTTCAAGCTGGTGGTTCCGAAGGGTTATACCCGTTTCCTGGGGAAACTTTCCGAACTGACAGACATGGGGGTGGAAGTGCACTTTTTTATCGGGAACCACGACATCTGGTGCGGGGACTACCTGGAAAAAGAGTGTGGCGTGATTCTGCACAGGGAGCCCTTGACGTGCGAGATTTATGGAAAAGAGTTCTTCCTGGGACACGGTGACGGGCTGGGCGACAACGACCGGAAGTTCAAACTGCTGCGGGCGATGTTTCACAGCAAGACACTGCAACGTCTGTTTTCGATGCTTCATCCGCGATGGAGTGTGGAGTTTGGACTGGAGTGGGCCAAGCACAGCCGTTTGAAAAGAGAAAACGGACGGGAACCGGATTATATGGGTGAGGACAAGGAACCGTTGGTATTGTTCTCAAAAAAATACCTGAAGAATCATCCGGATATTAATTATTTCATTTACGGGCATCGCCACATCATGCTGGATTTGATGCTGAGCCGAACTTCACGGATGATGATTCTGGGCGACTGGATTACGGAGTTCTCTTATGCGGTGTTCGATGGAGAGAATATGTTCCTGGAACAATATATTGAAGGCGAGACTTCGGTGGAGTGATTCGCTATTGAAAAGGAAAAAGCAACAGGCGGTGGCAAGAACTGAGAATATTCTTGTCACCGCCTGTTGCTTATAGGGCAGTATGTTTATCGGGCCACTTCTCCGCTTTCCTGACGGGCAAGCAGACCTTCCACCTCGGATACCTTGACCATGTTGTAGTCGCCGGCAATGGTATTTTTCAATACGGAAGCAGCAGTTGAGAAATCTACGCGTTTTTGGTTGTCTTCGAATGCATTTTGTGCATATAGCATGGCACCACAGAAGGCGTCACCTACTCCTACACAGTCGATAACGTTGTCGATATCGAACACGCGGGTATGTTTCATTTCACCGTTGGCGTAAAGTACACCGGCAAATGTGTGGTGTTCGGAACTCATGACGTTGCGCAGGGCGATGTAGATGTACTTGCAACCCGGAATCTGCTGGCTGATGCCTTGGCAGAATTTCTCGTAGGCAGCGATGTCATATTTTTCACCGCTTTTAGTAGCTTTGAAACCAGGAGCCGGAATACCGGTCACAAGGGCATATTCGCCTTCACTTCCGAACATGATGTCACTGCTGGTCATGAGCGGACGCAGTACTTCTTGTGCACTTTTTCCGTAATTCCACAGATTTTTGCGGTAGTTGATGTCGTAAGAGATGGTCAGTCCCATTTCTTTGGCAATGTCGATAGCCTCTTTACAAACGTCGGCCAAGCCCGGAGTCAGTGCGGCATCAATGCCGGACCAGTGGAAGATGGCGGCATCCTTGAAGATTTCCCGCCAGTTGATCATGCCGGGTTTCAGTTCGGAGAAAGCTGAATTCTCGCGGTCGTAAATGACGTTTGAGTTACGCATGGCAGCGGCCTTTTCCATGTAATAAGTACCCAGTCGGTGTCCGCCGAAAAGGATGTGCTTCGTGCCGATGTTATGTGAACGGAGTTCTGCGATACAAGTTTCTCCCAGTGCGTTGTCCGGCAGGCGTGTGATGTATTCTACCTCTCCGCCAAAGTTGGCGATGGAAATGGCCACATTGGCTTCACTTCCTCCGTAGTTGACGAGGAAGTCATGGCTTTGTTGAATACGCAGGTTGTCGGGTGTGGTAAGGCGGAGCATGATTTCTCCAAATGTTACAATCTTTTTGCTCATAGTGGGATGTTTTTATTTTAACTGGAAGCGGAGCAAAAAAGAAGAGGATACTCCCTGAGGTATTCCTTCTCCTTGCTTTCGTTTCCTCGGCAAAGATAGTGAATTCCTGTCAGGGGGTATCCTCTTTTAACTCTTTTAGGATTCCTGTAATTTATTTGTTGTTCAGGATGTTCATGGTGTCGGTAGCAATCATCAACTCTTCGTCGGTAGGGATGACCACTACTTTTACTTTTGAGTTGTCGGTAGAGATGATGGCTTCTTTTCCGCGAACTTTGTTTCTTTCCGGGTCGATTTCTACGCCGAGGAAGCCCAAAGTCTTGCAGACACCGGCACGGGCAGTAGCCTGGTTTTCACCTACACCGCCTGTGAACAGGATGACGTCGACGCCTCCCATGGCAGCAGCGTATGCACCGATGTATTTGGTGATGCGGTAGAAGTACATGTTCTCAGTCAGGATGGCACGTTCTTCGCCTCTTGCCACTGCATCTTCCAGTTCACGCATGTCGCTTGATTTTTCGAACATACCCAGCACACCGCTCTTCTTGTTCAGCAGGGTAGACATTTCATCAGGAGTCAGGCCTTCTTTCTTCATGATGTAAGTGATGGCACCTCCGTCGATGTCTCCACTACGAGTACCCATCATCAAGCCTTCCAGCGGAGTCAGTCCCATGCTGGTATCGATACATTTGCCGTCTTTTACAGCAGCGATGGAACCACCGTTGCCGATGTGGCAAGTGATGATGCGGCTGCCTTCCTGCGGGATACCTAGGAATTCACATACACGTTTTGAAACATAGCGGTGAGAAGTTCCGTGGAAACCATAGCGGCGGATACCATACTTTTCATAATAGCTGTAAGGAATGGCATACAAGTATGCATAGTCCGGCATAGTCTGGTGGAAAGCTGTATCGAATACGGCTACCTGCGGTACTTCCGGCAACAGTTTCTGAACGGCATAGATACCTTTCAAGTTGGCCGGGTTGTGAAGCGGGCCCAGGTCGCAACATTCTTCTACAGCTGCAATGACAGCGTCGTCAATCAGTACAGAACCGCTGAATTTGGTTCCTCCGTGCAGTACACGGTGACCTACAGCCTTGATTTCATGCAGATTCTTTACAGCACCGTATTCAGGGTTGGTCAGGGTATCGAAGATGAACTGTACGCCGGTAGTGTGTTCCGGAACGTCTTTTTCGAGGATTTTCTTTTCGCCGTTCGGTAAAGTCAGTTTCAGGAAAGAGCCCGGAAGGCCGATTTTTTCGATGCCTCCTTGAGCGAGGACTTCTTTTGTAGTCATTTCAAACAATTTGTACTTGATTGAAGAACTACCGCAGTTGAGTACTAATACTTTCATATAGTTGGAATATTTTTTTTATGAATGATGAAAATCATAATGCCACTCGTGAGAAAAGGAGTGGCATTATGTTTATGGATAAGATTCGGATGATTACTGAGCTTTGGCAGCGATGGCCTGGTTGGCTGTAATGGCAATCATCTTATATACATCGTCTACACTGCATCCGCGAGACAAGTCGTTGACCGGACGGGCGATACCCTGCAGAATCGGTCCTACGGCAGTCGCATGTCCTAGACGTTCTACCAGTTTGTAAGAGATGTTTCCGACTTCCAGACACGGAACAACCAATACGTTGGCTTTTCCGGCGATTTCTGAACCCGGAGCTTTGCTGGCACCTACCTTCGGAACCAGTGCGGCATCTGCCTGCAACTCACCGTCAATCTTCAGAGTAGGATCCATTTCTTTGGCAATCTTCAGGGCTTCTACCACTTTGTCTACCACTTCATGTTTGGCAGAACCTTTAGTAGAGAAGCTCAGCATGGCTACACGCGGGTCGAGGCCTGCTACAGACTGAGCTGTACGTGCAGTACAGATGGCAATCTGTGCCAGTTGGTTGGCGTCCGGAACCGGAGTTACGGCTACGTCACCCATTACCAGGATACCGTTGTCACCACATTCAGGAGCGTGTGTCAGCAACAGCATGGCACCTGAAACGCAAGTGATGCCCGGAGCAGTCTTGATGATCTGCAATGCCGGACGAAGTACATCGCCTGTGGTGTTGCGGGCACCGGCCAACTGTCCGTCAGCATCGCCTGACTTGATAATCAGACAGCCCAGATAAAGCGGATTCAAAACCAGTTTGCGGGCTTCTTCGATGGTCATGCCTTTTTTCTTACGAAGTTCGCAAAGCAGTTGTGCGTATTCTTCTTTCTTCGGATGGTTTTCCGGATCGATGATGGTAGCTTTGTGAATGTTACCTAATCCCCATTCTTTGGCCAGACCCATGATTTCATCGGGATTACCCAACAGAATCAAGTCTGCTACACCGTCTGTCAATACCTGATTGGCAGCCTTCAAAGTACGTTCTTCTGTTCCTTCCGGAAGCACGATGCGCTGTTTGTTTGCTTTAGCGCGTTCAACGATTTCACTGATTAAATCCATGATTTATATGTTAAATAGTAAATGCTTGTTGTGTGCGGTAACGGATTTCTCCTTTATCCACTGCAAAAATAGCTATTTTTGTAATATCTAGTTTGCAAAAAGCGTTTTTTTTTGATTTAAAGTATGCAAAAACCTTTACATATACTCTCTGTTGGAATAAAAATGGGTTTTTAGGGATATTGGCTTTTCTGATTATGTAAATTTGCGTCGGTTTTCAATATTAAATTTAAGGTAAAAATGATTCGACAGTGTTCTATTCTTTTTGGATGTCTGGCATTGGGTGAACTGATTGTGTACCTGACAGGCGTAAAATTGCCTTCAAGTATCATTGGTATGCTGTTGCTGACTCTGTTCCTTCAGCTGGGGTGGATAAAGCTGGAGTGGGTGCAAGGCCTGACTAATTTCTTGGTAGCTAATCTCGGCTTCTTCTTTGTGCCGTCGGGGGTGGCATTGATGCTTTACTTCGACATTATAACGGCTCAGTTTTGGCCGATTGTGATTGCCACGTTAGTTAGTACGGTGTTAGTGTTAGTAGTTACAGGTTGGGTTCATCAATTAGTGCGTAAATATGGATTTTTTCGAAAATAAATTCTTTCTGCTGGCCATCACGTTTGGCTTTTATTTCTTGTCAAAATTATTGCAGAAAAAGACAGGTTGGGTGTTGTTAAACCCCATTCTGGTAGCGATTGCGTTGTTGATTTGTTTCTTGGAATGTACAGGCGTTTCTTATAAAACTTATTCAGAAGCAGGTTCTCTCGTGGAATTTTGGTTGAAACCGGCGGTAGTAGCGTTGGGGGTTCCTTTGTATCTGCAGTTGCGGATGATAAAGAAGCAGTTGATGCCGATTCTGGTCTCTCAGTTGGCTGGTTGCGTGGTGGGACTGGTGTCTGTCACCATTATTGCCAAACTGATGGGGGCTTCGCCCGAGGTAATCATGTCTTTGGCTCCGAAGTCAGTGACAACCCCGATTGCCATGGAGGTTTCGAATGCTGTAGGAGGAATCCCTTCTTTGACAGCAGCAGTAGTGATTGTCGTGGGACTGTTTGGTGCTATTTGCGGATTTAAACTTCTGCAGGTAGGGCGTGTGGCCAGCCCGATTGCCCAAGGATTGTCCATGGGTACAGCCAGTCATGCGGTAGGTACCTCACGTGCCATGGAAGTAAGTGGCAAGTACGGTGCATACGCCAGCTTGGGACTGACGTTGAACGGAATTCTGACTGCTTTGCTCTCACCGACGATTCTGCATTTGTTGGGATTGTATTAAAGGTTGTTACGGGATGTCATATTGTCCAAACAGTACGTGGCTGGGTAATGGATGAATTGGTTTTTCTAGGAGAATACATTATATTTGTCCTTCAATTAAGGAACCAAATTTGTTATGATTGCATTTAAACCAATTGAACTAGACGACAAGGATAGGGTTCAGAAATATACGTTACGCAGCTGGCGTCGTAACTGCGACCTGTCATTTTCTAATTTGTACAGCTGGCGTTTCTTGTATCGTACAGAGATTGCGGAGAAAGACGGCTTTTTGTTGTTCCGTTTTTATGCCGACAATCAGCTGGCCTACATGATGCCGGTGGGAGAGGGTAATATACGTTCCATATTGGAAGAGCTGATGGCGGATGCCCGTAGCTTGGGAGCGCCTTTCCGCTTGTTGGGTGTATGCGTCGGAATGCGCGCGGAGCTGGAGTCGGCTTTCCCTTTCCAGTTTGACTTTGTGGCCGACCGTGACTATTTTGACTATGTGTATCTGCGGACAGATTTGGCTACTTTGCGTGGAAAGAAATACCAGCCCAAACGGAATCACATCAATAAGTTTAAGGCGGCTTACCCGGATTATGAATATAAACTCCTGACGCCGGAACTGATTCCGGAATGTCTGCAGTTGGAAACGGAATGGTGCAAGGCTAATGATTGCGCTGAGAATCAGGCATTGCAGGATGAGCGTCGTTCCATGACAGCGGCTTTGCAGCACATGGATCAGCTGGATATACAGGGGGGAGTGCTTTATGTGAATGGCAAGATTGTGGCCTTTACTTTTGGGGCTCCCATCAATCACGAGACTTTTGACACGTGTGTGGAAAAGGCCAATACGGAGATTGAAGGGGCTTACGCCATGATTAATTATGAGTTTGCCAATCATATCCCTGAACAGTATATTTATATCAATCGGGAGGAGGATCTGGGACTGGAGGGACTTCGCAGGGCGAAATTGTCTTATCATCCGGAGATTCTTCTTGAAAAGTATGTGGCAGAACTGAAATGACAATAAAGGAGCAAGTCAAAGTTCTCTGGAAACAGTGTTTCCATGATACGGACGAATTCATTGATTTTTATTTTCAAAAGCGGTATACCGATGACCTGAACAGTTATGTGGAAGCAGACGGCCGGGTCATTGCCGCTTTGCAGCGTATTCCTTATTCGCTGACTTACGAAGGAATGGGGATGCCTGTCGCGTATATTTCCGGAGCTTGTACCGATCCGGCTTATCGCAACAAAGGAGTGATGCGTCGGTTGCTGGCAGAAGCTCATCGTTGGATGTATCGGGAAGGGGTGATGTTTTCCACTTTGATTCCGGCGGAGGAATGGTTGAAGGGATATTATGCCCGTTCTGGATATGCGAATTGTTTTGCACAGGCAAAAAAGTTATTAACAGCTTTCCCTTCGCCTGTTGATAACTTCTCGAAGCTGTTCAGAATTGTTGAAATCGCTCCAGGAAGTGCTCTATGCAGCGATGCTTATCGTTTTTTTAATCATTTTCAGTCGTCTCAGGAGGCTTACATACAGCATGATTGGGAAGATTTCCACATTATATTAACCGATTTGCAGTTGAGTGGCGGTTCGTTGTGGGGGGCTTTTCAGGAAGGCGTGCTGAAAGGACTTTGTTTTTGTTTCCCGGATGAAAATCTGTTGAAGATTACGGAGCTGGTTAGTACGGAGAAAAAAGTGGAACAGGTTTTGGTGGATTATTTGCTGTCTCATTATCAGCTGTCTCAGGCGGAATGTCTGGAGCGGGAAGGAGATGAGTCTTATGAGCTGGGGATGGCACGAATTATCCATGTGGAAGCGATGTTGCGTTTATTGGCTGGAAAATCTCACAAAGACCTTTATATAAAGGTAGAAGGAGATGAGGCTATTCCCGAGAACAACGGTTGGCATAACATTGAAGATGGACGTTATTTTAACGGACGGATGGAAGGACGTGAATATCGTGTACTCTCCATTGAAGAGTTGACCCGCCTGCTGTTTGAGGGGAAACATCCTTATATGAATTTGATGCTGAATTAAGGACGGATTATTGGTTGCTGTCGGAAGTCAGCATGCGTTCCAGTTCCTCGGCGGTCAGTTTCAGATGGAACTGTCCGTGATAGGCAATGGAGATACCTCCGGTTTCTTCCGATACGATGATGGCCATGGCATCCGTTTCTTGTGAAACACCCAGTGCGGCACGGTGACGAAGTCCCAGTTCTTTGGGAATTTCCAGGTTGTGGGAAACCGGCAGAATACATCCGGCTGCTTTTATCCGTTTGTGGCTGATAATCATGGCCCCGTCGTGAAGCGGACTGTTCTTGAAGAAAATGTTTTCAATCAGTCGTTGGTTGATGTTGGCATCAATCACATCGCCTGTGCGAACGATATCGTCCAGTGGAAAATCCTTCTCAATCACAATCAGGGCTCCCACTTTTCCCTTGCTCATGTTCAGACAAGCCATGACGATGGGCATGATGTCTTCCCGCTCTGTGTCATTCTTTTTGTTGCCTTTCAGAAAACGGAACAAACTGTTGCTGCGGTGTCTGGAGCCGAGAGAAAGCAAGAAGTGGCGTATCTCATCCTGAAACAAGACTATTAGCGCGATGACTCCCACGCTGACCAGTTTGTCGAAGATGGACCCCAACAGTCGCATTTGGAGGACTTGTGATACAATCACCCAAATGATGATAAATACCAGAATCCCAATGAAAATATTGATGGAGCCCGACGATTTCATCAGTTTGTAGGTCTTGTACAGCAGGAAGGCTACCAATAGTATATCAAGTATATCCTTGAAACTAAGTATGTAGATATCGAAAGGCATAATCTGTGAAATATTTAGGTGAGTGTGTGTTTAAATTTGTGATTCATTCAGTGCGTTGAAAATACGGACGGTTTCCACTGCGGCTTTCACGTCGTGTACTCTGAGAATTTTGGCCCCTTTCATTAAAGCAATGGCATGTAAGGCGGTCGTTCCGTTCAGTGCGTCTTCAGGACCTCCTCCCACCAGCTTATAAATCATGGATTTGCGGGAAACTCCTACAAGTACAGGCAGTTGGAAGATTTGGAATTCTTCCAGTTTGTGCAGTATCTCGTAATTGTGTTGCAGGGTTTTCCCGAAACCGAATCCGGGGTCAATGATCAGATCCTTGACGCCTAACGCCCGCAGTTTTTCTATTTTCTCGGCAAAGTAACGGATAATCTCTTTTACCGGATTGTCGTAGTGGGGAGCGTGTTGCATGGTTTGCGGATTACCTTGCATGTGCATCAGGATGTAGGGAACCTTCAACCGGGCAAGGGTAGGAAACATCTCCGCATCCAAATCTCCTGCAGAAATATCATTGATAAGAGCTGCTCCATATTCTTCCACACACATCTTGGCTACATCGGCCCGGAAAGTATCAATTGAAACAAGTGCCTCAGGACATTCCCGTTGAATGATTTCCAGTCCTTGCCGCAACCGCTGCATTTCTTCTTCCGGAGAAACGTCTGCCGCATCCGGGCGTGAAGAATAAGCTCCCATGTCAATGAAAGTGCCTCCCTCGTCCAGAATCTGATGAATCCGGCCAATTATGTCTTTTTCGGTCTGCTTCCGGCTGTTTGCGTAAAAAGAGTCCGGAGTGACATTGAGGATTCCCATCACCTGAGGCTGGGACAGGTCCAGCAATTCTCCTTTGACATTGATGTATTTTGCGAATGTTTCTTCCATGAGTTTTCTATCCGTTTCTGCCTTGCAAAGGTACGTACAATAATTCAATTTGTTTCGGTTCTTTCTGGCGAATTTTCCCTTTAAAATGGATTTTTCCGTCTTTAATCCTTCTCTTTTTTCGCTTTTTGCCAAAAAAATGAGCCAAAAGTTTGCAGGTTACAAATTTAGTTGTACCTTTGCAACCGCAATTGAGAACGAGACTATCGGGCGTTTAGCTCAGCTGGTTCAGAGCATCTGCCTTACAAGCAGAGGGT
>ERZ857521.637-NODE-637-length-50195-cov-25.090826_pt1 | contig 50195 bp, 39 predicted proteins | sample MGYA00519701_ERZ857521 | MGnify/ENA primary metagenome ERZ857521 (study PRJEB31778, sample SAMEA3449346) | human gut metagenome | biome: human gut; feature: human-associated habitat; material: faeces | place: United Kingdom | collected 2010/2012 ...
GAAACTCCTGCCGCCAACCATGCCGAACGGCTCATTCCTGCCGGAAGCACACAAAGGATAAGCAGCATCACGCCACCCGAAACAACACGTCCCCCCCTCCTGCCACAAACCAGCCATTGATACAAACATACCGGAAGTATCATAGCCAAATAGCCCGAATAAGGTCCCGGATTGAAGAAAGAGCCCGTCAAGGCGTACATAGAGTGACCGGAAGTTGCAAAGCCATAGAGTTGGCGCAACCCTAAAATAGCTTCAGATCCTCCCAACACAACCAATACCCAGGAAATCACAGAATCCAAACTTATAAAATCCCCTTTAGATTTAAATATAAGCGCCGATAGAATACATCCAGCCAACAAGAAGGACGCCTTGTCGAACCAGACCCACTGCCCGACAGTTTCAGCAGGAAGTAACCCTGAAGAAGCTATGCAGACCATTGACAATAAAGCCAGAACAGCCATCCAAAGCACAGTCCAAGTAACGACAGCCTTTATTTGCCTTATTCTATTTTCTTCCATACCCGTTCCCATTTTATACTTCCTGACATATCATCCTTCGATTTCCAAATGCGTAGAGCCCTGCCTACAATAAAAGGTTCAGGCAACAATCCCCAATAGCGTGAGTCTTTCGAGTTCTCCATCTTGTCACCGGATACGAAATAATAATTCTCACGGAAACAGTATCTGCTTATAACACTGTCTCCTAACAATACAGTATCCCTCCTGAACGTCAGTTTCTCCTTCTGTTCCCATTCTATCAGATTTCTATAAAGCATCCGGTTCAGTGAATCCATCTCTACTACACTTCCTTTAGCCGGTATGTACAATGGTCCAAATTCGGCAATGCTCCAGCCCAGTTCTTTATCAAAAGGATAACTTTCAACCACTATTCCCCTATTCACAAATTCCTCGGAGTCAAGTAATTTTTGCAATTTATCTTGTGCAGCAGTATTCCCCAAACATCCGTTATATCCTTTCACCCTATAATGGCAGTCCTTGATTTCCAAAGTGTCTCCCGGAACTGCTATACAACGCTTTACATAATATGACATTACATCAAAGACAATGCTGTCCCAACTTCCCGGATAAGGGAAATTGAATACAAGCACATCATTCCTCTTGAACTCCCTCCATCCGGGCATACGATGAATCTCTACTTCTTTGCCATCTATCGCATCAAAAACATTAAAAAATCTACCTCCTTTTGAACATTTATCTACCAAAATATAATCTCCTGCCAATACGGAAGGCTCCATCGAATCAGAAGGTATCCTAAACGAAGTAAATACAAACAACTGCACCATCATCCATACAACAACAATGCAACAGAAGCCATACAACAAATTCATTATTATACGATTCCACTTTTTCATACCACGAAGAGACAAATTCATTATTATCACCAGAATTTCTGTTTTCCACTTCTATAATCGAAGATACGCTCATCCTTTCCACGGGAATGATTCTTCAAATACAACAACACTCCCCGGGGAACTGAAAACACAAGCGAATCAGCAGCAGCCACCTGATGTCCAGCAGACTTCCATTCCCCCTGATGGCAATAAAACAATTCGTAATCATCGCCTTTCTCTATAAAATTACGGGTATTACGGGGAGTATATACCGCTTTACGAACCATACGAGGCTTTCCAAAATCCATACCGGCCCATCCCCCCCTTCGATTCCTATAATGAAAAGAAGTGTATGGATCGCCATCAAACACATTGGTATACTCATGTTTCCCATCATTTCCATAGCATCCGGGAGTGCCGATAACTTTCCCTCTCAATGGGACAGTATCTTCCACATTCTCATAAAGGGATAATTCTGCAATATCACAATAGGTCCCCCCACGCCCGCGATAACGTACATACCGATATGCCTTATCCGCATTTAAAGCCACTTCGGTAAACAGACGATAGGAGGGAGCTTTTATAAGCCACAAAGTATCTGCTACGGAGAAGTCATTCCGATTGCTTCCCTCAATCACTCCGTCCACTATCCTATTATAAAGATAATTCAATGACGGCAAATGACATTTACGATAGAGCGCTACCTCCTGCCACTCTCTATCCTCTTCATAATAATAAAGTTCTCCTGTAATTCTGTCTATAAGGAAGGGATTGGTACACACACTTATCCGTTGCCCATCCCATGTTGCCAAGACAGCTACCACTCCTCCCTCCACATCCTCAAAACAAACAGCATTGTCCGAAGCGAAGGTATAGCTAATAGGAACCCATTGTCTATACTGAGAAATACATAGATATACAGTTTCTCCTTTATCCACCTTTCTATTTATTTTTGTTCTTGGGACGCAAATATCCCAACCCAACGAGTCTGCATAAACAGACGTCATGTCCTTGAAAAAAGGAAACTTAAAAAATGGATGCACCATTTTGTCATGTGCCAGTTCATTCATCATGTCTTTATTAAGACTGTATGTAGTCCGATACACCTTTCCTTTTGGACTCACATATTCAGAAGCTGTAGTTAGATGCTTTTGCGAAGGGAATTCTGCCATATATGTATTTCCCTTTACGTCTAATACAAAGTTCCATAAATGAGCGGTATTATTATCCCCTCTCTGCAACATTCTGTCAATACCGCAAGGAAGGCCCACTGCTCGGAAAGCATAGGTCATCATATCTGTAAAATCCCTACAAGTGCCGGCTCTATAATCCACGACAGACGGTCCAACATGAGGTCCCAAGGGCTGGACTGTAGTATAGAGAACCTGTATCTTCGATATGGAATCATACAAAAGCCGGGCAGCAAAAAGCGGATCTTCCGCTTCTGTTGAAGTCCGTGCCATATCCAATATCGGATTATATCGGTTATAAAGTTCCTCACGCCAGGCAGACAACGGTTCATCACCTATTCTGTAAGGCAATATATACTCACAGAAGTCGTCGAAACTGACGTTCTTCCCCCAAGGCTGTTCACGTCTGACTTTAAATGCCCATTCTATATGATTGACAAGAAAAGCAGAATCCACAGTTTCTATATCTCGCTTATAGGTCAACTGACTCAAAGAGAAAGGTCCATCTGCCTTTTCCAACGAATCTGCAACGATTTGCGCATTGCATAGTGTATCTGAAAGTATTTCATAATATTTATGGTAGTTTTCCAACGCTTTCCCTTCATAAAATCCATAAAAAGGCATATTCTCAATCAGAAAGCAAGTAGCCCTATACTTCTCTTCATCTTCTTTATAGTGCTCCAGAACCTTCTGAAGTTCAATACGGTTTTTCCCAGCAAGAAGCAAAGCGGCTTCTACCTGCCTTCCATGACCTGCATCACATGCCGATAAGAGGCATAAAGAACCCCAACTCATAAACAACCAATAATATTTCATCATACTAGTCAATAGTCTTTACTCTGCATTTCCAGATATAGCTAATTTAATCGGAGAAGATTCCGCATTACAATACACCGTTACTGTTTTACTGAAATGTTCAGGGTGATTCGCCTTGTATATAACGTATAAATTCAAGCTCATCCCCGAGCGAACCGGCTCTTTAGGGTACTCTACAGAAATACAGCCACATGATGTATCTACTCCTTCTATAGCCAATGGTTTATCCCCTATATTTTTCATGATAAAAGTAACCTTCTGTTCTTTTTGCCAGTCGAAATTCCCCATAGATGTCGAAACTTTATCCACATCAACAATTGTTTGAACAACATTGTCTTCATCATCAGATTTTACTTCTCTGCCTTGTATAATCTTCAAATAGAGCTCTCGTACTTTCAAATTATGGATAGGATTACCCATAGCTACAACTCTATTATCATTATCCAACAAGAAAGTTTGAAATGCCATATCAGCAGGAAAATGATTCAACTTATTCAAATGATCTTCTTCATCAATACAAATCGGATGTTTAAACCTTTCCACCCGTAAAGTTTGATATATCTCCATTCCATTTTTAGGACACAAGAAAAAAAGGAACTGTACTGTATGAGGTCGTATAGAATCGACTACGGTGATAAACTTTTCCCATTCAGCAAGTTTCAGTTTACAACTGGTACAACCCGTAGAATCAATATAAGTCAATATTTTATATGCGTTTTGAATGGGATATTCTACCGTATCTTTTCCTTGAATCGTAAAAACCGGCCTAGCAGGAAAACTCAATTCTTTTCCTATCCATTTCTGTAACAAAGAAAAAGATTTGTCTTTATTGGATTTTCCACATGAAGCAAATACCACAAAACCTAAGATTATTATTATAAAATTCTTCATAAGTTATCATTTATAAACTACCTTCAATCAATTATCTAATAAATCCATCTTGAAGAATTGTGTACTTTCATAATCAGAGCAACTTCCACAAAGAATACTTCTCTCTTCATCTACAAATATATCATTGATAAGCACATTGAAACGATATTTAGTTACCAAATTCCCCTCCCAATCCAAAACCAACAAATTGCAATGCGGAAGCAGAGGCCCCGCACCCAACTGATTCGGATTTATCAAATAAATATACTTGTCCGTTACAAACGGACAACTAAAATGCCAATACTGCTCTGAAGGGCGAGTGGGAACTACCTTGTAATTTCCCTGTCCACCTTCCAGAAAGACGTCATGCCGCAAATTTTCATTCCAATCATAAATCCGGATACGTCTCAAAGAAGCGTAAGTAACCACAAAAGCACTCCTATCCGGTTTCATCATCAGATAATGATAATAAGCCGATTTAAAACTTTCCAATTTCTTAAAACGAATATCATTTTCCGGATAATTCCCCCCTGAGACATTCCTTCCCGTCTGAATATCTGTCACATGATATTCAGACACTCCAGGATGTTTTCTCCTATCTGCATATATATACACCCCGGGATTCAACTCTTGCACCGTCCCAATATTTTCACTTACTTTATCAATAACAAAAGAAGATGTTTTACACAAGGAATCACTTTTCAAGGTATAGACATCCACTTCTCCTCCCGATTCAAGATACAAACAATCTTTTCCTTGAGAAACAGAAAAACGACCGGGAAGCACCATTTTCTTTACGAATTTTAAATCGGGGTAATCATAGATTCCTACTTCTTCATATCCCCCAAAAGCAATCACCCGATTGTTGATTCTATTCATCCGAGCGGGACGTACCAATTCTTCTGCCGGATATGTCTTAATAGGAAGCATTGTATCTATAGGAAAATGTTCTTTATAGACGACAACCGCAGCATTACGCTGTTCCCCACAAGCCACACAAAAAAGTAGTGCAACGCAAATAACGATTAAATGCCCTATCTTATAATTCATATTTCACCAAGACAAAATCCGGATTCACCCCTATGGCATACAACGTATTACTCTGTTCTTCAGATGCTATACGCATTACGGGAATACCCAAATCAACAATCTTCACTAAATTTCCATCATAATCATACAAGAAAACAGTATGAGGACATTTGCTTGCATCCCTTCCCACTGTAGATTCATCCGTATCATCTTTTCTACGGTCTCGTTGCAATGTAATGATAAAATCCTTACTCATACAAAGTCCCCGAACACCTTTTACCCTGCGGTCAAAAATCACCTCATTGTTCCGAATCTCGTATTCGTCACCATCTGTTCTCCATTCCCACACTAATGAAAATTTATCCTCATCCTGCTGATACAATGCTAAATAAGGGAAATCATAACAAGAATAGACAAATACTCCACGAGATGCATTATATCCTCTCTCCCCCCCTAAATATTGTTTCACCTGCGGAATGGGATAATTGCCAAACGAAGAAGCCTGACCATGTAATAGAGTTTCAAAACAATATTCTGCACCAGCATCCGCAACTCCAATATACACATTCTTTGCATATTCAGCCATGGCAGGACGCGATAACCGTTCCTCTTCCGTCATAGGAATAAACGCATCTTTACTTTGCGACAAGCTATCAAGCGACAAGAAGCCACGCGTCTTTCCATTAGCATCCACAGCAAAAAAACGATTGTCGATACATGAGCCATTTATACCTCCTGTGATAAACTCACGAGGTCCTTCTCCTACCTTCCCCATCACTCCCACTTTACGACCGGTCTCTTTTTCGTGCACATGTACAAAATAGTCACGCGCAAAAGGATCCTCCCACACCAAAAAATCACCGGCTACGCGTAAGGTTCCCGGCATGGTAGTTGCTATTTCATCATCCAGCAACTCATAAGTTGCACTCACATATTCTACATTCAGTTTTTTCTCATTTGCACAGCCATACAAGAAAAAAAGTATAAGCAAATAATAATATGTTTTCATTATATGTTATTTTTTATTAGCGAGCACCGCAAAATAGTTACATGAACCAACGAATTTTATAAATATTCTACAGTGCTCTATCATTTTAGTCTTTAAGCAGCCATTAGGCTGTCAAATTCCACTAATAATGACAATTCCTTTGAGTTTCACAACTATTTTTACCATTAGCATACGCATATGTATGATGTACATTAAAGCAAACACAACATTCCCTATCCCAACTGGGGTCACAACCTGGATTCGATATTTCACTACCTGCCAACGCTTCCACATTAGCCAACATCAAATCAGACATAGCTTCCGATTGTTGGTTAGCATAAACACCATATCCTGCTACTGCTGCAAATGTTGCAACAAAAGCCATTTTCAATATCTTTTTCATTGTTTTCCTTGTCTTTCTTAATCAATGATATTTTGTTTTCCATATCTATCCTTTCAACGGTCGTGATGCATCAACAAGACGTTTGCTGTCCGTTCCTCTTCATCCAACCATTTTCTCGGTATCACTCACTCCTTCATCACACCAACCAGCTACTTTGCATCCCCACTAATCTTCAAGATTATCGGAGAAGATTCTGAATTACAATACACTGTTACTGTTTTACTAAAGTGCTCAGGATAATCCGCCTTATAAATGACAAATATTTTCAAATCCATTCCCGGACGAACCGGCTCTTTGGAGTACTCTACAGAAATACAACCACATGACGTATCTACTCCTTCTATTGCCAATAGTTTATCTCCTATATTTCTTATAGTAAAAGTAGCCTGCTGTTCTTTCTGCCAATCAAAATTCCCCATAGATATCGAGACTTCATCCACATCAACAATTGTTTGAACAACACTATCTTCATCATTATACTTTACTTCTCCACCTTGTATAATCTTCAAATAAAGCTCTCTCACTTTCAAATTATGAATGGGATTACCGATAGCTACAACTTTATTATTTTTATCCAACAAGAAAGTTTGAAATGTCATATCAGCAGGAAAGTTATTCAACTTATTAAACCTATTATCAACATCCACACACACAGGAAGATTATATTTATCAAACTTTAATCTGTAAATAAGTTCTTCAATATTTTTAGGGTGAAAAAAGAAAATAACAGGCACATTTTCTTGAGATATTGAATCTAACTCCGATATAAACGATTTCCATTTCAACAGTTGCAACTTACAACTCATGCATCCTACAGAATCTACATAACTCACAATAGTATAGTCTACGCGAGGTAAGGAATAATCCAACGTATCTTGTCCCCATAATGTAAAAACCATATCATCAGGATAAATAATTTTCTTTCCTTCCCATTCAGTAACCACATGAAAAAAGTCTTTTTTTACCGCGGGTTTACAAGAAAACAGTAAAATCAAGCAAAGAAATACAATTAAAGCATCTTTCATTATTTAACACGACTTAAATTCATTGCATTATCACAAAACTGCAACAATTTATTACATTATTCTTATTATTGATTTATCACAGATTATATGAAACTATTTCAAACACTTCACCATCAGTAGAATTCCAACTATTACGTATTATATATATTTTATGTACAGATTCATCAATGTAGAATTGACCAGATACATTGTCCATGAATCGGTATGAATTCACCAGATTACCGTTCCAATCTATTTGAATAAGCATTGTCTCAGACTCTTCTTTAGTAAGATTGGCAGTAATACGCAATAAGTAACAATAATCTTCTGTTGGAAAGCATCGGATAAAGCCAGAGTAACCATTTTCCAGTTCCAACATTTTAGTATTTTTATTCACAGTTGGAATGCTTTTCTCGGAAAATCTAAATGTATTGATACGTTTTCCCTCTAAATCATATATATGAATCATATCAAAAAAATACATACCTGCAATTATACGGTTTTGCTGTTCATTAAAAGTAATTGTCGGTGCAAAAGTGTAGTTATAATCCGATACCGGCTCTTCCAATTTAGGAAAACAATCCACTTCAGAGACTTCATCGGTAGTCCTATTATAAATAAAGAACATTTTTCCGTCAATTGCATCAATTCTTCTACCCACTATATAATTTTTAGAAAAATTAGTCTCGCTACTAATAAATATAGGTTCAGGATACGGAATATATTCCTTTAATTGCATGCTATCAGTATCATACTTTATTTCTAATATTCTTTTCAAATTTCCTTCATCCAACAAGACCTTATTGTTATCTGCAGACAAAATAAAATTAGGATTAATCAAGTCATTGTCCCCATGCCCAATAGGTCCCAGAGATTTTATTTTTTGTTTCGTGAAAAGATTAAATACATCTATACACGTATCAGCTTTCACTTGTATTACAAATAACAATGAATCTACGACTTTTATGCTCGTTGGATATTTATCATCAAACTTCAATATTGTTTCAGATGATTGCAGAATTGTTGATTTTGACAAATCTATAAAACTAAATTCATCTTTCACCGAACTACAAGACAGCATAAGAAAAAGGTAAAGAACAAGAAGTATTATTTTCATCATGAATATTATAATTATTAAATTGCAATTTATTCTCAATAGCAGACAATAATATATCACCAAACAGTTTATTTAATCTAACCATTAATAATAATATTATTGTCTGCACCTATAAGAATTAAGTTAATAACATTTATCTGTCATTCCACCACATCTCTCTTTCGTACATGGTTGAGCACATTTAACAGCTTCTGGTAAACTACTGTTATAGGAACCTTTGTAACAAGGGTCACCAGCACTCGCCTCTCCGTTAGCCAACGCTTCCACATTAGCCAACATCAAATCAGACATAGCTTCCGATTGTTGGTTAGCATAAACACCATATCCTGCCACTGCCGCAAATGCTGCAACAAAAGCTATTTTCATTATCTTTTTCATTGTTTTCTTTATTTTTCTTAATCAATAATATTTTGTTTTGTCTTCCATATCTATCCTTTCAATGGAAAAGCATACATTTTGCTTATTCAATCCAAATCCGTATCTTTGCCTCGACCTCCTTTCTGGGTGGGTTATGGAACGGACGGCTCATCATGCACCAACAAGACGTTTGCCATCCGTTCCTCTCCATTCCTATTTATATTTTTCTTTTATTTCATTGTATACTCTATTATCGGTTCATCCTTGTTTACATCCGTAGCAAGAATCGTCCCTTTTTGCTCATTTACAGAGATGCCATAGATACAATGGTCGAGTACATATTTACAGAGAGGTTCTCCTTTCAGGTTGAATACATAAATATATTGTCCACCATCCACCTGGATGCTTTTCCGTGCATTCTGGGCTATTTCTTTAAAAGAACGTCCGTGAAAGACGGCATAAATGGCACTGTCCGTCACTTGCACATCGCTGAAGCCCATGATGCCCGTAGGAATGCCATAACCTTCTGACAATTTGAATTCCGGCTCGCCATGAGGCCCGATACGTACCACGTGCGTGCTGTCTTTCAAGTTAAAGACTTCAAGCACTTCGCCCAGTTGGGTGACCGCCGCCAGCACTCCGTTTCGGGGATTGTAATCGATGAAGCTGCGCCATGCCTGCGCCAATGCAGGACGAGCATGCTTCATGGCATCCTCATTGGAAGAAAGGATTGCCCCCATTTTATACAACAGTCCGCCTTGCCTGTTCACCCGACAAAAACGGTTGTCTCCCGAATAATCGGGAATAATAAAGGTAGAATCATCCACCATCACAAAGTCCAAAGCCCGAAGAATATCTTTATCCAGGTTCACTGCTTCTTGACGAAACAGTGAATCACCGGATAAATCACAACCAAACCGAGTTAATTCAGACTTGTTGGCATCGAGAGACCACAAAGATTCCCCATACCACCGGATATTTTCGACAGAAATCTGCTCATCGGGAGATTCTCCCCGCTTGCCGAAAGAGGATATGTAGTGAAATTCCGGATAACTGAAAGCATGACAGAAATAGTCTGTCCCATGCAAATCCATCACCACAGCCTTATCTCCCTGTATCCGAATACGGAAAGGGTAACGGAACAAAGCTGTATCCAGCGGAATAACTGTTCCTTTCAGTTCCCGCGTTTGCGAGAAATCTGTATAAGACAATCCTTCACAGTGGGGAGTAGAGGTACATGCCGTTAAAGCAATGAACAAGAACAATATGTTAATAAAGTTCTTCAAAGCTATATTTCGTTGCTACATATTGTACCTTACTATGATTGATCGGACAATCCACAGAACCAACGCCAGCACATCTATAATCGTTCCCCGATTCTCCGGATGCCAAAGCTTCTATATTCTCCAATATCAAGTACTCTAATTTTTTACATTTGGTATTTAATCGAAAGGATGCGACGACTGCTACCAAAAACAAACCAATAAATAAGATTTTCTTTTTCATGTTTTTCATATTAATAACTGCAATTTGAATGATGGTGGCAAAGGTGTAGAAAACAAAAGCTTCATCCAAATTTTCGGGCTGACAATAACTGACAATCAAGTAAAAACAGGCATTGTCAGTTATTGCCAGCCTATTGTAGAGAGACTACTTACTCTGGGATTTCTTCGATGAAATGGGGACTTTTTAATTGGTAACTGAAGTTTTTATTTTCTATCTTATAATTTGAAATTCGAGATAAATATCCACGTAATCTTTTGATATTTGTATGCAGATTATTCAAAGTACCGTTACCATCCGGCCATAGTAGATTCAGAATTTCATCATTAGACAGTTTGAAGTCTTTGGCATCCAAAAAACCTCGCAGCAATTTGGCCGATAGTGGAGTCAACTTCAAACACAAATCACCGTTTTTCAACATATCCAAATCAGCATCAAAACGTAATCCATCCTCCAACCGATAAATATGTAATTGACTTTCATGGCAGACAATTACCGGAACTTCCTTTTCTACAACGACAGATATTTCCTTGACAAAAAGACGATGATAAATCCGACTCATATAGTCGTGCACAAAGTACAGCAAAGTGCAACAGACAATCAAAGCACCCAGCAAAAACATATCCTTCCAAGAAAAAATCATCCACCAAGGACCATAAAGGTATCCGGTGACACCCACTTCGCATCTATATCCTAAATAATGAGTATCCAAACTATCCGATTTTGACAAATAAAGAGAGTCTTCGGAATAACTACAAGCCTCATGCTCCCACCAATCCGTCACAGATATGCGTACTACCGTTTTTCCGGGATACTCAATCTGCCCCAACAATTCCTTCCACAGCAAGTTCAAGGAGTCGGCAATCAAAGGGTGGTCTTCAAGTACAATCGAACGTATTAACCTCCAATCAGAAGGACGCTCTATATTATGAATATGCTTTTCATAAGGTATGATGAAACTTTTTTCTCCATATTTACTTATCATAGATACCTTTATCAGTTCCTTCTTTCGGTCATTGGCATCCATGATGGATAAGTCAATATTCTCCTCCACATAGAAAGGTATCTCCATATTTCTTTTCTGCAACTCCTCTCCCAAAGCCACACGAAAAGTACTCCGTGCCTGCGTTTTCCAGAACTCCATCCGGTTCTGATACAAGAACCAACCGGTAATTATTGCTGCAATAATCCCTATAGCAACGCATGTCAATAGCATTTGTCGTCTCTCTCTTTTCTCGTCCATGTGGTGTGTCTAATACTAATCCGCCCCAAAGTTAAGCATTTTTTTACAAGGGACACCAATCTTAATCTTCTTCTTACCGTGCTCGCCTGATAAGAAATGGTAAGATACCATTGCGCAGCAGATAAAATACTTGAAGAAAAACGAGAAAACCATAAAAATATGGCATAAGCATACTTACAAGAGTTTCTAATCCGCTTTAGCTATTTTCCACCCACCAATCGTCCGCGTGGCACTGTCAAAATTCACACCAATCTTGACCACACGCCTACCGTCTGCCCGGTAAGAGATGGCATACTGCTCGCTGTCAATCTGAGCCAACGCCTCTTCCGGGGTACCGTCGTATTTGAACTCGAAGACATAAACGACATCCTGCAACTGCACCACCACATCCGCACGGCCTACGGAACTCTTCACTTCCGACTCCACATATTGCCCCATCAACCGGAACAGCAAATAGAAAATGGTCTGATAATGCTTTTCGGTCTTGTTCTCCAAATCATTGGGAATGGAGGCAAAGAAGGAACGGGTACGCTCCAGGCAGCTCTCCACATCACCCTTCATCAAGTCGCGAAGGAAAGAGACGACGTAGAAGGTGTTGTTCTGGGCAGGCAAGTGCACGTAAGAGGGAAGCAGGGATTCAATGAACCCTTTACGGACCTCACCGTTGGGATAGGCCAAACGATAGATTTGGAAATTACGGTCATAGCCCTTAATGGTCAGATAACCGCTCTGGTAGAGCACCGGGATGGGACTCGTTATCTGTTCCGTAGGCGCATCAAACTGCTCATCGGTAGCCTCAACACCTTCCAGCGCACGCACATCGAAGTCTGCATGGCGCAGAATATCTATCAGGAAAGTAGGCGTGCCCGTGGAGAACCAATAGTTCTTGTATTCTTTGGAATTGAAAGCATTGAACAGGCTGAACGGGTTGTAAATATCCGCACAAGCCTTACTGAAATGATAACCGTCATATTGCCGCTTCAAATGCAAGCATGCCTCCTCGTAAGTCTCATCATTAGCCTCGGCCATCCGCTCAATATCGGGTTTCAACTGCGTCAGCAGTTCCTCCTCGGTGATGCCGCAGAGGGCACTGAAGTCATCGCGCATACTGATATTTTGCAAATTGTTCAGTTCGCTGAAGATGCTCAGCTGGCTGAACTTGCTGATACCCGTGATAAAAAGAAAACGGAGATATTGCCCCAGCCCCTTGAGAGGACTGAAGAACTTGCGCATCTCGTTGCGAAGCTGTTGTTGCAAAAGGGCATCGGAATTACTGTCAAGCAGAGGAGCATCGTACTCGTCAATCAGCACTACAACCGGCTTTCCGGTCTTGGCGTAGGCACGCAGGATGATGCCTTGCAGACGCTCTGCCGCCCCCTCTTCCTCTTCCTTTTTTCCGTAAATTTCTTCCCAACGAGATAAAAACAAATTCAATTGCCCCGTCAAGTCACGCAGCTCAGTATATTTCGTCAAGCTGAAATCAACGTGCAGCACCGGGCAAACCTCCCATTCCTGCTCCAGACGTTCCATAGCCAGCCCTTCGAAAAGTTCCTTTTTCCCCTGGAAATAGGCCTCCAGCGTAGACACGAGCAAGCTTTTGCCAAACCGACGGGGGCGGCTGAAGAAATAAATTTGGTCTGTATTCACCAATTTGTACACCAGCTCCGTCTTATCCACATACACACAATTCCGCGTACGCAGTTGCTCAAAATTCTGTATCCCTATCGGATAGCGTCTGCCACTCAATTCCATAGCTGCTACTGTTTAAATTACAAGTATGACAAAGATAGCACATATTCCGCAAAAAAGAAAGCACGCCCATGGCTTTTTCATCACAAGCCCTCACTGCAAACCTACTGCACATCTTTTGCAGTAACACTGCAAAGGCGTTGCAGTAGCACTGCAAAACAGTTGCAGTGGCACTGCATCTATGTTGCAGCGGCACTGCAAAAACGATGCACTGGTTTTGCAGTGAGTATTTGGTATCTTTAACATTGGCACCCAAAGCCTTACAGCGGAGCAGAGCCCGTTTTCATCATATAACGCCCTGTCCTGAAAACAGTCAACCAAAATCAGGAGAACAAAAAGGGTGAGGGCAAAATTTGCCCTCACCCTTTTAAATTGCTCTCACTCACCCCTGAAACACCGATGAACAAGCAGATGCAGACAAGCGGTGAGGGTGGTGAGGGTGGAATTGCAAAACTTTTATTAGTTTGCTTATTTCAGCAAGCTTTCCGCATCCAGGTGCTCTGCCTCAATATCCTTGAAGTAGCGGTAAGTACCCACCTTCAATTCTTCGGTGGCCGCATCGTCACAAACGATGATACCCTTTTCGTGCATCTGCAAGGCGCTGATAGTCCACATCTGCATCACGGGACCCTCGACTGCATGATAGAGGGCACGTGCCTTGTTGTGTCCGTTTACGATAATCATTACCTCGCGGGCGCTAAGCACAGTACCGACACCGACGGTCAGGGCAGTCTTGGGCACCTTGTTCACGTCGTTGTCAAAGAAACGGGAGTTGGCAATGATGGTATCGGTAGTCAATGTCTTCTGGCGGGTGCGTGACGAAAGGGAAGAACCCGGCTCGTTGAAAGCGATATGTCCGTCGGGGCCGATACCGCCCATGAAGAGGTCGATGCCACCGTAGGACTTGATTTTCTCTTCATAGCGTGCACACTCGGCATCCAGGTCGGCAGCGTTGCCGTTCAGGATATTGGTGTTCTCCGGCTTGATGTCTATATGGCTGAAGAAGTTGTTCCACATAAAGGAATAGTAGCTTTCGGGATGTTCCTTGGGCAAACCTACATACTCGTCCATATTGAAAGTCACTACGTTCTGGAAAGACACGATGCCTTTCTTGTTCAGGTCGATAAGTTCCTTGTACATGCCCAACGGAGAAGAACCGGTGGGGCATCCCAATACAAACGGTTTTTCAGGTGTCGGATTAACGGCCTTGATCTTGGCAGCCACATAATGTGCCGCCCACTTTGATACGGATTGATAATCCGGTTGAATGATTAGTCTCATTGTGATTGTTTTATTAGGTTAATAAATTAGGGGTAATTTTCAACTACTTCCTATCCTTCTTCAAACGCTCTGCCATGGCACGTGCCAGGTTTTCGCATTGTTCGTAAGTAATGTCCTTCATGGCCTGCTTCATCTCTACCGGGTCGCCCACAATCTCGAACTTGCTCTTTTCGGCAAACTCGCCCATGCGCTTCACGGCGGCACCCGCCCAGCAGAAGGAGCCGAAGTATCCCAGATAGCGTCCCTTCACTTCGCGTACCAGAATCTTGGAGAGCAAGGATTCTATCTCAGGATAAATCTGGTTGCTGTAGGTGGGGCTGCCGATGATAAGTCCGCGATACTTGAATATGTCGGCAATGATATAAGAAGGATTGCTCTTGCTCACATTGTGCATCACGATGTTCCTAATGCCCTGTGCAGAAAGTTCCGCCGCAATGGCTTCCGCCATCTGCTCCGTGTTGCCGTACATGGAACCGTAAGCAATGACCACACCTTCGTCAGCGGCGTAGCGGCTCAACTTGTCGTAGATGCCGATAACCTTGGCTATGTTTTCCGTCCACACCGGCCCGTGCGTGGAGCAGATGGTGGAAATGGGCAGACCGCCCAGCTTGGCAAGTGCCTTCTGCACCGGAGAGCCGTACTTGCCCACGATGTTGGAATAGTAACGCACCATCTCGTCCCAGTATCTGTCCAGATTGATGCGCGTATCCAGGAACCCGCCGTCCAACGTACCGAAACAGCCGAAGCCGTCACCGGCGAAAAGGACTCCTTCCGTTTCGTCAAAAGTCATCATCGTCTCGGGCCAGTGCACCATCGGGGTCATATAGAAACGGAGCTTATGATGCCCCAAAGCCAGAAAATCCTCGTCCTTCACCATGTACTGTTCGCCCGTCACGCCATAAAAGCCCTCTATCATGCCGAAGGTCTGCTTGTTGCCCACGATGATGATGTCGGGATAATGCTGCTTTATCAGGCGGATAGAGCCCGAATGGTCCGGCTCCATATGGTTGATGATGAGATACTGGATGGGGCGCTCGCCGATAATGCTCTTTATCTTGCGCAGATACACCTCGAAGTAGCAGATGTCTACCGTATCGACCAAAGCGACCGTCTCATCATCTATCAGGTAAGAGTTGTAGGAAACCCCGTACGGCAACGGCCACATGCCTTCAAACAAATGCTTATTGCGGTCATTCACTCCCACGTAGTGGATTTTTCCTTTTATCACTGTTTTTGGGTTCATAACTGTATCTTTATTTAGATTGATTCCACATTTAAAGTTGCGGCAAAAATAATTCTTTTTTCTCACATTTCATACTTCTTTCCCTGATATGCACCGAGTTCTTTCATTCTTTTTTGAACCCGATGATTAAATTCATAATTTTTCAGTCCCCAGTCGGGTGCAATGAGCAGTTCCTTAGGAGACTGGGAGACAAAACGCTCCAGCACCAAATCCGGCCGCAGATGCTCGATATAGTCTATCACGAGGCCGATATATTCCTCCACACCGAACAGATGGAAATCTTCGGGATGCTGCCGGTACTCCAGAGCCATACGGGTGCCCCTTATCAGTTGCAGCTGATGCATCTTCAAGGTAGTGAGCGGCAGGCGGGACAATACACCGGCTTGTGCCACGATGCTTTCGTGCGTCTCGCCCGGCAGTCCGAGTATGACATGCCCACCGGTCAGGATTCCGCGTGAAGCGGTTCTTTCCACCGCATCGGCGGCGGCATGAAAAGTATGCCCGCGGTTGATGCGGCAAAGTGTCTTGTCGTCGGTACTCTCTATGCCGTACTCCACTAAGAGGAATGTATGCCGGTTCATCTCCTCCAGATAGTCCAGCAGGCTGTCGGGCATACAGTCAGGACGGGTGCCGATGACCAGGCCCACCACCCCGTCTGCCGACAAGGCTTCCTCGTATTTCCGCTTCAGGTCTTCCAGTTCGCCATACGTATTGGTATAGGCCTGGAAATAGGCGAGATACTTCATCTCCGGATATTTGTGTGCAAAGAACTGCTTGCCCTCCTCCAGCTGGCGAGTAATGGATTTCTCCGTACGGCAATAATCGGGGTTGAAGGTCTGGTTGTTACAATAGGTGCAACCGCCGACTCCTTTGTTTCCATCCCGGTTGGGGCACGTAAAACCGGCATTCAGCGATATTTTCTGTACCTTATAGGAAAAATATCGCTTCAGAAAAAGAGGGAACTCATTATAGAGCGTAGATTTGGTTTCCATACATATTCCTTATGTAAGTGGCAAATATAGGATTTTTCCGTGGGATGAACCTGCAAAAACAAGAATACTTTCCACCCGATTTGTTAACGAACACAAAACAAAGAAATTCCACCTGCACTAAAAAATGTTTCATCCACTGATATACAACTAATTAATTGAGAAAGAGTACATCCAAGCGCAATTACATTAAACACTATTTAGTGATTAGACACTCTTTTTACACACAATTTCCTCAGTTTATACACCTCAAGAATGAAATAAATTCATAGCTTTGCATACAACCTTAATGAATCAACCTATAAATACTATAACACCATGGCAACAATCGCATTGGACATAGGCGGCACAAAAATAGCCAGCGCCATTTTCTTTCCGGACGGAAGCATGATGTTTAACCGCAAACGGCTCCTAAAAGGAAGAACCGGTCACGAAGTGGGCAAGCTCGCCGCGGATATCCTCGCCAAACTTCTTACCGTAGCACGCAGAAGCCGTATACACGTCGACGGAATAGGTGTCTGCATCCCCGGTATCGTTTACTCCCAAACCAACCGGGTATGGGCCCCCAACATACCGGGCTGGGACAACTACCCCCTCTATGAGGAGCTGCGCAGTGTAACGCCTCCGGGCATCGAGATATACATCGACAGTGACCGTACCTGCTATATGTATGGAGAGATGTGGCAAGGTGCCGCCAAAGAATGTCACAGTGCCATATTCATTGCCGTGGGAACCGGTATCGGTGCCGGCATCATCATCGACGGGCACGTGTTGCACGGAGCCAACGACATTATCGGCGCCACCGGCTGGATGGCCCTGCAACCTCCCTACCGGGAAGAGTATGACGCATGCGGATGTTTCGAATATTACGCTTCCGGCAATGGTATCGGGGCACGGGTACGCGATGCCGTACGCGCCAACAAGGCATACAAAGGAAAACTGCGCCAGAAACCCATCTGCCGCATATCGGCCTATGATGTGTTCAGTGCCTATAATGAAAAAGACCCTATCGCAATCTCCGTATTGCACAAAGCCGTCGAGATGTGGGGCATGGCTTCCGCAAATCTGGTCAGCCTGCTCAACCCGCAGAAGATAATTTGGGGCGGAGGCGTATTCGGCCCTGCCGGTATCTTTATAGATGACATTTACAAGGAAGCCTGCAAATGGGCGCAACCGCTCAGCATCAAGCAGGTGGAATTTGTACCTTCTCAGTTGTCCGGTAATGCCGGACTGATAGGAGCAGCGTTTCTTGCCATCAAAAATCACTTGTATGAGTAACAGTTATCACAAGAATCTCGTATTCACGGCAGCGTGCATCGGAATGTGTTTCTTCGGAGTCTCCATGATTACATTGGGAGCAGTGTTGCCATCCCTCATAGCCAAGCTGAATCTGAGCGGGTTGCAGACAACCTCACTGGTCACTTTCCTGCCTCTGGGCATGCTGGCCGGTTCCCTGATTTTCGGTCCCATCGTAGACCGGTTCGGACATAAAGCCCTGCTGGTGCCCAGCTGCATCATCGTACTGCTGGGGATGGAAGGACTTGCCTTCTTTGAAAGCGTACCACTGCTGCAAGCTTCCATCGTCGGCATCGGCCTGGGCGGAGGCATCCTCAACGGAGAAACCAATGCATTGGTATCCGACATCTCAGGAGAATCCGAAAAAGGCTCACGCCTCAGTTTTCTGGGCATGTTCTACGGACTGGGCGCATTGGGCATACCGATGTTGCTGGGCTCCCTTTCCAGACATTATTCATTCGAAACCATCTTGCTGGGAATTGGCGTAGTGATGCTTGCGGGCATTATATTCTGTATCCCCGTACGCTTCCCCGCCCCTAAGCAGGCGCAAGGTTTCCCGGTAAAAGAGGGATTGGGACTGCTGAAAGAAAGCAGCTTACTGCTACTCAGCTTCATTCTTTTTTTCCAAAGCGGCATCGAGGGTGTCTGCAACAACTGGTCCACGAGTTACTTTGGGCAGATGACGGATATTCCGGCCAATCAGGCATTGATTGCACTGACCTGCATGGTAGCGGGACTGACCGTAGCACGTATGATGCAAGTTGCGATATTCAAGAAGATAAAACCGGAAACCGTGCTGCCCTACAGCCTTACGCTCACTGCCATAGGATTCTGTTTCCTTATGTTCTCGCCGGGTTTTGCACGTGCGGCAGTCGGCATGGTGCTGGTAGGTATGGGGCTGTCGGCCACGTATCCCGTGATACTCAGCATTCTTGGAAGCCGGTACCCGTCCTTATCGGGAACAGCATTCAGCGTGGCGCTTGCCATAGCCCTCATTGGCCAGACTGCAATGAACGGCCTGATGGGAATGGTTTCCCAATACACCAATGGCATCGGGCTTTATCCTTATCTGATGATTGCCTCACTTGCCGTCATGCTCCTTTTGTATAAACGCTCACTCAAATAAATTTATTAACTTCTTAAAAAACAAAAAAGTTATGTTAGCACTCGAATGGTTAAAGAATGCCCATGGCATTATGGAAAAACTGGAGGCTACCCAGTTGGAAAACATCAAAAAAGCAGCCACTGTTATGGCAGATTCCATCGAAGCCGGTCGTTGGGTCCACACGTTTGGTTGCGGCCACGCAACAATTCCCGTAGAAGAAATGTATCCGCGTATCGGCAGCTTTGTAGGATTCCACCCGCTTTGCGAATTGCCTCTGACATTCTTCACGCAGATTATCGGCCAGATGGGTATTCATCAGTTCCTCTTCCTGGAACGGGCAGAAGGCTACGGCCAGGAAATCATGAAGAACTATGATTTTGATTCCAAAGACTGTATGTGGATTTTCTCACATACCGGTATCAATGCCGTCAATATAGACATGGCATTGGAAGCCAAGAAGCGCGGCATGAAAGTTATCGTATACGGTTCGGCCAGCGAAACGGGCGACAAAGCCAGCCGCCACTCCAGCGGAAAGAACCTCTTCCAGTTGGCAGATATCGTAGTGGATTCCTGCGTTCCCCTGGTAGACGCCTCCGTACCTTTGAAGAACCACTTCGACAAGGTAGGTCCGTTGTCTACATTGAGTTTCGTCACCATGGTATGGATGACCATCACTACCGTTGCCGAAATCCTTGCCGACCGTGGCGTACACTTGTACATCCATCCGTCGCACAACGTTCCGGGTGACACAACCGCCCACGAACGACTGGATGCAGCCATTGCAGAATATCAAAGAAAAGTCAAGTGCTTGTAACGAAAGATATTCCAATCATCATCTCATCCAATCATCATCTATGAGTGACGGAGGCCCGTCCCTGCTTCGCCCCCAAGGAGCAGGACGGGCTTTTTCTGTTCAAAAAGAATAAAATCGGCCCACTGCTTCGATAAATCTTCCCTTTGTTGTATATTTGTTCCCCAGAAAAAATAGGGAAACAGATAAGCATAAAAGATAGATATGAAACAGATAAGCATCGCACTTCTCCTCTGCCTCTGTACGCTGGCAGGTTTCGCCCAAAGTGGCAAGGCACTCGATTTGAAAGAAATCGTATCGGGCAAGTTCACTCCGAAGAATATTTCCGGCGTTATCCCCATCCCGGGAGACGGGGAACATTATTCGCAGATGAATGCGGACAGGACACAAATCATCAAGTACTCCTTCAAAACGGGAAAACCCGTGGAAGTGCTGTTTGATGCCGCTACCGCACGCGAATGCACGTTCAAGACATTCGACAGCTACAGCTTTGCTCCGGACGGCAGCAAGCTGCTCATTGCCACCGAAACAACTCCCATCTACCGACATTCCTATACGGCTGTGCATTACATCTACAGCCTGAAGCGCAATCTGGACGGTAAAATCAACAATATTGTGGAAAAGCTTTCGGACGGCGGCCCGCAGCAGGTGCCCGTATTTTCACCGGACGGCAATCAAGTGGCTTTCGTACGCGACAACAACATCTTCCTTGTAAAACTGCTCTACGGCAACAGCGAAAGCCAGGTGACGGAAGACGGGAAACAGAACGAGGTGCTGAACGGCATCCCCGACTGGGTTTACGAAGAGGAGTTCTCCTTCAACCGTGCGCTGGAATTCAGTGCCGACAGCCAGATGCTGGCTTTCATCCGCTTCGACGAGAAAGATGTTCCCTCCTACTCTTTCCCTCTTTTTGCCGGACAAGCCCCCCACTTCACCCCTTTCGAGAAGTATCCGGGAGAGTATACTTACAAATATCCTAAAACGGGAGAAGTAAATTCCAAAGTGTCCGTACACACCTTCGACATCAAGTCGAAAGTGACCCGCAAGATAAACGTGCCGGTAGATGCAGACGGCTATATTCCCCGCATCCGCTTTACCCAAGACCCCAACAAGCTTGCCGTCATGACACTGAACCGCCATCAGAACCGGTTCGACCTATACTTTGCCGACCCTCGCAGCACGGTAGCCAAACTGGCTCTGCGTGATGAAAGCGATACCTATATCCGCGAGAATGTATTCGACAACATCGTCTTCTATCCGGAAAATTTCAGTTTTGTCAGCGAAAAGAGCGGATACAACCATCTGTACTGGTATAGCATAGGCGGCAATCTGCTGAAACAAGTGACAGCCGGACAATATGAAGTGCAGGAGTTCCTGGGTTATGACCCCGAAGAAGGAAGCTTCTACTTCAGCAGCAACGAGGAAAGCCCCATGCGCAGTGCCATCTACAAGATTGACCGGAAAGGTAAAAAGACCAGGCTATCGTCACAAGCCGGAACAAACAGTGCGCAGTTCAGTGCGAACATGAAGTACTATATGAACCGTTATTCCAATCTGGACACTCCGACCGTCATTACACTGAACGACAATACGGGCAAGACTCTTGCCACCTTGATGGACAATGCGGCATTGAAGCAGGATATCAGCGGCTATGACATGCCACGGAAGGAATTCTTCACTTTCCAGACTTCCGACGGAACCACATTGAATGGCTGGATGATGAAACCAGCCGACTTCTCTGCCGGCAAGAAATACCCGGTACTGATGTACCAGTACAGCGGCCCCGGTTCACAGCAAGTGCTCGACAAGTTCAGTGTAAGCTGGGAAACCTACATGGCATCACAAGGCTATATCGTGGTTTGCGTAGACGGGCGTGGTACCGGAGGACGTGGTGCCGAATTCGCCAAATGCACCTATCTGAACCTGGGTATCAAGGAAGCCAAAGACCAGGTGGAAACCGCCCTCTACATGGGCAACCAGCCTTATGTGGACAAAAACCGCATCGGAATCTGGGGATGGAGTTACGGTGGATACATGACCATTATGAGTATGAGTGAAGGAACACCGGTATTCAAGGCCGGAGTAGCCGTAGCTGCCGTTACCGACTGGAACTACTACGACACCGTTTATGGCGAACGCTTTATGCGCACACCGAAAGAAAACGCCGAAGGCTATAAGGCCAGTTCCACCTTTACCCGTGCCGACAAGCTTCACGGCAACCTGCTGCTGGTACACGGCATGGCAGACGACAATGTACACTTCCAGAACTGTGCCGAATATGCCGAACAACTGGTACAACTCGGCAAACAGTTCGATATGCAGGTTTACACCAACCGCAACCACAGTATCTACGGAGGAAATACCCGGTTACACCTATACACGCGGTTGACTAACTTCTTCAACAAAGAATTGAAATAATGCCCGAAAGAGTACGTAAGCCTGAGTGGCTCAAAATAAGCATCGGTGCCAACGAGCGCTATACCGAGACCAAACGCATTGTCGAATCGCATTGCCTACATACCATCTGTAGCAGCGGCCGTTGCCCCAATATGGGGGAATGTTGGGGGAAAGGCACCGCAACCTTCATGATTGGGGGAAATATCTGCACCCGGTGCTGTAAGTTCTGCAACACGGCAAGCGGGAAGCCCTTACCACTGGATGCCGATGAGCCTACACATGTGGCAGAGTCCATTGCCTTGATGAAACTCTCCCATGCAGTCGTCACCTCCGTAGACCGTGACGACCTGCCCGACTTAGGCGCGTCGCACTGGGTACGTACCATCCGGGAAATCAAGCGGCTCAACCCTGACACCACCGTCGAAGTGCTGATTCCCGACTTCCAGGGAAGAAAGGAACTCGTGGCACAAGTCATCGATGCACAACCGGAAATCATTTCGCACAACATGGAGACTGTCCGTCGCATCAGCCCCCTCGTACGCAGTGCCGCCAAGTATGAAACAAGCCTGGAAGTGTTGCGGCAGATTGCAGAAAGCAATACTACCACCAAGTCCGGCATTATGGTGGGATTGGGCGAGACTCCGGAAGAAGTGGAAGAACTGATGGACGACCTTCGCCGGGTGGGCTGCCACATACTGACCATAGGGCAATACCTTCAACCCACACACAAGCATTATCCGGTAGCAGCATATATTACTCCCGAACAATTTGCACTCTACAGAGAGAAAGGATTGGAAAAAGGGTTTCAGCAAGTGGAAAGCGCTCCATTGGTACGCTCCTCTTATCATGCGGAAAAACAGATTCATTTTATACAAAAAAGGAGTAAAATAGGAAACATTTAAATTCCCCAGTTGTTATGATGTAAACGACAAAATCATAATACGGATAATGAGCCATCAAAGAATTCTATCATCAAGATTCAATATGTCGCTGGGATTCATCCCCGTTATAATATCCATCATATTATGCGAGTTTATAACGCAGGACATGTCCATCTACATCGGTGCAGGTGTAGGACTCTTGTTTAGCATCTATTCGGTGAGGCATAGAGGAACGCATGTTCCGCAAATCATACTTTACTGTACTACCGGAATGTTACTGCTGTTATCGGTAACAACCCTATTCCTCGTAAACTACTGTCCCCGTTTCATGCTTCCGTTCACGCTGGAAATCAGTGCCATCATTCCCCCATTCGTCATCTACCTCAATAGGAGAAAATTTCTGGACTACCACATGTCTCAGACACAGAAATGCTGCAAGCAGCTTTTTGCACAAGGGGCAGAAGCCGCCATCGTATCCTCACGCGTAATCCTTATCATAAGCCTGCTGCATTTTCTGATTATCTTCTTGGCGGTTCTGGTCAGTTACCCTTTGGGAGACACTACCCGCCACATTCTGTTTTATGTGGCGCCTCCCCTCGTCTTTATATCAGGCATTCTGTTCAATCAGTTCGGGATTTTCTATTTCAATATAGTGATGAACCACACGGTTTTCGTACCGATAGTCAATACCAAAGGAGATGTCATGGGGAAAGCCATCGCCTCAGAAGCCATCAACCGGAAAAACGACTATATCAATCCGGTCATCCGGATTGCCGTTGCCTCACACGGCATGCTGTTTCTCCTCCCCCGCCCCAAATGCAACGTTTTCGAGAAAGACAAAATTGACTTGCTGATGGAGGGTTACCTGATATACGGAGAAACATTGGAACAAGGCGCACACAGAATTTTACGACAAACGCTTCCCACCGCCCCATTAGACCATTTGCACTTCAACTTCATGTATCATTTTGAGAATGAAGCCACCAACCGCCTGGTCTATCTCTTCACACTAGACCTGGACGATGACTCCATCCTATGCAATAAGAATTTCAAGGGGGGAAAGCTATGGACATTCCAGCAAATGGAACACAACCTGGGACGGAACTTCTTCAGCAGTTGCCTGGAATATGAATTCGAGCACCTGGAAGCTATTATTTATACAAGAGAAAAATACAAGGAATCTTAGAAAGGTCGGGAGTCTTGCCCTGCCACTCCCTCACGGTCTTGGTTTTGATATACTCCCCTTCACAAGTAATGTTCGCCGCAATGCAGAGCTTGGTCTGCGGACGGCAGTTATGAAGAATATCCTCTATCATCTTATTATTGCGGTAAGGCGTTTCAATGAAAAGTTGGGTCTGGTGTTCATTGTAGACGCGTTGTTCCAGCATTTTCAGCTTTTTGGCACGCTCTGCCGGTTCTATGGGAAGATAACCGTGGAAGGCAAAGCTCTGTCCGTTGAAGCCGGAACCCATGACAGAGAGGATAATGGAAGAGGGTCCCACCAGGGGGACCACTCTTAAGTTTTTCCGTTGTGCAATAGCCACTACGTCCGCTCCCGGGTCGGCCACAGCCGGACAACCGGCTTCGGAGATTACGCCCATCGGCTGCCCCTCCACCAGCGGCTTCAGATAGCCGGAGATGTCTTCGGGCGACGTATGCTTGTTCAACGTATAGAATGTCAGCGCATCAATATCTATTCCCTTGTCCACCTTCTTCAGAAACCGGCGTGCCGAACGCACATCCTCCACGATGAAATGGCGGATTCCCAGTATTATCTCCTTGTTATAAGGAGGCAACACCGTTTCAATGGGCGTATCGCCCAAGGTGACCGGCAAAAGATAAAGTGCGAGTTCCATTAGCCGTAGATGATATTTCCGTTTTCGTCCTTATACTCATCCAGTCCCTTCTCGTAAGTAGCCATGGCGCGAAGACTCATACCTACGCTGGAGAAACCTCCATCGTGGAACAAGTTCTGCATAGTGACCTTGCGGGTGAGGTCGGAAAACATCACGATACAGTAGTCTGCACACTCGTCGGCAGAAGCATTGCCCAGAGGAGACATGCGGTTGGCGAAGTCGAACAGCTTGTCCATACCCTTCACACCGGAACCGGCAGTGGTCATCGTAGGAGACTGGGAAATGGTGTTGACACGTACATGGTGTTCGCGTCCGTAGATGTAACCGAAACTGCGGGCGATGGATTCCAGCAGTGCCTTGGCATCTGCCATATCGTTGTAACCGTAGAACGTACGTTGCGCAGCCACATAACTCAGAGCCAGGATTGAACCGTAGTCGGCAATGGCGTTGAGCTTCTTGGCAGCTTGTATCATCTTGTGGAAAGAGACAGCGGAAATATCCAGCGTCTTTTCCAACATATCGTAATCCAAATCATCATATGTACGTTTCTTACGCACATTGGGAGACATACCAATGGAGTGCAGCACAAAGTCGACCGGGCCACCCAATACTTCCATAGAGCGTTTGAATACATTTTCCAAATCTTCTACACTTGTAGCATCTGCAGGAATCACCTCGCAGTTCAGTTTCTCCGAAAGAGCGGACACTTCGCCCATACGGACGGCAACCGGCGTATTCGACAAAGTGATGGCTGCACCTTCTTCTACTGCTTTTTCTGCTACTTTCCAGGCAATGGACTGCTCATTCAGAGCACCGAAAATAATGCCTCTTTTTCCTTTCAACAAATTGTAACTCATACCTATTTTTAGTAAAATTCGGCTGCAAAGATAGGAAGTTTTTGCATAAAAAGCCCGAAAGTGTGCAAAGAAAAGGGAAGAACGGCAAAAAATACACCGATCACCCACTGCAAAACTACTGCAACGCTTGTGCAGTACCACTGCAATACAGTTGCAGTCACGCTGCAAAGCAGTTGCAGTATCACTGCAAACATATTTGCAGTAACGCTGCACTCCATCTGCAGTACTACTGCAAAACGCATGCAGCAGGAATGCAGTAATAATGCACTGATTATCAGCCCAGGGCTTCCTATTCTGCAAATACCTGATGAAACCCGAGACAGCATTTGAACATGAGCGCAAAAAGCCCTATATTTGCAGCAAACTAAAAAATAGAGAAAGCAATGAAGAAGTTGATTATATTTGACCTGGACGGAACTTTACTGAATACAATAGCCGATTTGGCACAAAGTACAAACTATGCCCTGCAAGCGCTCGGCTATCCCACTCACCCGGAATCGGACTATAACTTCATGGTTGGCAACGGAATCAACAAACTGTTCGAGCGCGCCCTCCCGAAAGGGGAAAAGAGCGAAGAAAACGTCCTGCGCGTCCGCAAGGAGTTTGTGCCTTATTATGACGTGCACAATGCTGATAAAAGCCGCCCTTACCCCGGCATCCCCGAACTGCTGGAACAGTTGCAGGAGAAAGGGATGATATTGGCAGTGGCTTCCAACAAATATCAATCGGCTACCGTGAAACTGATTTCACACTATTTCCCCCACATACGTTTTACCGCCGTCTTCGGACAACGGGAAGGGGTCAACGTGAAGCCCGACCCGACAGTGGTGCATGACATTCTGGACATCACCCGGATATCCCGTGAAGACGTGCTATATGTGGGAGACTCCGGAGTGGATATGCAGACGGCCGCCAATGCCGGAGTCACTGCCTGCGGAGTCACCTGGGGATTCCGTCCCCGCACAGAACTGGAAGAGTTTCATCCGGCACATATCGTAGACAATGCTACGGACATTGTCGTTATCGCCGATCTTTGAGAGGGCACTCCCTCCCCCGGCTATCCGAGAGCGCATATTTACATTATGATATTTTTTAGGCGCGGATTACGCGAAAAACGCGGAGTTTTTCTTTGTCTCTCCGTGAAATCCACGTACTTCCACGCCTAAAAAATAATCAGAAAGAAAACAGCCTCAGAACAATTTCCGCATCGTTCCTTTATCTCCCACCACAAGATAGGTATTCCCGTCAATCAGTAAAGCGCGCCCACGTTTCTTCTTTCGGTTTTCCTCGTTATCCACATTCACTCCAATCACCCGTCCATCATAGAAAGTGGAAATATCCTTAAAAATAGTATGCCCCACAATGATATGTTCGACGTCATAACGTTTCAACATCAGTTGCAGGGAGTCTTGTGCCAATGGATGGTATTTTGCATCCGTCCGTACCAATCCACGATACCAGATAGGTCCGCTATTACCATATAGGAAAGCCGTGAGAGGCGATAAGGCCTTACGTTCCTTCTTGCTCATGAACAATGCACGGCTCATTTCCTCATTCACTGTGGGAATATTCAAGTCACGGTCATAAAACTCCTTTCCCAAACCTGCGTGCACATACAGATTAGGTCCGATGGTCTGCATCGTATTACGGGTACCAAGCCATTTGCCAAGTTCTGTGTCCGGACCGAACAATGCCGAATAATCCATACCCAGTTTTCGGGCCAATGTCTTGTACTTTTCTTTGGTATAACGCAAATCATTTGCCGTCACAAGCGGTTCATGGTTACCCAACAGAAACGAAACATGACCACCTGCATCCGCCGCCTCCTTCTCCAATTTATAGAACAGCCAAAATATCTGCGGCACATCTTTGCCACGGTCAAATATATCACCGATAACCACCAGATGATTGGTTCCAAAACTCCAATGGTAGTCTTTATCAATGACATTGTTGCCCCGCAGCAAGCTCATCACGCAATTCAGCTTGCCATGGGGGTCAGACATCACAAACACTTTATCCGGTTGTCTGTATTGCCATTCCGGACGTTTGACCGGATGCAGCTTCACATCAAACGGATAACGCCCTTTGTGGTCCGTGACATGAAGGGTGAAATCCTGAGGAAGTACTGTATAAGTCGTATCTTCTATCTGCCCTTGGGCTGTAACGCTTATGACGCGCACCTTTCCGTCCGGTTCATAAATCACATAAGGTCCGTCTGCCGACAATTCCTCCTTCTTCTCCTTATCCTTCTTCTTACCGTCTAAACCAAGAGTTCCGGCACTTAGGCCGGAACTGATGAAGGTTAGAATAAATACAGTAAAAAAAGACTTTATAATAGTAGTCTGATACTTCATATTCTCGCTTTTTTGGAATTAATCACCATAAGTCGGATTCTGCTGCATATTCGGATTGGAATTCATCTCCGCCTTAGGAATGGGCAATACTACACGATAATAGTTCCAATCAAAAGATACGCTCTCATCCACCATCTTCAGATGTGAAGTCTCGGCTATTTCCGGGAATTCCTTGGTCGACTCCTTGCGCACGATAGTCTGATGATTACGAAGGGCGTCGAAGAAACGGTGTCCTTCACCGAACAACTCTTTACGGCGTTCCAACAGAACATCATCCAACGTCACCGTCTTACCCTGCACGGTCTTTTCCGGATTGGCACGGCTGACAATAGCATCTAGATACTTTACAGCCTTGTCATTGTTATTGAGCTTTACAGCCGCTTCGGCAGCAATCAGATAAAGTTCGGACAGACGAAGTACTGGAATATTGGAATCTTCCACAGCCTTGCCGCTCTGCGGCTGATACTTGGCTATGTAAGCTCTCTTTGTCTTAGGAACAACCGTATATGCCTGATTTCTGACATCATCCGGATCTTCCTGCATCAGTTCATAGAAAGAACTGGTCAGGCAATAATCATCATAACCCGCCTGCCAGCAAAGGTAAGCCACACTTTCTTTGCCAACGCCGTCCACTGTCAGATTCACCAACTCAAACAAGACTTCTCCCGGATCGGAAGAGGCAAAATCAGTTCCCCATATCGTGCCATACTCATCATTGGTCCACAAACGGTACTTATTCTTTTCCGCTCCCGCAATGGCAGCTTCAGCCGTAATCAAGGCATTCTGATTATCTTCCATATACAAATAGGCTCTACTCAGCAACAGCATTGCCGCCCACTTATTAATCTTACCCTTGTTGAATTCTTCATCCAGCAGGTCAGCACCTTCCTTCAAATCCTTGATGATTGCCTCATAACACTGGGCGACGGTATTGCGCGACGGCTTGTTTTCCGTATTGGATACTTCGGTCACAATAGGCACTCCCAAAGAAGCTCCTCCATCCTTGGCATACGGATAGCCGAAGAAACGGGTCAGGTCGAACAAGGCAAATCCACGGAGAGCCAAGGTCTGGCCTTTCAGGTCGTTGAAGTATTCCGTATCATCCTCACTGACATCCAATCCGTCTATTTGAGACAAAATGATATTACAATTCTGGATAATCTTATAGGCATAAGACCAGTGGGAAGACGGACCGGAATCCTTTGTATAGTCCAGCATATAGTAGCTGGTGGTACGCTTTCCGGTCTTTATGGACTGCGTATCGTCACCCGTCACGTCTCCGTAATAAATCATACGGCCCGAGTAATAGTTGGTACTGCGCATCACGTCGTAGATACCGTTCAAGCTATATTCCACATCATCCAGATTCTGTATGGCGGTTTCAGTCGGAATCTTTGTACTGGATTCAACATCAAGCCAGTCATTGCCACAGGAGGCGGTCAGGCTGACCAACATCCCCATCATCATATATTTTAATGCTTTCATTGTGTTTCTTTATTATGAGGTTAGAAATTCAAATTAAGACCGAAAGTTACTGTTTTCAAAGGAGGTGTTCCCCAGCCGGCTGTACCTGCACTGACTGATTCCGGATCATAGAAATCGTAAGCCGCCCAAGTCCACAAGTTGTTGGCAGATGCGTAAAGGCGCAGGCTGTTTACGCCGATTTTCCGAGTCCATGTTTTAGGAACGGTCACACCGAAAGTCAACGTTTTCAGACGGATAAAGTCCGTGCTGTGCAAGCGGCGGGTAGTGGTAACGCCATTCATGGCTACCGCCGGCTTCTCTATAAACACTTCATATTTACTGATATCTCCCGGTTGCTTCCAATTGTCACGATAATAGGCCGGAATATTAAGAGTAAAGTCCTTGCCGCCATGTTCTGTTTTCTGTGCCCAGTTATCATATCCATAAGCACCGAACTGATAAGAGAACATGAAGCTCAAATCGAACCACTTGTAACGCAAAGTATTAGAGAGACCACCGGTCACATTGGGCTCGGCATGTTTCTTCAGAGGAATGGCTTTGGCATCCTTGTTATTCTCTGTGATTTCCTTAATATAGTTTCCATTCTCGTCCACGTCGTTGGTATAGAACTGAGGTGCACCGGTCTCGGGGTTGATTCCGGCAAATTCTATCATGTAGAATGTACGGTAGGACTTGCCAATCATGTGAATCTGCGAGCCGCTGATAATCTGGGTCTGTTCGCCGTCCAGTTTCACAATCTTATTCTTATTGTGCGAAAGGGTGAAAGAGGTAGACCAGTCAAAGTCTTTGGACACAATGTTCTTGGAATTGATTTCCAATTCCACACCCTGGTTCTTCACCTCACCGATATTCATCAGATAGGAACTGAAACCGGTAGTCATAGATACGGGACAGTCCATCAAAAGGTTCTTAGTAGTACGGGTATAGTACTCCAAAGTGAAGTTCAAACGGTTGAAGAAGCCGAAATCCAGACCGATATTCAGGTTGTAATTCGTTTCCCATTCCAAATCCCTATTTTCAATCTGCGACTGAATCAATGCGGGATTCTCCATATAGCCGCCACTAAGGCTTGTCAGGCCCATATAGCCGTATAAGTCGGAGGGCAACGTACCATTCACACCGTAGGATGCACGGAGTTTCAAATCGGTCAGCCATTTGGACGTGGGTTTCATGAAATCCTCTTCGATAATACGCCATGCTCCTGAAACAGACCAGAAACTTCCCCAGCGATTATCTCTGTGCAAGCGTGAACTGCCATCCATACGATAGCTCCCACCCAGATAATACTTGTTCTTGTAGTCATAGTTGAGACGGGTGATGTAAGAAACCATTCTTGACCTCTTGGAAGAACCATCTATGCTCTCCAAAGTCTGCCCGTTGGCAATGTCATTCTTTATCGGAGTCAGGAAGTTAGTAGCATATCCCGACAAGAAATCATTGTACTTGGAATCGATTTCATATCCGACAAGGGCATCTAAATTGTGGTCCTTTTGGATAGTAGTCTTGTAAGTCAACTGGTTTGACCACACCAACTTGTTATATTCACTATATGCCTTTTCGGCTCCACCATTATTCTTCTCACCGTCGGAGGTACGGGAGTCTTTCCATTCCTTACCCTTACTGATGTTATAGTCATAGCTCAAAATAGACTTTAACTTCAAGTCCTTGATAAATTCATATTCGGCATTAATCGTATTGAACATACGGGTAACATACTCACGCTGGTAATTGTACTCCTGGGCAAGAACGGGATTTCTTCTTGACAACGAAATCAAGTCCTGGTTATAGCTTCCATCTTCATTGTAAACCGGATCTGAAGGCGTCAATTTGCTTACGCTGGAGTAGAAAGGAGCAGTATAACCGGTTCCTTCACTATATACATCCTGATTCAGATTGGTAAACATGATGTTGGCACCGAATTTCAATTTATCCGTAGCCTGAAAATCAACATTCAAACGTCCGGTAATTCTTTCCAGACCCGATGTTTTTACAATGCCCTCTTGGTTGAGATAGGACAATGAAGAATAGTATTTGAATTTGTCGGTTCCTCCGGATATGGAAGCCTCATAACTGGAATGGTTTCCTTTCTTGAACAGATAATCTCCCCAATCCGTATAGCCGCACCAGGGAACCGGAGCATATTTGTCGATATTCTTATCAGCATAAGCTATGGCATCCGCATCCGATTTGCCGCTGCGCTGTTGTCCAAGCACCATACCATTGTATATGTATTCGCGACGTTCTGCTCCGCTTAAAGTAGGACGATAATCCATAGCAAAGTCACTGAATCCCCAATCGGCTTTCAAACTGATAGAAGCCTTACCGGTTTTACCTTTCTTCGTCGTAATCAGAACCACACCATTCGCAGCGCGCGAACCGTAGAGTGATGCAGCAGCGGCATCCTTGATAATCGTAATATTCTCAATATCCGAAGTGTTGACGGTTGACATGGCATCCAGACCACCATCCGAACTGATGGAGTTTATCGAACCGGAAGTAACGGGCACTCCATCAATAACATACAGCGGAGAGTTGGAGGCATTGAAAGAGCCCATACCACGAATACTCAAAGAAGCTGAAGAACCCGGCTGGCCGGAAGCAGAAGTAAACTGTACACCCGTAGCATTTCCCTGCAACAAATCCTGGAAAGAAACGGAAGGCACATCGGCAATCTTTTCATTCTTCACACTGGCAGCCGAACCCGCATAAGCAGATTTCTTGAATGTACCGTAACCGGTTACAACCACCTCTTCCATCATATTTGCATCCGGCACCAATACAATCTTCAATATCTTACCCGAAGTAGCTTTCACTTCCTGACGAACATAGCCAACATAAGAGACAAGCAAGGTAGCCGATGCATGCTCCACCTTGATAGAGAAACCTCCATTCAAATCGGTAATCTGGCCGTTTGTAGTACCTTTGACCAAAACATTGGCTCCAATGACGGGCTCACCGGTCTCATCCACCACTGTTCCGGAAATAACATTAGCTTGTTCTACTGCCTTCACAGCATTCACTTCATTGGCTGGACGGATAGCAATGGCCCCGTCTTTTACGACATAAGCCAATCCGCTATTCTTAAGACATTCATCCAGCACTGCTGCGATTTTTCCATTCGTGACCCTCAAATTACGTACCTTGACATTCTTTACGTCATTTGTACTATAAATGAAAGTAAAATCCGTCTGGCGTTGAATTTCCCATAACACGTCACTTAAAGTGACGTCCTGCACATTTACAGTAACTGTTGTCTGGGCAAACGCCGTATTGGCGGCCTGCACAAAGCCAATCATAATGAAACTGAAAAACAGGAATGTAATCCACATACGTTTACTACCTTCCCAAAACCTGGTGTAGCTCTGTTCCTTAGTCATAATTAAATTATTAAATGGTTATTTATAGAATATAATAGTTTTACCGTTGATTTTGACATGTATGTTTTCCGTCGCTTCCAGTAGCTCAAGGAAAGGAGCTATTTCCTCATAACGGTTCACATAGCAACCGAAACGCAGGTTCTTTAACGCTTCGTCTGAATAGTCCACTTCAATATTATACCACCTTGAAAGGATTCTCATAATATCTTCCAGCCGTTGATCTTTAAAATTGATTTTTCCCTTCACCCATGATGTATAGAAGGCAGTATCTACTGTACGCACTTGTATATTCCCGCTCCCGGGAATTAATGATGCCTGCTGTGAAGGTTTTAAGACAAGACTCTGTCCCTCCCCGGTGTCCACCTTAACAGAACCACTGACAAGAGTCGCCTGATATTCTTCACCCGGATAGGCCGAAATATTGAAAGTTGTTCCCAACACCTCAATCTGCATACCTTGAGTCGATACAATGAAGGGATGACCGGTCTTATTTACTTCAAAATAAGCTTCTCCCGCCAATTCCACTTCCCGCTTCCCTGCTTCGAAAGTAAGCGGAAAACGTAGACTGCTCATTGAATTCAGATGTACTTTTGTACCATCATTCAGAACAAGTGTATACTCACCGCCTCGAGGCACTTCAACTTTATTATATGCCAAAGCTGACTGCACAACCTGCCCGTCTGCAGCGCTGTAGTTCAAGGTCGTCGAATCTATCTGTATTTGTTTACCAGCCAACTGCAACTGCCGCCCATCGGCATTCTCATCCAGATAAACCGTTTCCCCATTATCCAATGTAAGAATAGCTTTGGCTCCACCCGGCAGTATTTGCTGGGCAGCCAATAATTGATTGCCATCCATGACATGGGGTACAGAAATATCCTGAAGTGCAAAAACCAATATCAGCACCGGTGCAATAAAAAGAGCAACGTACCGTAACAGTTTCAAATGTCTCCTTCTGAGCTCCATCCTCTTGATACGTGCTTCGACACCTTTCCATCCAGCCTGCGAATCAAACTCCATTTTACGAATTTCGTGCTGTGCATAATGTTCATCACTACAAATCTTTTGGAAAAGCTGCTCATGGCTTTTGCTCTCTTTGCGCCATTTATCCAAAAAACGGTTTTCTTCCGGTGTTACTTCACCGGATAGGTGCCTGGAAATAAGATGAGCTATATGAAAGTACTCTTTTATCATAATTTGGCATGTTTTAGTCTATCTTTAATGATAATACAAGCCAAAATAAAAACATGGTGAATCGATAAAGACTTTTTTTTGAAAAAATAGAAAAAAATGTGCTTTTAGATAAATAACAGAAGGCAATAATAATAATCGGTAAGGAATGCACGAAGCTTTTTATAAGCCACTTTTTTAAGAGTATGTACCGTTTCGGGAGAGACATTGAGACGCTCTGCTATTTCTGCATTCTTTTTACCTTCCAAAGCCAACTGCATGATGGCTCTCATTTGGGTAGGAAGTTTCTCTATAGCTTCTGACAGAATCCGGAAAGTCTCTTCTTCCACAATCGCATCACGAAAAAAAGCATCTGCTTTTTTGGCTATAATCTTTTGCTCGTATTCATGAGCTACCTTCGAATGCTCAAGTTCGTTCAAGGCATGGTTACGTACGGCCGTATAAAGAAAAGCTTTCACCTGATGAAGATAAAAGAAATCGTCTCTTATCTGCCACAACTTGGCAAATACGTCTTGTACTATATCTGCTGACATATCCGCATCCTCCATGTATTGGAACGCGAAAGAACAAAGCGCCGCATAATATTCCTTAAAAATATTATGAAACTCTTGCTCATCCAGCTTAATGCTTACAACAGAGTGGGATTTATCCTTTTTTATCAGATTTAGCGCCATATTTATGCTTTTCGGGCGCTAATATAGTTAAATTTTCAGAATATAACCAATATAACTATCAATCCTCTAAATCTTTTCCCCATAAATCAATATCGGATGGAGCTTTCCATAAGCTCCATCCGACCAATAGTCCTATTGCCAATAAAAAAATCAAATATATCATTATAGTCCGGTTTGTTTCAATGTCTTATAATAACACAGTAAACTGTATTAAAGTTCACTCCACCCAAAATTGTTGTTTTTCCTATGTATACTTTTCAATGCAGAGAGTGTATTATTGAGGTTTCGTGTACGAAAACGAGCAATTTTGTGCACGATAACGACCAATTTCGTCCAAAATTGTCCCATTTACTAAATAATTATGCTTTTCGAGTTTGATTAATTGAGAAAAGGTCTTATTTTTGACCCGGTTTTTAATTCATACTATTGCAAAAACAAACTCAATTACCTAATTAAATCACAAGAGAATGGAACAAGTTTTCGGCTATATCATCGGCTTAGGAGCAGCAGTGATGATGCCTATAATCTTTACAATTTTGGGAGTATGCATCGGCATTAAATTCAGTAAGGCGCTAAAGAGCGGTCTGCTGGTAGGTGTCGGTTTCGTAGGTCTGTCAGTTGTCACTGCGCTGTTGACCAGCAGCCTCGGTCCTGCTCTGAGCCAAGTCGTTGAAATTTATGGTCTTCAGTTGAAAGTATTCGATATGGGATGGCCTGCAGCTGCGGCTGTAGCCTATAACACATCGGTGGGTGCATTCATCATTCCGGTATGTTTGGGAGTAAATCTTCTGATGTTATTAACGAAAACGACCCGTACGGTCAATATCGACCTTTGGAACTACTGGCATTTCGCATTTATCGGCGCAGTCGTTTATTTTGCCAGCGACAATATCTGGTGGGGGTTCTTCGCCGCTATCATCTGCTATATCATTACCCTGATTATGGCCGACTATACCGCCGACAAATTCCAGGGATTCTACGACAAGATGGAGGGTATCTCCATTCCCCAGCCTTTCTGCGCAGGTTTCGTTCCATTTGCCGTAGTCATCAATAAAGCATTGGACAAAATCCCCGGTTTTGACAAATTGAACATTGATGCGGAAGGCATGAAGAAGAAATTCGGTTTGCTGGGTGAGCCTCTGTTCCTGGGTATTCTGGTCGGTTGCGGTATCGGTGCTTTGTCTTGCAAGAACGGTCAGGAACTGGTAGACAAGATACCTTATATATTAGGTTTGGGTATCAAGATGGGCGCCGTAATGGAGCTGATTCCGCGTATCACCGCTTTGTTCATCGAAGGCTTGAAGCCCATTTCCGATGCTACCCGCGAGCTGATTGCCAAAAAATTCAAAGGTGCTGTCGGCCTGAACATCGGTATGAGCCCCGCATTGGTTATCGGCCATCCTGCAACGCTGGTGGTTTCCCTGCTGCTGATTCCCGTAACCATACTGCTGGCTGTCATCCTGCCGGGTAACCAGTTCCTGCCTCTGGCGTCGCTGGCCGGAATGTTCTACCTCTTCCCGCTGGTACTGCCCATCACGAAAGGAAATGTAGTAAAGACGTTCATCATCGGACTCGTTGTACTGACCATCGGTCTTTATTTCGTAACAGACCTCGCCCCCTATTTCACACAAGCAGCCCACGATGTATACGAGAAGACACAAGATGCTGCCGTGAATATCCCCGCCGGCTTTGAAGGCGGTGCACTGGACTTTGCATCCAGCCCCTTTGCTTGGGTCATTTTCCACCTGACCTACTCGTTGAAATGGATAGGCTCCGGTATCCTTGTATTATGCACATTGTTCCTAATGATTATGAACCGTCGTGCTATCATCAAATACCAGAAATCAATCAAAAATTAAAAGTTAAAAATTAAATAGTAACGGATTATGAAAAAGTTAGTACTTGCATTTATGATGGGAGCAGCTGCCATGGCAGCCAATGCCCAAGTGAATTACAAAGTGCAGACCGCCTGCCATCCGCAGGACGTGAAGCATTATGACACGGAACTTCTGCGCAGCAGATTCATGATGGACAAAGTGATGGCTCCGGATGAAATCAACGTAACCTATACCCTCTACGACCGGTTGATTTACGGTGGCGCCATGCCGGTGAACAAGACATTGAAGTTGGAAGTGTTCCGTGAACTGGGTCCGGAAATCACTTACTTCCTCGAACGCCGCGAACTGGGTGTCATCAATACCGGCGGTGACGGAGTGGTTACTGTAGACGGTAAGGAATACCCCATGAAGTATAAGGAAGCCCTTTACGTAGGCTGCGGAAATAAGGAAGTAACCTTCAAGAGCAACGACGCTACCAATCCCGCCAAGTTCTACATCAACTCGGCTCCGGCCTACAAGCCCTATGTTACTCAGCTGATTACTACCGATGCCAAGCTTCAGAAAGCCAACCCCAAGAAATATGCACTGGGCATCTCCGACCATTATGGAAAAATGGAAGACAGCAACGACCGCATCGTAAACCAGCTGATTGTGAAAGATGTACTGGAAAGAGTGAAAGACGGCGGTACCAACCAGTTGCAGATGGGACTCACGGAACTGGCTCCCGGTTCTGTATGGAATACCATGCCTGCCCACACACACACTCGCCGCATGGAAGCTTACTACTATTTCAACCTGAAACCCGGCAACGCTATCTGTCACCTAATGGGCGAACCGCAGGAAGAACGTCTGATATGGCTGCACAACGAACAAGCCATCACTTCTCCCGAATGGTCCATCCACGCTGCTGCCGGAACCAGCAACTATACTTTCATCTGGGGTATGGGCGGTGAAAACCTGAAATACAGCGACAAAGACGAAATCAAATACATCGATATGAAATAAAGTTGCTCTGCAACGTCCGATAGGCATGGACTTAAATAATCCATGCCTATTTTTGTCATTTTCTACATCCTTTTTACTCAATATTACACCTCGAACAACACACAAACCCCTACATTTGCATCAAAATATAAATCTATTATCATGAGTACATTTCAAAACACCGCAGGGCGGATGACCAATTACCGTTGGATTATCTGCGCCATGCTATTCTTCGCGACAACCGTCAACTACCTCGACCGCCAGGTTCTTTCATTGACCTGGAAAGATTTCATCTCCCCCGAATTCCACTGGACCGATACACACTACGGCTACATCACAGCTATCTTTTCCATTGTCTATGCCTTAGGCAATCTGTTTGCCGGACGTTTCATCGACTGGATGGGAACGAAAAAAGGGTATTTATGGGCCATTGCCGTATGGTCTATCGGCGCTTGTATGCACGCCCTCTGCGGACTTGCCACAGAAATGACCCTCGGCATTGAAAATGCCGCCAACATGATTAGCGCTACCGGTGCATTGGCCTCTACCATAGCCATCACCAGCGTTTACTACTTCATTGCCGCCCGTATCATACTGGGCATCGGTGAAGCAGGAAACTTTCCTGCCGCCATCAAGGTGACTGCCGAATATTTTCCAAAGAAAGACCGTGCCTTCTCCACTTCCATATTCAATGCCGGCTCTACCATCGGAGCACTGATAGCCCCATTGTGTATCCCTACCCTGGCCCGCTACTTCCAACGCATGGGCGTGGGTAACGGCTGGGAAATGGCTTTTATCGTTATCGGCGGATTGGGTTTCATCTGGATGGGACTGTGGATATTCATGTACAAGAAACCTGATGAAAATCCACACGTAAACGCAGCTGAGCTGGCATATATAGAACAAGACAAAGACAATGAGGAGGATAAAAAGGCGACTACTCCGACAACCAAGGATGAAAAGAGCATTTCTTTCCTGCAATGTTTCAAATATCCGCAAACCTGGGCTGTATTTTTCGGCAAATTCATGACTGACGGTGTATGGTGGTTCTTCCTCTTCTGGGCACCCGCATACATTTCGGACGTTTACGGATTCTCCTCAGATACTCCCACGGCACAGATGCTTATCTTTGTGCTCTATGCCATCACGATGTTGTCCGTCTATGGCGGGAAATTGCCCACCATCATTATCAACAAAACCGGTAAGAACCCCTACGCCGCACGCATGCAGGCCATGTTCATCTTTGCACTGTTCCCGCTATTGGCATTGTTTGCACAGCCATTGGGCAACAAGGAAGTATTTGGCGAACAAGCCTATTGGTTCCCGATTATCATCATAGGTATTGCAGGCGCTGCCCATCAGTCCTGGTCGGCCAACATCTATTCTGTGGTAGGTGATATGTTTCCCAAGAGCACCATTGCCACCATTGTGGGAATCGGAGGTATGGCGGGCGGTATCAGCTCATTCCTTATCAACATGAGTTCCGGTTTGCTGTTCGACTATGCCGACAAGACACAAATGGTATTTCTTGGATTCCAGGGCAAGCCTGCCGGATATTTCATCATCTTCTGTGTATGTGCAGTGTCCTACCTGATAGGCTGGTGCATCATGAAGGCACTGGTTCCGAAGTACAAACCGATTATAGTGGACTAATCAGAAGTCTCTTTATAGATATTCAGAATCATGCGGAGTTTGCAAACTGCATTACATGCCTTGCAAACTCCGCACAAAAAAAGCCTTTTCTCACGAAATGGCTTTTCTTCGTTCAATTACAGTCAAAAACAAAAAACTGTAAATGGAACACAATTTAAGATGAAAAAAAGGGAAGTCTCACGACTTCCACAATTCTTCTAACCTTAAATCTAAATCTCTATGAAAAAAACGTGATGCAAAGATAATGGTTTATCTCACACAGCGTTATTAATAAACTCTATAAAGAAGCAGAAAATATTTAAGATTTACTAAATAAGACGGTTACGAATGGCAAACTACAGACAAGAGCTCGGCATAAATAGGATTAAGTTTCAATAGTTGCGGCACTCCTGTCATAAACATCTGCTTGCGGGCACGAGTAAGGGCTACATTCAATTTCCGGTCAATCCGAGTACCGTTTTCCTCCGTCATATTTGCCAGAAACTTCAACTGATAAGCCCGGTTCACACAGAAAGAGTAGATAATGACATCCCGTTCGCTACCTTGGAAGCGTTCCACGGTGTCTACCAATATATCCTCCAAAGGAGCAATACCCAAAGCGGCAATCTCTTTCTTAATCAAGGCTATCTGACTGCGATAAGGAGTGATGACACCTAAAGTGACAGCCGGGTTGAAACCGGAAACAGCTGCATACTGCCGATAGATAGCCGCTGCCAACCGTGCCACAATCCGCGCCTCCGAATGGTTCATCTTGGCCGACTGTGCCGGCGGTTCGACTGCGGCAGGCAGAAAAGCGACACGACGAGTCAGCAAGCCGGCAAACTCACAATCACACAGCTCAGGAGCAAGAATCAGCTCTCCCTGCTGGTGCGGCAGACCAACCGGTTCCAACAGACCACCGTAAAAAGCCCGGTTAGGAAACAAAGCTACCTCGATATTCATACGACCCTGACGGCAGAGCATGTCGTAGGAGGGATGAGGGATAAAAGATGAAGAATGAGAGGTTGATGCCTGGCGATTGGCACTTTCCTTGGAGAGATTCCTATAAAGGCGTTCGAAAAGGGAATCTTTCAAATTATACAATCCGATGGCCTGCAAAGCTTCGTCACACACTTCCGACTGCTCGGACGACTGCAAGACCACTGCGGGTAGCTGCTTATGGTCACCTATCAAAATAAATTTGCCGATGGCATCCGCGCCTGCGGGATTGCGGGTACAGAGTAACCCCAGCAGTTGTGGTTCCAAAATTTGGGTAGCCTCATCCACAATCGCTACATCAAAAGTCTTCAACCGGAAAAGTTCGGTCTTGGAAGAAAGCGTGGCAACCGTACCGACAAAAACACGGCAACGGGCAATGCGCTCCTGCACCTGCCGCCGAGTGGCACAAGGTTCCAACACATTCTCAATCAGATACGGGCGGAATGAGTCATCGCAAGACAACTCACTGCCTAAACGGATAAAGTCTATTTCAGGCTCAATGGAGGCCAGCGCCTTACTGATTTCATCTACGGCACGATTGGTATACGAAAGCAGCAGAATCTGTTTCCCCTCCCGATAAAAGGCTTCTACCATGCCCCGCAGCGCGCGGGAGGTCTTGCCGGTACCCGGCGGACCAATTAAAAGGAAATAGTCGCGGGCAGCCTGCGCTTTCAGAATAATCCGCGAAAAATCATCCGGAGCGGTCGCAATACCGGTATCCAAAGAAGCATCGAACTCGGGAGGGCGCTGCCCCAACAACAAATCACGCCGTCTTTGAGTAGCAGAAAGGAAAGCGGAAAGTCCCAGATACATGCTACGAAAGGAGGTGTCCATATAGTCGTGCTCTATGGCATAAAGGCTAGCAGCAGGCAATACACCCGCATTCTGCTGAGTGGCACGAAGACGGATACAGACCTCGTTATCGGAAATGCGCTCTATATTACCTTTAAACACCATCTTGTTGGTAACGTTGTCGGTATCCGTATTCCGTTCGTAAAGAACCACCGCATCACCCTGACGGAAATTGGGCAGAACCCGCTCCTGCCGGGAAGCAACCATTTGCTTCGTTCTGAGTGACAAATACGGTTTATGCACATCTGCCGCATGATTCTCGCAAATAGCCAAATCGTACAGAATTTCACCTGCCTCACATTTCTCAGCCAGTGTGGAAAGCCAGAGGGCGGCAGCACCGGTACGTCCTTCATAATCCACATCTCCAGATTTGGAGGTATAGAGTTCCTTGGTTATAAAGTTATAGAGCGTATAAAAATAGCTTTGTTCCAACGACGAAAGCGAACGGATGCGTTGCGCTACGGCATCGATGGAGGGGCAAAGGAAGCGTTTCCACAAGGTATTGTCCAAACCGCGCTCATTCAAGGTATCCGGATGGATGTCTTTCAGGCGCTCTGCCGTATACTGTGGGCTATTCCGTAACTGGATGCCATATTCATTGGCTACAATCCGGTTACGCACATCCATCACACGGCGCACCATTGCCCACGAAGGACGCGCCGGATAAAGCAACGGATAACGGGTATAGAGCAGATAAGCCTTTACACGTCGATGGTCCATTCCCATAGAATACTCCAACACAGCCTGATAGAGCAACATCTGTACCTTATTGTTTTCTTTAGGCTCCACCTTACCACGGATGGAATACTCGTCCGCCTTACCGGACTTCATTTCAATGAACGAGGTCATATCCCGCTGCATGTAGTCCAGACGCCCTTGCAAACCCAATGCTTCACAGATGTAAGAAGGTTCCAGCACGGCATCAGTCCTATCGAGCTCATAGCCGGATGCACGGAATGTTTCTGTCACTGTCCGGTGGATATTGTCGAAATGGCGCTTGCAATCGGAAAAGAATTCGGCTTCCTTCTCCCGGTCGCGCAGGTCGGCACATGCTGCCAGCTCGATGAGATAAGAACGGAAGGCCTTCTTCATGCATGCCAAATAATCGGGTGCCTCCTTGGCATGAATCCATTCGTCCAGAAAGAGGTTAGCAATATTACCCAACAGTAACGGACGGGTATTGTCTGGCGACTGGAGCCGTGCCAGGATATAATTGGCAGGATGATGCCCGTAATCCTTGAAGCATTCGGCAAGCGAACTGATGTCTATCAAGTAATCGGGCTCAAGTATAATAAAGGAAGGGGTGAGTATGCCGACTTCGTCCACCGTAACATCCAGCAGATTGACCTGGGCATGCCGCCACAGAATCCGGCAGGTTTCTGCAAACTCTTCATTAATCTGAGGTACATTATAACGGACACGCAACGGCTCATCGGCTACAGTGTCTACGGGCAGTACATATAAATAAGTATCATCGGCATACTGAAAACAGACGCGCATGCGCTTTATCCGTTCTTTGGCGGGCGGTGCCACTATATAGGTGGCATCCGCACGGGGTAGCAGGCGATAAAGTTCGGCAGGTATCTCCTCCCCCGTCAAGCGCTTGACAAAGAATGCCAGTGTCTTGGCATCACGCAACAACTGTTCACGTTGCGGTTCCGCCTGGCGGTTCAGAATAGCATTGGAGGTCAGCCGGAAGGTATGCAGACGGTTCTGTTCCACGGTGGAAAGTCCGGCCTTCGAAGCCACGAAACTGATACGTGCAGAAAGGTCCGTCATCTGCAAGCTGCCGTCGGGCATCTGTGTACGGCACAAACGCTCCAGCAACTCGCGCAATTGCCGATAGGCCACGTCCAAGGAGATTTCCTCAACGTGGCAGGCTTCCAGCAATATACTAAAATATTCCTTTACTTCACAATCCATCATTCCTCTGTCTCCACTTCTTCCGCTTCATCATCAGTCTTTTTATCCTTTATCATCAGGATACTCAACTCATAGAGCAGATAAAGCGGCACCGCCACTACTGTCAAGGTAAACGGGTCACCGGTCGGAGTAATGATGGCCGAGGCAATAACAATGATGACAACAGCATGACGGCGGTATTTCCGCAAAAAGGTCTTGTGCACCAGTCCCAGCAGGGAAAGCAGCCATGTCACCAGCGGCAGTTCGAATGCCAGTCCCATGCAAAGCACCAACATCATGAAATTGTCGATGTACGAGTTCAGGGAAATTTGATTCTCGATGGCTGCGCTCAATTGATAAGTGGAAAGGAAACGCAATGTCAGCGGATAGACCATAAAATACCCCAGCAACACACCGATAAAGAACATCACCGTACCTATACCCAGCGCTTTCCTCACCCCTTTACGCTCGTTTGGATAGAGTGCAGGGCTTACAAAGCGCCAGATTTCATAGAAAATATAAGGAGCAGCCGTTACCACCGACATCCAGAAAGCGGTAGACATGTGGACAAAGAACGGTGCGGCAAGATTGATATTGACGAGCTTCACATGAAACTCCTGGGTAAAGAATTCATCCTGCAAGTCCAGTCTCTGCCCTATCCAGCGCAGCAAGTCATAGAAAATGAAGTCGTTATGGCAAGGAGCCAATATCACATTGTCAAACAGATAAGGCATGGCAATAAAATAACCGATAGCCAATACAAACCACACACCGAGTACACGAAACAACACCCGGCGCAACTCGTCCAAGTGGTCCCAAAAGGTTAGTTCTTTTTCTGACATAAAGGGATTTACTATTTGACAATTTACTATTTACTATTTGGGCTGCGCTGTGGGGATTTACTATTTGACAATTTACTATTTGGGCTGCGCTGTGGAAAAGGCAACAAGCCTACCCATACTCCTGAACTTCTCAGAGTATCAAATAGTAAATAGTAAATTGTCAAATAGTAAATACCCTTGTTCCTTTATTTCTTTTCAGCCGGTTTATCCAAATCTTCCTGAGCCTTGTTTATCTCTTCTTTGGCTTCATTCACGCCATCCTTGAAGCTCTTCACTCCTTTGCCCAAACCACGCATCAATTCGGGAATTTTCTTACCACCAAACAACAGTAAGATGACCAATGCAATAATTATCCATTCGGAACCGCTGGGCAGAAAGCCTAATAAAAGTAAGTTTGTCATAGTTATATCTGATTAATTATAATGCAAAGATAGGAAAATTAAGGATTAGGGATTAAGGATTAAGGATTAATTTTATCGCAATCCCTAATCCCTAATCCCTGACCCCTATCTTCAGTCTTGATAATAAATACGTTTTACCCGCGTAGAAACGCTTGTCAACACCTCATAAGGAATAGTTTCGAGCACATCGGAAAGAACGGTTATAGGCAGATGGTCACCAAAAATTTCCACACTGTCACCCTCCTTACAATCGATGTCCGTTACGTCAATCATACAGACATCCATGCAGATATTCCCTACATAGGCTGCCCGTTGGCCGTTTACAAGACAATAGGCATGTCCATTTCCAAGATGGCGGTTCAGGCCGTCGGCGTAACCGATGGGAAGAGCCGCTATACGCGACGGACGGGTGAGATGCCCTTTCCGGCTATACCCCACCGTATCCTCTTCGGGAACATCACGTATCTGGAGGATGGTAGTCTTCAACGTGCTCACATTATTCATAATGGAATTGTCTATGGGATTGACACCATAGAGGCCGATACCCAGGCGCACCATATCGAATTGCGCCCCCGGGAAACGCTCGATACCTGCGGAATTGCAGATATGGCGAAGTATCTTATGCGGAAAAGCCTCCTGCAATTCCATGGACGCTTTCTCGAACATTTCTATCTGCCGGCGTGTAAAACTGTCGAATTGTTGCGAATCGCTCCCTACCAAATGCGAGAAGACGGAACGGGCAATCACGGCATTCTGTCCCTTCAGCCGTTCTATCAGCCGGGGCATATCCTCCGGAGCAAACCCCAGGCGGTGCATACCGGTATCCAGCTTTATGTGGATGGGGAAGTTTGTGATACCTTCCTTTTCCGCTTCTTTAATCAAAGCGTCCAGCAGATGGAAGCTATATACTTCGGGCTCCAGCTTGTAATCGAACATGGTCTTGAAAGCAGTCATCTCAGGATTCATGATAATGATATTCGCAGTGATGCCCGCTTTGCGGAGTTCGGAGCCTTCGTCGGCAACCGCCACGGCAAGATAATCGACATGATGTTCCTGCAAAGTCTTGGCTATCTCATAAGAACCTGCACCGTAAGCGGAGGCTTTCACCATGCAGACCATCTTTGTTTCCGGCTTCAGCTTGCCACGATAATAGTTCAGATTGGCAATCATCGCTCCAAGATTAACCTCCAGGATGGTTTCGTGCACCTTCTTCTCCAATACTTCCGTCAAGGAGTCAAAACCGAACTTACGTGCACCCTTAATCAGAATTATTTCGTTTTCAAGGCGAAGTTCCCCACGCTGGATGGCACGTATCAAGGCTGCCGTGTCCGGATAAAAAGTCTTCTCTATATTAAAGCGTGCAGCGCAGGAAGATATTTCATTTCCTACACCTATGATGCGTTCAATGCCGCGGCTGTTTACCAGCTGTACCACTTGCCGGTAAAGTGTCGGCGTATTCTGACCGGTCTCCAATATATCCGAAAGAACCAAAGTCCGCCTCAATCCCTTACTTTGCGAACGGCGGTAAAGAAAATCGAGTGCAATATCCAATGAGCCAAGGTCAGAATTATAACTGTCGTTAATCAACAGACAGTTGTTTTTTCCCTCCTTGACTTCCAGCCGCATGGCGATGGGTTCCAGCCTTGCCATACGTTCTGTAATCTGTTCGGCAGGAAGCATCAGATAGAGGCATGCAGCCAGGCAGTTCAGCGAATTCTCGATGGAAGCATCATCTATGAACGGTAGAGTAAACGTATTGTCCATATCCAGATAGCGGTAGGAAACGACTGTACAGTCATCCCGTTTCTCCACCTTACTTATATATAGAGGACGTTCCATATCCTTCCGGCTCCACGCAATCTCACGTGCAGACAGCATGGACTTCGCCACACAGTTGCTGACGAACTCATCGTCACCATTATAAATCACTACATCACAATTCTTGAAAAGCGTCAGCTTCTCCATGCATTTCTCCTGCAACGAGAAGAAATTTTCCTGGTGAGCCCCTCCTATATTGGTCAGGATACCTATGGTAGGCTTGATAATGTTCTGCAAAGCACGCATTTCCCCCGGCTCGGAAATACCGGCTTCAAAAATAGCAAGTTCGGACTGTTCGTTCATCTGCCACACAGACAAAGGCACTCCAATCTGGGAGTTATAACTGCGGGGAGAACGGATAATGGCACGTTCCGGACTGAGCAACTGGTGCAGCCATTCCTTCACAACAGTCTTACCGTTGCTTCCCGTAATACCGATGACCGGTATCTGGAACCGGTTCCGATGCTGTTCCGCCAGTTTTTGCAAGGCTTTCAGCGGGTTGGGAACAATGAGATAATTGACAATTGACTGCGCATCATCACGCTGCATAGCATTGTCAATTGTCAATTGTCCATTGTCCATTAATCTAAAGCTTTCTTCGCTAAGCACAAAATTACGTACTCCACGGGCATATAAATCTGCAATATAGCGCGCACCGTCATTCCTCTTGGTGGTCAAGGCAAAGAATAATGTTTCCTCAGGAAAATTCAGGGAACGGCTGTCAGTGAGCAGCCAGTCTATGGTAGCCGGCGCGTTTCCCATACACCGTGCGCCAATACTTTCGGTTATGCTTTCAATCGAATACGACATATTTCTCTCTCTTTTTGGAAATCTAAGTACGGGTATTTTCCGTTAAGTTGGTCTATTTTTAACACAATTTGTCCTAAAAAACGCTTATACTCTTCTGAAGCGGGATAAAATGGCTTATGTGACAACATCTTACGGATATTTTCACTTTCTTCCATAATCCGTAACGCATCGGCAGAGATGCACGACCGGGTAAACCGTTCCCAGACATAGCGAATGGCCGTTTCGGAAGGATGCACCATGTCTTCTGCATAGAAGCGATAGTCACGAAGCTCGTCGAGCAGCAACTCATAAGCCGGAAAATAGAAAACATGTTCCGGGAAAGTGGCTTGCAACTGGTTCACGGCAAGCAGCAAGGTAGCTTTACTGAGCTGGTTGGCATGCATTCCGTCACGCACGTGGCGGATGGGGCTGACGGTGAACAACACTTTCAACCGGGGAATCCGCGCCAGCAAGCCGGAAAGCAAAGAGGTGTAGTCAGATACTATTTCACTGACAGAAAGCATACGGCGGGTAAAGCAGGACTCAGGTTGCTTATGACAGTTGGCAACTACAGTTCCCGTCTTTTCATTTTCATAAACCCAGGCAGAGCCGAAAGTCAGCAGCAGACAATCCAACCGGTCCAGCCTTTCATGGGCGCTTTTCAAACGCCCGTTAATACCTGCCAATGTTTCCTCTGCAGAGACTGAGGAAAAGCTACCATGATGCATGGCACTGTGCCAAAGTTCATGAAAGAGGAAAATATCGTTTTCATTGTAGCATCTGCCCGCAATGATTTCACGCAATGCCGCAGAAATGGAAAACGGATTATAAAGCACACCATAAGGATTGACGTCACAACGGAACTTGGCATCCGCCAGCCTTTGCCCCATCTCGGACGCAAAACAAGAACCCATCAGCAACAGATTATTCTCTTGCGAAAGAAGGGGCATACTGGAAACTACTTCTACAGGCGTATAAAGATTCATAAGCTCGGAATAAATAAACCATTCACTTTCTCGAAAAAAATGATGTACCAACTGCTTGCTACGCCACAAAGATAGTAAATTTCAATATATAACGGTCGAAACATAAAAAGGCAGGTGATATAACCTTTCATTATATCATCTGCCTTAAATAAAAATACTATATATTCTATTAATACCAATTAGCCGTAGGATCAGCCACCCAATCTGCAAAACCTGGATATTTATCATTAATATCCTGACGTTCAGCAGTCCATTCATATCTTGTCTCTACACGTATCTTCTGCGGCGCTTTGCCTATCTCCGCTTTCAGTGTATATACTTCAGCATTTTGACCTTCCACTTTGATATTTACGGCACCGGTACCGTCAACTCTGTACATCACCGGAGCCTTAGTTGCCCCAGCACCTGTATTTACCATTGTAGTATTAGAAACGCCAAAGAGTCCATGAACTTCACGGCTATCACCGCCTACCTCAATATACAAAGGCAAAGTACCACCCGCAGCCTGCAGGGTAATGATAGTTGCTCCTCCATTGGTCGCTACATCAAACACGACATCGTTGAAGTCAAAATCATCACTGTCTCCAAGGTCTTCTGCTATGATTCTGTACGCATTCGTATATACGGCCGGAGAGATCTTCACAATCCAATCACTATAATATCCATCTGCAGCCACTTGTTGATTTGGGTTCTGTCCGGTAGCTTCAAAGTCAAATCCCACATAATAAGCACCCTCAATATATTGTATAGTATAATTATAGTGCATTTTACCATCCAGAGAAGCCCTATAGCCAAAAGAAGACGTTCCACTATTCTGCATTAGCATTATAGCCCCCTCAGTAGCATTAAAATTATTGATATGGTCATCTGATGCCGCAACCAAAAAATCCATATTAGAGTGTGAGCCACTTACATGTTGAACAAAAAAGTCGGTCCAATCCCCCCCAATGGATTGTGGATTCCGATATGTTTTAAACCATTCCGTAACCACTTCTTTTTCTGTAGCCGTAACACTCCCCGGTACTTCCGTAAAATCTTTCCATTGATTGCTATTAGTGTTAGCAACACGCGTTGTCGGTGTTACCCCAAATCCCCAATCCTGATCAACTGCAATTTCTCCATACCTCTGCACAAAAGCCGATGCATACTGTGCCTCTTTCTTAGCTGCCGCCTTTTCCGGGTTGAACAGATCGCTATCAGAACCGCAAGCGGAAAAAACCACTACGCCCATAATAGCCAAAATTCCAAAGTTGAGCTTTTTCTTCATATCATTCATTGTTTATTCATTTAACAATTCGTGATTACACCCCATGCCGACACATATTACAACTAAGAATATCATTATATACAACTCAAAATTGTATAACATATTGATAAATAGGACATATTCTACTTCGCAAATATACATAATACTATATCAGATAACAACCAAAATCTCAAAAAAGTTGCAATAAATAATTTATTAAGTTGCATTTTTCAACAAACATTAAATTTAAAGCATCTCTTATCATAGATGCACACATACGAGAGTACAAGTCAATCTTTGAAAGGATTAATATCTTTGCCTACCAAAATTAAATCATTCCTATATGGAGAAAAAATCGTTCCACCATGGTGGAACGATTTTTCCCCTAGGATGGAACAATATTTTCTCCATGGAGGAACGATTTACCATCAGGTATCTTTTCCCTTAACCATAGGCAGGCTGAACGAGAAATGTGGCGTATGCAAAGAG
>ERZ857521.646-NODE-646-length-49732-cov-18.613584_pt1 | contig 49732 bp, 66 predicted proteins | sample MGYA00519701_ERZ857521 | MGnify/ENA primary metagenome ERZ857521 (study PRJEB31778, sample SAMEA3449346) | human gut metagenome | biome: human gut; feature: human-associated habitat; material: faeces | place: United Kingdom | collected 2010/2012 ...
TTATCTAATATCGCTTGTGAATGCTTGTTTAATTCAATTTGTAAACCATCATTTGTTTTTTGCGTTACTATATGAATGACCCCATTTTTTACGTCTGTTTTCTTCAACCTTTCAACGTCTGAATAACGAAGTCCGGTAAAGCAACAGAAAAGAAACGTATCGCGCACATATTCAAGTGACCGTTGCAAATCGGTAAATTCGTATTCTTGCAATTTCTTTATTTCATCTTGTGTGCAATATATTATTTCTTTTGATTCAATGGATGTTCCTTTTAATTTTGGCTTGAATGTTTTGTGTAAATCACCTGAATAATATCCCTTTTGGTTTGCCCAACGCAAAAACCATTTCAAGAAAGATAAATATTTTGATACAGTCGTGTTCAATAGTCCTTTTTTATGCAAATATGCAAGGAATCCGGATAATGTATTTTCGTTGATGTCGTCAAAAGACAATTCAGGATTGTAGTCTTTCAAATGTTGTTCAAGTGAACGGAATTTTTTTTGCGTTGATATAGTCCATTCATTTTTTTCACCTTGTGATATAATGAATGTTGAAAACACCTTAAACACGTCCTTTTCCACATACGGCAATTTATTTTTAGCCATACTTCTTGAAGTGGATTCGCGCCCAATAATATCATTAAAAAGGTCTTTGAGTTCCTGAATTGTTGGAATACGCTTTTCTAATAATTCATAGCGTGCAAATATTTCATTCATTGTGGAAAGCCACAATTCAATTGTATGGTTTATCGAACTTGACAATTCACAAGTTTCTGATGCCCTTTGTTTATCAATATCCCAATCGGAAAGATTTATTGTGTACCCGGTTGGAATGTCAAAAGGTTGTTGACCGTGCAATGTGACACGCATACGGATAGCAAGGTTGTTTTCTTCACCTTTTACCCGTTTATGTAGCAAAAATTTTATTCGTCTTTTGATTTGCATTCCCGTTCCATTTTTAGCATTTTTCCACGCCCAAGCAACAACCATTCAGCAGACACACCAAAGTCCGTGCAAATACCTGAAAGTGCATCTAAATCAATCATTTTATATGTCATTTCTTCAATTGGCTTGTTCAGGTCATTTTTTATCCTTGAATATTTAGTGCGATTCAACTTGTGAGAATCACAAAAGCCTTTCAAGCCGTTCACTTTGCCGGATGATATTGCGGTGTCCAAGGCTTCAAAGAATCTGCGTTGGATTGCCAATGCTTGTGGGTTGATGCTTTTTTTCATTGTATTTTTTCGGCTTTGATTGTTGATGATGAATTGTTTGTACGTCCCTTGATGTCCATGATTGCATGGTATGTCATATCCGAATCAATGAATGTAAACGAAATATCAAGATTCCATCCGCGCGGTTCTTCTATGTGGGCAATTCTTGTTTCCGGATTGTACACCCATTCACCTTGTTTTTCAATGACCTTTTTACCGTTTTCATCCAATGAATATTGCGTGAAAATATTGGGTTTTGCAAACTCGTAATACATATTATATTCCGTATCGGAAATGTCCACAAAATAACCATCTGAACACAAGTAAGCATATTCAGACCACACCCCGGATATATCAGACAAAATGATTTCCGGTTTTTCGTTTATATCTGATTTTGAACAGGCGAAAAATATCATTGTGATTGCTGCAATAAATATGAATTTTATATGTTTCATGGGTTCATTTTTTTATCATATTCAACAATCATATTTTCAAACATACTTTTATCTACGGTAACATATTCTTCATTTTTCAGGCTTGCCAATTCAAGCGCATCAAATATTTCATTTGGCATTACCGAATAGTAAGATGGATTGCCATAATATTCATTTACTTTTATTTCAATCATTGTTATTCCCTTTCGTTAAATTAGCTATTATAACCAATAGTTTATCAATATGTTCTTGTGCTTTTGCCAAGGATGCTTCTTTCATAGATAATATTTCCAACAACTTATCCATTGTATCGTGCTGATTTACCGTTACATTGTTGCCATTTATGTTGTTGCCATGAACATTGTTTTGTTCACCGCCGCCGGCATATCGTTGTGGTCTTAACACCAAATCACGCAATATTGCGTGTTTTGATTTGGGTATTGTTGAACCTGATTCCCAATTTTGAATCGTCCTTGGGTGTACACCTACCATTTCCGCAAGTGCTTCTTGCGACAATCCCAATTTTTCACGTATTTTTTTAACATCTAAATCATTCATAATCAACGATAAAAACAAGTAACGCAATTTTTTTACGCAAAATTGCGTGCAAAAGTTTGGTTTTACACACAATATGCCGTATATTTGCATCTGTAAAGCTCTACAATGCAAAAGTAAAGCGAAAATAAACATTTGCAAATAGCAAAATTACGTCATTTTAATGGTAAGCCAAAAGAAAAGGACGAAAAGTTGCATATTAACCATAAATAAAAATATATGAGTAAAGAACAGTTTTCTTTTAACAAAGGATGGTCACAGGTGAAAAATGGTGATATGTCCGAATGCCGCAACAAACTGATGGAAGTGTTGGGCATAAAGTCAAGAGCGGCTTTCCTTAACCGCTTGAAAGGTGATGTTGAACCAAAGGTTTCGGAGGTTCGCGCAATTGAATCGGTATTTGCTGAATACGGTATAAAAGACATTTGGGGGGTAGCTTAATGAATCATGCAAATCTAACCAAACGTGAATCCGAAATTGCCGAACTATTTGCATGGGGTGCAAGTAAAAAAGACGTTGCAAGTCGTTTGTTCATTTCGGAAAGGACGGTTGAAAATCACACCCGAAACATATATGAGAAAACCGGGTGTTCAAAAGTAAACGAATTGTCCGCGTGGTGGTTTTGTACGAAATTTCATATATCCTTTGATTTGTCGCCGTTGAAACGCAAGACTATTTCAATAATACTTCTTGTTTTAATAATTCCGCAAATAATGAATTATGACAATAATATGATAAGAGTACGCAACAATTCTTGTCGTGTTGTTAGAGTTAGAGCAAGAAGAAAGTCGGAAAACGATTTTACAACAGTTGATTTTACATTTTAGTACAAAAAACTTTCGCAACAATGAAAAAAGAGAAATTAATGAAAATAATTAGGGTGTACGTTATAGGCTTTTTAGGGGTTGTTACACTAATACTTGCTTGTAGCGAACCCGCAAGTGAAGAATATTGGTATCTGCAATTCTTTATATCTAAGGGACTTGCTTTCCTGATTGGATATATCACATATATTCTTTGTTTGCGGTGGAAATCCAAAGGCTTATTGCCCCCTGATATTGAAGAATAAAATGAACGCTAATGATAAAAATAGACCCAAATACAAGGCTTATCGACTTAACGGTTGGAGAATTGATTGATTTAATAAGTTCAATAACACCATCGCAACAACCCCCAACGGTCAAACCTGAAAAACGGTTGGTTTATGGTATTGCCGGGATAGCGCAATTATTTAATTGCAGCTTAACAACGGCAAACAGAATCAAGGCAAGTGGGAAAATAAATGGTGCTATCATGCAAAATGGGCGAATTATCGTTGTTGATGCTGACCTTGCTTTGGAATTATATAACAATAAATAAATACGCAACAATGAAACAGGTTATTTTGAAATCCATTACCCTTTGCAACTTCAAGGGTGAAAAAGAAAGAACAACAAATTTTAATGTTGATGTCACCACGATTTCCGGTGATAACGGCATGGGCAAATCAAGGCATTTTGACGCATTCATTTGGCTGTTATTCGGAAAAGACACGCAAGACCGAAAGGATTATGAAGTAAAAACAAGAATCAACGGACAGGAATTGCATAATGTTGAATGTAGTGTGTCGGGAGTGATTGACGTTGATGGTGAAGAAATCGCATTGAAACGGTCTTTTGTGGAAGATTGGGTCAAACCACGTGGTAAAGTTGACCGTGTATTTAAGGGCAACCACACCGAATGTTGGTGGAATGAAACCCCGGTAAATGTAAGTGAGTATGCAAAAAGAGTTGAAACAATTATTGATTCATCCGTATTTAAGATGATAACTAACCCGGCATTTTTTGTCAATATGAATTGGAAGTTGCAGCGCGAACAATTACTTCAACTTGCCGGGACAATCACAGATGCCGAAATTGCTTCACAGAACCCCGACTTTGCCAAATTGCTTGATAGGATTTCCGGAAAATCACTTGCGGATTTCAAAAAGGAATTGTCAGCCCGAAAGAAAAAATTGCAAGAAGAATTGACCCAAATACAACCACGCATTGACCAAACGTATAAGATGATGCCGGAAAAAGAAGATTTCAATGCAATTGAAAAGGAAATCCAAGAAATTGACCATGAAATTTCCGAAATAGACAAAGCCATTGCAGATGTAACCGCCGCAATCCGGAAACAATATGAGGGTGAACAAGAAAAACGTAATAAGGTAAATTCGTTGAAAACCGAATGCCAACAACTTATCTTTGACGCTAAGGAAAAAGCACAAAACAAGGCATTTGAAGCCAATACCCGCCGCCGTGACCTTGAAAATCGGATAAAGGCAAAGGAAATGGAACTTGCCAACACCAAACGGGAATCAACAACAAGCCAAGAACAGATTGCAAGGTTGCGTGCTGATATAGAAAGTTTGAAAGCCAAACAAGATGCCTTGCGTGCGCAATGGTTTGAAGAAAACGAAAAGACATATCACGGCGAAACAACTTGCCCTTATTGCAAACAGGAATTACCCAAAGAGATGCAAGAAGAAGCAAAGGGAATGTTCACAAAGCAACAGACTGAAAAGTGCGCACAAATCACCGAAAAAGGAATAAAGATTGGCGAAAGCATTGACAGGGTAAAAGTTGATGTAAGGGATGTTGAAAATGACATTGAAAATGCAAACAATCATGCCCAAGCGTTGCAAAATGAACTTGAATCCTTGAAAAGTGAACTTGAATCAATTCCGGTCATTGCCGTTGAATCGGTTGTTCCTGAATCAATTCCGGATTGGGTCGCAAAGCAAAAAGAAATCGCCGATATAGAAGCTACAATATCAACCGACAATTCAGGTTTGAACACGGATGAATTGCAGAAACAGAAAGCCGAATATAATGCGAAACGTGCGGCGTTGGTGGAAAGATATTCAAAGCGAAACACCATTGCACGTTGTGAAGCTGAAATTGCCAACCTTGAATCAAGGGGGAAAGAACTTGCCCAAATGAAAGCAGATGCCGAACGAGAAGAATATACGGTTGAGCAATTTACCCGGAAAAAGGTTGATGAATGTGAAAGTAGAATTAATGCAATGTTTAAGGTTGTGTCTTTCCGTATGTTTGATTACACCATTGATGGAAATGTGGTTGAAACGTGTATTCCGACAATCGGCGGTGTTCCTTATGGGACTGCAAACACAGCAAGCAAAATCAATGCAGGTCTTGACATAATCAATACATTGTGCAAGTTCTATGGCGTTTGCGCCCCAATATTCATTGATAATCGCGAATCGGTCAATGAAATTATCGAAACAAAAAGTCAAATTATAAATCTTGTCGTAACACGCGACAAATTCTTAACAATTAAATAAATACGCAACAATGGAAGTAAAAGAAAAGAGCGAATTTATTCAAAAGATTGAAGCATTCGCAAAAGAAATGCAAGAAGAAGTAAGCAAGAATGGCAGTAAACGCGGTATCGTAATTCTTGCAGGTGAAAACATGGATGGAGTGACCGGGCAAATTATTTCAGTTTCCGGAAAAGGCGAACAGGTTGTGGAAGCAATTGCCGAATTTGCCACAAGAAGTGAAACAAAAAGATTGTGCGAACAGGGCGTTAAACTTGGAATGATGAAGCGCATCTTTAATGATTTTGAAGAAATGACAAAAAAAGGAGTAAATAATTGATATTATGAACGAAATTCAGAAACAAAACCCGACCGGACTTGTCACAATGACAAGTCCCATGAATACCGGATTCAACTTCTTTGACCCGGTTCAGTTTGAAACAATGCAACGTGTGTGCAAAATGTTTTCTTCATCCGACCTTGTGCCGGATAATTACAAACCGAATTACAAGCCGATTCCTACAAATGCAACACCGGAACAAATTGCAACAATAAATCTTGAAAACCAAGAAGCAAAAAATAAGGCGGTTGCCAATTGTATGATTGCGATTGAAATTTCAATGAGAATCGGCGCAAGCCCTTTGATGGTTATGCAAAACATGGTGCCGATATACGGCAAACCGTCTTGGTCGTCAAAGTTCCTGATTGCAACGGTAAATTCTTGTGGTCGCTTTGAACCTTTGCAATACAGATTCACAGACAAAGGAATGTTGGGCATGGTTGATTATACTGACTATGTATGGAATGGAAACCGGAAACAGGCAGTTCAAAAGCAGTTTGATGGAAAGAAAATACAAGACATTGAATGTGTTGCTTACACCACAAAGAAAGGGTCAAAAGAAATCCTTGAATCGTCCCCGGTTTCCGTTCGTCTTGCAATTCAAGAGGGTTGGTACACAAAGAATGGGTCAAAATGGCAAACTATGACCAAACAAATGTTGATGTATCGTGCCGCGTCATGGTGGACTTCTGTTTATGCGCCTGATTTATCAATGGGTATGCGAACAATAGAAGAACAACAAGATATTGTTGATGTAGAGTATCAAGAAATAAAAGATACCCCGGAAGCCGAAAAACGTGACAATGCAAACAAGGTCACGATTGGCGCGGACATTGAGAATGACGGGAACGAGCCAAAAGAGGACGTTTCAGGCACGCAAAACGGCGAAACGGTCAATCATACCACAAGTGAGCAAAAAAACGAAAATAAGCCAAATCCGGGCTTCTAACAATATAAATCCGAAAGGTCATGGAATTAAAAATATTGGGGTCAAGTTCAAAGGGCAATTGTTACTTGCTTGACAATGGGAAAGACTGTTTGATGATTGAATGCGGAATTGCGTTCAAAGAAATTCAAAAGGCGGTGAATTTTGATATATCACGCATTGCCGGGGGTGTCGTGTCACATGAACATGGCGACCATGCCAAATTCGTGAATAAATGTCTTGATGCCCGGATTCCATTGTTCATGTCGCAAGGAACAAAAGATGCCTTGAAATTATCCGAATGTGCCTTGGTTCATGCCGTGAATGAATTGAAAGTGTATCAAATCGGTGCGTTCAGGGTTCAGCCTTTCAACACTCAACATGATGCCCGTGAACCTTTCGGATTTCTAATATATCACCCGGAATGTGGCAAGGTATTGTTTGCGACTGATACGTTTTATTTGCGTTATACCTTTCAAGGTTTGAACAACATATTGATTGAATGCAATTACGACCAAGAAATATTGGATGCTAATGTTGAATCGGGGAAATTACCGATGGCATTGCGTATGCGTACAATGAAAAGCCATTGCAGCTTTACCACTTGCCGGGAAATATTGCTTGCAAATGACTTATCAAAAGTCAATCATATTGTTTTGATTCATCTTTCCGATGGAAATTCCAATGAAAGGATGTTTCAACGTACAATCCAAGAAGAAACAGGCAAAACCGTTCATATCGCACAAGCCGGAATGACAATCAAAAATTTCAATGTATCACCATTTTAATAGAATTACAATGAAAAAGTATTTAGTAACAAACAAAAAGACAAAAGAAGTCTGCGGGAAGTTCGATTCAAAGTGTGAAGCGGTGGATGAAATGATGGATTTCATCAATGAACACAATGATGAATTAAATTCAGACGATGAAGATTATTTAACCCCGTTTGATTTCACCCTTGAAGAAATCGAAAGCAAAGAAATCAATGATATTGTGACTTCTTATGAAGAAGCCCGCAAATACCTTGGTGGAAAGCCGAATAATGATTTCACAGTTGCAAAAAAGGTTGTGTCGGGAAATTGCGTCAAACTTGATGAAGTCACAAGGTTGGTTAAAGACATTAACCCAAGCCACGTCAAAGCCCTTATTGCTTTGAATGAGTTGTTCACTATTGCGCAAGCATGGAACAAAGAAGATGAATTTGAACCCGATTTCAGCAATTCAAACCAATACAAGTATTTCCCTTGGTTTGTCTATGACAACGGGGCTGCGGGGTTCGTTTGTGCGCATACGTATACTTCGGCTTCGTATGCGGCTGCGAATGTCGGTTCTCGGCTTTGCTTCAAGACACCCGAACGCGCCCGCCAATTCGGGGAACAGTTCATTGACTTGTGGAACGATGTTTTACTATTTAGATAAAAGAGTGTATCACTATAAAACAAAATGTCATGGAAAAAGAACTTGGACAAGAATATGAAAATCGCATTCAACGTGAGGCGTTTTTGAAAGACAATTGCGATGCGTGCGAGCAAAAGGGATATATGAAACCATATACCCCGGAAGAATTGCAAGGACACAAAGAAAGACTTGCTAATGTGTCAATAGAAATTGCCGAAATTGAAGCAGAAATGAAAGCAAGTCAAGCTGAATATAAGGGGCGTTTGAAGCCGTTGAAAGAAGCACGTTCGATGATGGTTTCAAATATCAAATCCAAAGCCGAATATGTGAATGAAGTATGTTACAGATTCACAGACCAAGAAACAAAAGAAACAGGATTCTACAACAAAGATGGAATCTTGATTGAATGCCGTCCGGCGACCGCTGATGAATTGCAGCCAAGCATTTTCACAATGGTTCGGAACACGGCAAAAGAACAAAAGACAGGAACAAATGAATAATAACCAATTAAAAAAAAGAAGTATGGAAGCAGAAAAAATGCAAATCAATCTTGCGCCAAACATGACAAAGGCAGAAGTAATAATTCGTGAGGGTGCAGCCGTCAAGGAACTTGAACCCAAAGCCCCGGTAAAAACTGACATACACGGCGTTATTGGTTCGGTTGTCGAATATCTGAAAAAGAGAATCAACGCCGGACAATTTGAACAAAAGAATTGCCACATTCTTGTAAACCGTGAAGCGGTTGAAATCACCTTGATAATCAATGAATCCGATGAATACAAGCGTGGCAAGGTTGCCGGGAAATTAAGCTACAATCCCAAGTTCATTGAATTTGGCATTAACAGCAACAAAGTTTGGACACCGACCGAACTTGGCTTGTTTATCAAGATGAACCGTGCATTCTTCGCCGACCGCAACGAAAACATGAAGTTGGTTTCATGCCTGATGAACTTCACCGCCACCGTGAACAACAGCATTGAACGTGCCGTGAAAGAGAATGGCAACCGCACGGATAATTTCGCCCAAGTTGTCAATTCAAACTTGCCGGAATCATTCAAAGTTGAAATGCCGATTTTCAAGGGTATGCAACCGGAAACAATCGAGGTTGAAACATTCGCCCAAGTAAACGGACGTGAAGTTTCGTTCATCCTTTTGTCACCGGGCGCACAAGCAACGCTTGAAGATTTGCGCAACAAGGTGATTGATGAACAGTTGGAGCAAATCAAAGATATAGCCCCCGAAATAGCAATCATTGAAATTTAATAATAACCGCCCCGGCTTGACCTTGTGCCGGGTCGGGGCTTAATAATCGCAACAATGAGAGTTACAAAAGAGCAATTAAACAATTTGGTAAGCAAGTACGAAACACCGGATTTCATTTCAAATGACCCGGTACAATTCCCAAGACGCTTTACAGACAAAAAGGATATTGAAGTTGCCGCATTCTTGACGGCAATTGTCGCATGGGGCAACCGGAAGCAGATTATAAGCGATTGCGAAAAGATGTTTTCTATTATCGGCAACAGTCCTTTCCGGTTCGTCATTGATTGCAAATGGTTGGGAATAGACCCCGGCATGAACATTCACCGCACGTTCTTTGGGCGTGACCTGATTTATATTTGCCGTGGTCTTAAATACATATATCACCGCGCATTCACCTTGGAAAACATCAAATTTGACAACGTGTGGCAATGGATTGAACGTCTGCAAATGTTGATGATTGAAGCCAATTCAGGGGAATATAACAAACACGTTGCCCCGTCCGGTGGGAATCATGCTTCATATAAGGGGCAATCGGCTTGCAAAAGGCTTCATTTGTTCTTGCGTTGGATGGTGCGCACTGATTCCCCCGTTGATTTAGGCGTTTGGACGCAAAATTTCAACCCCCGGCAATTACTTATACCACTTGATGTTCATGTTGCCCGTATGGGGCGCGAAATGGGTTTAATAACGCGAAAAAGCAACGACCGTATAACCGTTGAGGAATTGACGGATAAATTGCGTGATTTTGATGAAAACGACCCATGCAAATACGATTTTGCATTATTCGGACTTGGTGAATCACTAAAACGGTAAGGGTATGAAAGACGTATTTTATTTTCAGCATGATTACAACGCACGGAATGACCCGAAATTGCAAGATGTATTGATTGAACACGGTGCAGCCGGATTGGGCGTTTTTTGGTGTATTGTAGAACAATTATATGAACAAGATGGGATTTTGCCTTTGAAATCATGCAAAAGCATTGCATTTGCATTGCACGTTGATTGCAAAATGGTTGAAAGTATAGTGCAGGATTTTGACTTGTTTAAGAATGATGGCGAAAAGTTTTGGTCAAACTCGGTGAACGCGCGACTTAATAAACGCAAAGCCGTTTCAGAAAAAAGAAAACTTGCAGCAATAAACCGTTGGAAGTCAACGCAAGAAAACCAATGGCAAAGCAATATTAATGCAAATGCAATGCAAGATATATCCAAAGGAAAGGAAATAAAAGAAAAGGGAAATAAAGATGTAGTAATAGAAAGGGAACAAGCTAAAACCGTCAAACGGTTTTGCCCCCCTACATTGCAAGAGGTTCAATCTTATATTCAAGAAAAAGGATATTCAATTGATGCGGAAGCATTCATTGCTTTTTATGAAAGTAAAGGTTGGATGGTCGGTAAAAACAAGATGAAAGATTGGCGCATGGCAATAGTAACATGGTCAAAGCGTGACAATATTCATCCACAAAGAAAAACGGGTGCTAATAAAAAATGCAATGACGAATGGACATAAAAGAAACAATTTCCGATAAGAATGGCAATCAAAAACAAGTTAAAGTTCAGATGCCAAGCATTGACCAAATATTGAATGCAATTAATAAACGCGGAATGTTTGCCGGAATTAGACGATTCCAATACTTGCATTATGATGTTGAAGAAGCCTTGAAGATTGTTGAAGCAATCGGGAAAAGCAGAAATCGCAATTTTGTGATTGATGATGAAAACCGATTCACATACGAAAACTTTATCAAATGGTGTCATTGTGATACAACAATGAAATGTATCAATCCTGAAACCGGGCAAGTTATCCCCGGCAGACTGAAAAGGGGAATTTATATTGCAGGAAATACAGGTTCGGGCAAATCTTGGTGTCTTGAAATAATGCTTGCATATTGTGCCGCATGGGGATTCCGTGTGCAGTTTCCAACCGATGAAAACACAACACGCCCGTTGTGGTGGAAAATGTTACGTGCTGATGCCATTTGCGACAATTTCGTTGAAACCGGAACAATGACATTCAAGAATACCCCGATGCTTGGCATTCAGGATTTCGGCAACGAACCGGAAGAATCATTGTATATGGGAAACCGTATTGATGTTATTCGGCAACTTATTGAATACCGTGGTGACAAGGTGGATGAATTGACCTTTATAACTTCAAATATGAAGATAAACGGCGAACGCCTGATGAACCGATATGGCGACCGGGTGGCAAGCCGACTTGTTGAAATGTGTAATTACTTTGAAATCAAAGGTAAAGACAGACGTAAATTTTAATCAGATATGAGCAATGAAGAATTGAAAAAACAATTGGGTGGTGATTTGTGTGATTATTGCCCTTGGAAAAATGGAGAAATAGACCATTTGTGCGATTCGCTTTGTGATGGCTTGTATTGTGATGAAGCGTTGGACGTGTTTTTGGAAGAAAACCAAGATTTCTTTGATGATGATGCAGATATTTAACTAATTAAAGACTTTATAAAATGAACGGTATTATCATTCAGAAAGATGCGGTCTATAAGACCGAAAAGGGAACACCCGTGACGGATTCATTGAAAGTTGCACAGGTGTTCGGCAAGCAGCATAAAAACATTATGCAAGCAATACGAAACATATTGGGGTCGGCTGAAAATTCAGCACACCGCAAATGGTTTTGTGAATCAATGTATTGTGACACACAAGGCAAAAAACAACCGATGTTCTTAATGACCCGTGATGGCTTTTCGTTGCTTGCAATGGGATTGACAGGGGCAAAGGCGATGCAATTCAAGATTGCATTCATTGAACAGTTTAATGCTATGGAAAAGGTAATTCAGACTATGAAGCCCACAACCCCGGCAGTCCCTCAAACATTTGCGGAAGCCTTGCGCCTTGCAGCTTCACAAGCGGAACAAATCGAGAAGCAACAAAAAAAGATTGAAGCAGATGCACCGCGTGTTTTATTTTCACAAGCCGTTGAAACGTCCGATAAGTCGGTTCTTATTGGTGAACTTGCTAAAATAATTTGCCAAAATGGGGTGCATATAGGTGAAAAACGGCTTTTCGCTTGGTTACGTGAAAACGGTTACTTGTGTTCATACGGTGAACGATATAACCAACCGACCCAAAAAGCAATGGAACTTGGGTCGTTTGAAATTAAGAAAACAACCATACAGAAGCCGAACGGCGACACGCTTATTTCCAATACAACGAAAGTTACCGGAAAAGGGCAAATCTATTTTGTGAACAAATTTTTACATAACAATCAAAGGAACTTACAGCAATGAAAATATACATATCAGGAAAAGTCACGGGATTGCCGTTACAGGAAGTTAAAGAACGGTTTGCATCCGCGCAATCCTTACTTGAAGAAATTGGGTTTGAAACAGTAAATCCATTGGAAAAAGGGTTGCCGGAAAATGCTACATGGAAACAACACATGGTTAAGGATATTGAATTGTTGCTTCAATGTGATGCAATTTATTTGATGGAAAATTGGGTTGATTCACTTGGGGCAAAAATAGAACATGATATTGCAAAACGTATAGGGTTGCATTTTCTTCACGAAAGCATGATTGACGAAAAAAGAAAAGAATATGAAGAAGCCAAGAAAAAGGAAAATGAACGTATAAATGCTATTGTCATGCGGATTGATAATGCAATATATGAGGTTACAGGAATGAAGTTCAATGAATATATCACGCAATCCCGAAAACGTGATGGCGTATTTGCAAGAATGATATTTGTCTATCATTGCAGGAAACAATATAAAATGAAGCTGACTAAAATTGCAAAGTATGTTCACCGTGACCATTCTTCTTTGCTTCATTTGCTGAAAAAATACAATGATGATTTCAAATACAATCCGCAATTCCGTGACTTGGCAACAAGAGTGAATAATATATTAAATAAAACAACTGAATAATATGAATCCAAGACAATTTTTTGATAAGGTGGCGGAAATGCGCCGATTACAAAAAGAGTATTTCAAATCAAGAAGTCCTTTTGTTCTTGACAAGTCAAAGAAAATCGAAAAGGAAATTGACGATGAAATAAAGCGGGTGCAAGCAATTGAAGTTGCTAAACATCAAAGAAGCCTATTTAATCAATAGTGTATCATTATAAAACAAATACTATGGAAATTGAAAGGATAAAAAGGTTGCCTTTTGTCGTAAGGGCGTATCAAATACTTTACCCGTCTTATGGGACTTGTGAAATATGTGGGTTGCCTTGGTCGGTATGCCAACCTAAAGTTGTAAAATTAAGTGATTCATTGGGCACATTTTCTTTATGCAAACATTGCTGGGACATGGCAACATTATCGGATGTTATGGAATCCCATACAAAAACGTATATAAAGCAATGCAAGTCATTGACAAAAGAAGAAATGGAACGGTTCGTTAAGGAACGCCCACTTGAATATGTTTTACAACGTGTTGAAGAAGAATATAATAAAACTAAATAATTGAGAACAATGAAGCTATTTTTTTATGACCTTGAAACAACAGGAACAAACCCCGGAAGAAATGGAATCCATCAAATTTCCGGTCAAATTGTGATTGATAATGAAGTGAAAGAATCTTTTGACTTTCACGTGCGACCAAATCCCAAGGCGACAATTGAGGATGAAGCCTTGAAAGTTGCCGGGGTAACACGTGAACAGGTGATGGCATACACGCCGATGGAACAAATTTATTCCGAATTTGTGGCAATGCTTGGGAAGTATGTTGATAAGTTCAACAAGCAAGACAAGTTCTTTTTGGTAGGCTACAACAATGCTGCGTTTGATAACCAATTTTTGCGCGGATTCTTTTTGCAGAATGGCGACAAGTATTTTGGTTCATGGTTTTGGTCAAATACTATTGATGTGATGGTTCTTGCATCCGCTTATCTTATGGATAGACGTGCAGAAATGGAAAATTTCAAATTATCCACCGTTGCAAAATTTTTGGGTGTGTCGGTGGCTGATGATTCTTTGCATAATGCAATGTATGATATAGAATTGACACGTTCGGTTTATGAAATAGTAAAATGATGAAAACGACAACGCAACAATGTTTCAAAAACGCATACTCTCTTTATGTATGGCAAGAACACAATTGTCTGAAATGCAAAAAGGCGGTATGTTATAATCAAAAGACCGGAAAAATGCCCCAATATAGATGTGCCGTACAAAGGCAGATTGAGGGGCAACAACTTGGTGATGTTGAGATAAACCAACGGACGTTTGATGCCGTACAGGAATCAACGTGCAAATATTTTGTTCCTGATGCCGAACAACCTGAAATATTGAATTTTTCCAAGGGTGAAAGTTTCGTGACCGCGGGTATATGTCCGGCGACCGCGCCAAAGACCCAACCCGTAATTCAGGACAAAAAGACGAAAGAAAGAATCCATGACGCAACATTGATGCAGATGGCGATTGAAAATAACATTCCAATATCTGATTTGGAAGAAGCAGAAAAGCGAATGTTTGAAACTATATCCAAAAAAGGTTGTATGCCGCCAATTTTTGACGAAGTTCGTTTCAGGCAGCAAATGCGGAATGACACCCAAAAGATGCTTGATACATTTACATGGCAAGAAAACATGATGATTGCCTTTGTTCCATTGATTATATCCCGGATTGCTTGGTGGTATGCCGAAAAGGTTATGAAGTATTGCGCCGACCGCCGCATTCAGGACGTAAAGAAGTTAGGGCGGGCAATCAAGGATTTGCGCCAAAGGTATATTGATGATTTGCGAAAGGACTTGGATTTCAAGCATATCAATAATGTGGAAACACAGGCAATGAAATTCATTGATGAATGTTCAAAGGATTTTCAATTATTATGGTTTCAGGTCAACGGGGCGATAAAAAAAGAATATCCCGATATGCCTTATTCTGATATGCGAACCGATGCTTGGTGTGGTGTCCTGATGGTTGATTTTCTCAAAAGGCACAATACCGAAATGGACAAGATTATTGCCGCCAAGATGGGGCAAAGTACGTCAATAACAAATCCACACATGGTGTCACTTGCAACATTGTTGGATGCGTATTTGCCGCAAGGTTTCGTCTTGAAAGACGAAAGGCAACAAATAGAACTTTGCATTCGGGTTTTGGCAAACAGAATCCGGATGATTGATTTTGAATTGACTGATTAACCGGGTAATGTATAACATAAAAACAGTAAAAATGAATTACAATGAATTGACAAAAAAGATTCACGCCAACGCAATAAATCATGGTTGGTGGGAAAAGAGGTTGAGCAACGAACATTGCTTGATGCTTGTTATAACTGAAATTTCTGAATTGGTGGAAGCTGACCGGAAGAATGACATAGCCGGGTTTGATGTTGACTTGATTATAAAAGACGACATGAAGAAAGGCGAAAGTTATAATGATGTGTTTGAATCACACGTTAAAAACACCGTAGAGGATGAATTTGCAGATATTGCGATTCGCCTTTTTGACCTTGCCGGGGCTTTGGGTATTGATTTTGACAAGATGAATCCGTGCCGTTATCACCGGGCTTTTGACAAATTTTCATTTACTGAAAACGCCTTTGCGTTATGTAAGGGGTTATCGCGTGATGTGATAGGAATTGAAAAAAGGGTTTTATTTGGTATTGAGTATGTCAAGAAATGGACTGATAGTTTGAATATAGATTTAGAATGGCATATAACCGCCAAAATGAAGTATAATGAAAACCGCCCGTTCAAGCATAACAAGAAATATTGAAAAGCAAATGGAATGCAATTGCATAACAAATTAAATACAAAAGAATTATGTTACAATTAGAAGTTATTGGCAATCTTGGAAATGATGCCGAAATTAAAGAGTTTAGCGGAAAGAAGTATGTTTCAATGAATGTTGCACATTCAGAAAAGAAAAAGGATGGAAGCGAAAACACTGTTTGGGTGTCCGTCCTTTGGTATGGTGATGGTGGCGGCTTGTTTCAATACCTGAAACGGGGTTGCAAGGTGTTTTTGCGTGGTCGCCTTGTACCAAAGGCATATACAGACAAGCAGAATCAACCGCAATGCGCCTTGAATATGTATGCCAACGAAGTGAATTTGTGCGGTGGAAAGCAGGAATCAACAAGGCAGGATGCCGCAACCACAAGTGCAGCACCCAACCCGGATGATGATTTGCCATTTTAATGCGTTGACCTGATGAAATATGATAATATCATAGCCATTGACCCGGACAAGGATAAGTCCGGCGTGGCATTTTTGAAGCCGAAAACAAGACAATTGGAAGTTACAAACTTGACATTCCCTTTGTTGCTTGATTATTTGCAGCACGCCAAGGGCGTACATGATGAAACAAAAGAATCCTTGATTGTAGTTGTTGAAGCCGGTTGGATGGTGAAGAAAAGTAATTTCCATGATGCACAAGGACACCGGGCGGAAAAGATTGCAAAGGATGTCGGGGCGAACCATGAAACCGGGCGCAAGATTGTTGAAATGTGCCGTCATTATGGAATCAAGGTGTTGGAACACGCCCCATTGGTCAAGTGTTGGAAAGGGCGTGACGGCAAGATTACGCATGAAGAATTGGTTGCCTTTACCGGGTTGATGGGCGGACGGACAAACCAAGATGCACGTGATGCCGCGTTACTTGCATGGGTGTTTGCAAATTTGCCTATTCGGGTCAAAGGTTGATAACTTGTGCTTAACTTTTTTTGCAAAAGGGTGTGTCATAGTGATACACCCTTTAATTTTGCAATTGCATTGCAAATTAAATTCAAAAGCACATGAAACCAATTGATTTTCCGCAATCCACAAAGGTATTGCAAAAACCGTCAACAATGACGGATAGCGAATGTTCTTCATTGCACGTTTGGTGTGATGGCAATCAATGTGTGTCAGTATGGAAAGCGACATTGATTGAAAGGTTGAAAATTTTATTCACGGGCAAAGTGTATTTGGGTGTTTTGTCAGGTAAGACACAACCACCCGTTTTTGTCGCCGGGGAATCTGTATTTGAAAAAGCCCCGATAAAAGCCCGAATTTTAGCTTTTCTTTCCCAAGCAAAGGAAAGTATTATTGAAGCATGGAAAAGTCTTGCAGAAGCCGCCAAACAGCCCGACAAACGGAAACATTTCATTGTTGGCTTCTTTATTTCACTTGTTGTCGGTTCTTTGCTTGGTTTTCTTATCGGATTTGTTGCCGGAAGTCTTGCCGGGATATTGAAAGAATGGTGGGATTCCAAAGGACATGGCACGGTTGAAGTCATGGATGCGTTATTTACCGCCTTGGGTGCAGCTTGCGCGATGCCCTTTGCATGGTTGATTCATTATGTAATTTTCTGATGTTATGCCAAAGATTATTGAAACAAGTATTGAAAATCTTATTCCGGATGATAAGAATTTCAACAAGGGAACACAATATGGCGACCATCTTATGGATGAATCATTGCGCAAGTTCGGTCTTGGTCGGTCAATCCTGATTGATAAGAACAACCGTATTATTGCCGGAAACAAGACGGCGGAAAAAGCCGCCGACATAGGATTTGACAATGTGATTATTGTTGAAACCGATGGTAATTCACTTGTTGCTGTAAAGCGTAAGGATATTGATTTGGATTCCGCCAAAGGACGGGAACTTGCACTTGCAGACAATGCGACAAGCAAAGAAAATCTTGAATTTGACACAGATTTGATAATGCAGGAAGCGGGCAAATTTGATTTTGACCCGCAAGATTGGGGCATTGCACTTGAAGATTCAGAACAGGACGATGAAAACCAAGATGAAAGCGGCAAAAAGGTAATAAGCACACGTTTAGTTGTTGAATGTGGTGACGTTACAAAGTTGTCGTTGTTATTCAGTGAGTTACAAGACCGAGGATTTAAGTGTGAGTTGAAAGAATAAGTTACGAAAGTGACAAATTTTACCTAAAAAAGAGAATTAAACATGGCAAAGTTCAGTAAAAAAACGGTGGATAAGATTGTTGGGCTTGTAAAGTCTGACACATACACCATTGCCGAAATTTGCCGCCAAGTAGGAATAACACCAAAAACATATCACGCATGGATAAATGATTATCCCGAATTTGCCGAATCAATCGAACAGGCAAAGGATGAACGAATGCAAATGATGGTCATTGAAGCCAAGAAATCATTAATGAAGAAAATACAAGGGTATGAAGTGACCGAAACAAAGGTTGTTACAGTTCCGGGGCGGGAAAAGGATGCGCAAGGCAAACCGAAACCGATAATCAAGGAACAAACAACCACAAAGAAGCATATTCAGGCAGATACGGCGGCAATCATATTCACATTGACAAATGGCGACCCGGAACATTGGAGAAACAGGCAAACAACCGAAGTGACGGGAAAAGACGGTAAAGATTTGTTTGCATCCAAGACGGATGAAGAATTGGACAATGAAATTGCCGAATTGCAAAGGAAATTGGAATAATGGCGACACGGGCGGACAAGATAAAATATTGTAAGGCTTTACAAGAACGGCTTATTCGTGAAAGTCGTTCCAATTTGTTGCGTTTTACACTTTCCACCATGTCAACATTCCGCCCGGCGGACTTTCACCGCCGATATTACAAGGTTTTGACGGACTTTGCCGATGGCAAAATTCGCAAACTTATGGTATTTATGCCCCCACAACATGGAAAATCCGAGGGTTCAACAAGACGATTACCCGCATTTCTTCTTGGGCGTGACCCCGACAAGAAATTGGCGATTGTATCATACAATGCCCCGAAAGCAAGAAAATTCAACCGTGAAATTCAACGTATCATTGACACACCTGAATATCATGCAATATTTCCGGGAACAAACTTGAATGCAAGCAATGTGACGACCGTTGCCGGGTCTTGGTTAAGAAATGCCGATGAATGCGAAATTGTTGGATGTCGTGGTGGTTTTAAGACGGTCGGCGTTGGCGGTGCTTTGACGGGTGAACCCGTGGATATTCTGATAATGGATGATATTTACAAGGATGCGAAAACAGCATGGTCGCCGATTGTTCGTGAATCCGTTTCAGATTGGTATGATACCGTGGCGGAAACCCGATTGCACAACGATTCGCAACAATTGATTGTGTTCACAAGATGGCATGAAGATGATTTGGCGGGAACATTATTGCGACAACAAGGTGTGTATGATGAAAAGGAAAACCCGGATGGGTGGGTTGTTGTCGTATATAAGGCAATCAAAGAGGGCAAGCCGACCGAATACGACCCGCGAAATGAGGGTGAAGCCTTATGGAGCGAAAGACATAATCTTGCAAAGCTGCAAGCCATACGCAAGCGCAATCCGCAAGTGTTTGAATCATTGTATCAACAAGACCCGCAACCACGCACCGGACTTATGTACGAAAGCGGATTTGTTGAATATCTTATTCGCCCGGCAACAAAGTATGTTAAACGTAAATGTTATGTGGACACCGCCGATACAGGTGCAGACTATTTGTGCGCGATAGTATATGACGAAACGGACATTGGTAACTATATTGTTGATGTATTATACACGCAACGTCCGGTTGAATACACGGAAACCGCGCTTGCAAAGATGCTTTGTAAACATGGTGTCGCCGAATGTATTGTTGAAGCAAACAACGGTGGTCGTCTGTTTAAGAACAACGTGGAAAAGCAATGCCGATTGATGGGCAACGGCAAAACGAAGTTTACTTCATTCCATCAAAAGGAAAACAAGGAAACACGTATTTATGAACATTCGGCAATGGTTCAAAACCTTACATTCATGCCGCAAGGTTGGAAACATTTATTCCCTGAATTTGCAAAGGCGATTTGCGGTTATTTGAAAGCCGGACAAAATGAACACGATGATGCGCCGGATGCTTTGACGGGTACAATTGAAAAGCGTAAAAACCACAAAAAATCGGATGTGGCAAGTCTTTTTGGTTATTGAGTGTATTACTATAAAACATAAATGATATGACAATTGAAGAAATTTTCAAAAAAGCAACGGCAAATGATGTGATTTCGGAATTGAAGTCAAGCCGTTTTATTCCGCAACCTGATGTTGAGGAAGCAAAAAAAGCATTGAACCCCAAGTTGCATGATGTCAATGACCCTATAAAACGACCGGACAAACGGGTGAAAGTTGATGCAGATAATGACGCGGATTCCGCGCAAAAGGTTATCACGACCGATGGTGAAGCAGTCAATTTCAGGACGGAAAAGGTGGCACGGGTTGCGATTGCCTTGCAAAAGCTGATAATCAAACGTGCCGTGTCATTTTGTTTTGGCAATCCCCCCAAATATAATGCAACGCCCAAAAACGATAATGAACAAGCCGTGTTATATGCTTTGAATCGTATTTTGGTGGATGTAAAAAGCAAATCAATGAACCGAAAGATTGCACGTGCCATTTTCGGATTCAAAGAATGTGCAGAATATTGGTACACCGTACCCGTAAACAAAGCACATTCAAAATATGGCTTTCCGGCACAACACAAATTGCGTTGTGCGTTGTTTTCACCTGAATATGGTGATACGCTTTACCCGTACTTTGATGAAACGGGTGATATGGTTGCCTTTTCACGTGCATTCAGTAGAAAAGGCGACAACGGAAATGCCGTTGATTACTTTGAAACATTTACAGATAAGGAACATTGGCTTTGGGTGAACGGGGCAAATGGGTATGAAGCCGCCCCCGGTTATCCCAAACCGATTGCAATCGGTAAAATTCCGGTCATTTATGGACACCAACCGTATTTTGAAACGGAAGATGTGGACAAGCTGATTGACCGTTTAGAACACCTTTTGTCAAACTTTGCAGACACCAACGATTACCATGCTTCACCGAAGATATTCACAACCGGACAAATCAACGGTTGGTCAAAGAAAGGTGAATCCGGCGCGGTTATCGAGGGTGAAGAGGGTGCGACAATGCAATACGTGTCATGGCAGAATGCGCCGGAATCCGTCAAATTGGAGATTGAAACCCTTTTGAAATTGATTTATACCATATCACAGACACCCGACATTTCATTTGATGCAGTCAAAGGACTTGGAGCAATAAGCGGCGTTGCCCTGAAACTTCTTTTTATGGATGCACACCTGAAAGTACAGGATAAGGGGGAAATTTTCGATGATTATTTACAACGCCGTGTAAATGTTATCTTGGCTTATATCGGGCAGATAAACACAACATTGGAAAAGGATTGTGAAAATATCATTGTTGAACCGGAACTTGTGCCGTATATGCTTGTCGATGAACTTGAAGAATTGAATTATTGGTTGACCGCAAACGGAAATAAGCCCGTTATTTCGCAAGAAGAATCCATTGAGGGTGCAGGTATATCCAAAAATGTTGAAGCGACTATGCAAAAAATAAAAGAACAAACAACGAATGAAAATTCGTTTATGGTTGGTGAACCTATAATTGCATAGGTTATGGAAATAAAAACATTTTCTATTGGCGACCATGTTTGGTTGATGAAAGACAATGCAGTTGCAGAATGTGAAGTGATTGCGATTTCTGTTGATTGTTTTTTCGGAAACGAAAGACTACATGAAAATGATAATGGAAAAATTCAATTATTCACGGATGAACTGACAATTGGTTTGGGTGTGGAATATACGTTGGTAGAATGTCGGTTCAAGAACTCATGTGCGAAAAAATTCACACAGATTCACGACCGATGCTTTGCTACAAAAGAAGAACTTATTAAAACCTTGTAAGTATGGCAAAACGACAAAAAACAACACGTTTTTCCGTACAATCATACGATTTGGAGCATTACAGGCAAACGGAATCTTATGCGCGTGCCATTGATGTTTTATTTGACCGGGCAACAAAAGAAATATCCATCGCGGCGGCAAAGGGTAAATATGACCCTGACAAGCCATTTTCCTTTGATGATTATCCAAGCGTCAAAGCGATTATGCAAGAAGTTACAAAACAACTCGCAAGCCGTATGATAACCACGATTGAAACCGGGTCAAAAAAACAATGGCTGTTTGCGTGTGATAAGAATGACGGTTTCATTTCATCAATCATGGACACGTCAAAGTTAAGCAAGTCCCGATTGAAGAAAATGCAAGACCGCAATTTGGAAGCCTTGCAAGCATTTCAGAAAAGAAAGATTGACGGAATGAATCTTTCACAAAGAGTGTGGAAATATGTTGGACAATACAAAGAACAACTTGAATCCGCCCTTGATGTTGGGTTGGGCGATGGAAGAAGCGCACAACAATTGGCACGTGATGTGAAGCAGAATTTGAACGAACCCAACCGATTGTTTCGGCGTGTACGTGATAAACGCGGCAATCTTGTATTGTCAAAGGCTGCAAGGGCTTTTCATCCCGGACGTGGCGTGTACCGTTCAAGTGTTAGGAATGCGCAACGGTTGACACGTTCCGAAATAAACATGGCATACCGGGAAAGCGATTGGCAGCGTTGGCAAAGCCTTGACTTTGTTGTTGGCTTTGAAATACACCGTTCCAACCATGAACCGTTGTGTGATTGCGATTTATGCGAAAAATTGGTCGGAAGATACCCTAAAACATTCAAATTCAAAGGGTGGCATCCACAATGTATGTGTTACGCCGTTCCTATCCTGATGGACGAAGAAACCTTTGATGAAAACGAATTGGGCGACCTGAAAGCGGCTTTGAATGGCACGACATACAAGAAAATGGAAGCCAAAAATATTGTAGTTGATGTTCCGGATGGGTTCAAACAATGGGTTAAAGACCACGTGGAAGCACAAGCGAATTGGGCTTCAACGCCTTATTTTATCAAAGACAACTTCAAGGACGGGCAATTGTCCAAGGGGTTGAATATTGCATTGCCTGAAAAACCGAAGATTGACCCGATACAACAACAGCTTGATGCACTGAAACCACAAATCACATTGATGCGTCAAGATTGCTTGAAATGGGGATTGTCTTTGCAACTTTCAATGCTTGATAAGTACGTTCAGGAAAGGGATATTGCCCATATTCAATCAAGGCTTGCAATCATACAAACAAAAGTCCGTGATTTGGAACAATCTGATTCGGCAATTCGCGCAAAATGCCGTGAATGGGGGCTTAACACCTACATTCTTGATGAAGCAATGAAGAATCCGGATGTGAATAATATCTTGAAGCAAATGGCGGAATTGGAAACAAGGTGTATGAATGCGGAAAAAGAATATAAAGATTTCATTTCCGATGCTAACAATGCTATCAATGAAGCTAAAAAATACAAGATTGATACGGCGGATATGTTGGCAAATGTTACCACAATCAAAGGCGATAAACGCGAATGGATAATGGCAAAAGCATCATTCAAAAAAGCATTGCAAGACTTATTGGACAAAATACAGGATGCAAAAGGGGGTGAGAAAGCCGAACCGACAAAACTTGATGATGTATTTACCAATATCGAAAAAGCCGGGGTTGAATATCGTGAAGTCAAGATGCACGAAAAACAGTTGACAGAAAGTGAAATTATCGCAAGAGTTGGTGGCGGCGACCGAACAACGGGTTCTTGTGCATCGCTTGCGTTTGCATGGGCGGCGAACAAGGGTGGAATGAATGTTTTGGATTTCCGAGGTGGTAAAAGCCTTAAATATTTTTGCAGGATGTCAAATCTTATGCAAATATGCGACAAATTGGGCGGATATTCGGCGTGGGCAACCGGAATCCAAATGATGAAACAAACGGAAATCGGTAAACAATACTATCTTGCTATTGGGCGGCACGCGGCAATTGTTCGCCAAGTTTCAAAAGGCAAATATGAATACTTGGAGTTACAAAGCGCATATTCCAACGGATGGAAACCGCTTGATAGTAAGACTTTCGGTTGGCGTTTTAGTGCAAGGGGCAAAGAATATGGTATGTTGATTGATATTGAAGTTCTGCAAAAGGATTCAGGATTTCGCAAGATGGTTGGTTATATCAACACGGCTGAATCGGAACAAAATAAAGGGACAAGCGGAACAATCAAATAAAACAAAAGGCGGGATGATTCCCGCCTTTGTCATTTCCGGTCTTTGAAGAAATTAGCCCATTCGGGATTTTCTTTGTCAAAGATTTCTTTTTCCTTGGCTGATAGTTTCCACGGATATTCCGCAAAAAGGTTAAATATTCGCTTTTTGTCAAAAGTAAATAGGTGTTCACCCACCCGGTCGGTTTCAACCCAAAAGATGGTGTCCGTTTCGTTCCTTTTGTAAAACTTTGTTTTGCTCATATACTTTCAATTTATCGTTTCCACATTTCACATTTTGTTGGTTTGCATATCAAACCGCGTTGGCTTTTGTCCGCCAAAGGCTTGTTTGTGTGGCTACATACATACTTGTTTATACCAATATCAAGGATGCAACAAATACACGTCCAACAACACTTAAAGTCAAATTCGTTGTTTCCCATTGTTACGATTTGTTTTCTTGCGGTGAATCACCCCCCGGTAAATGATGCACTTGTTGTTCCGGTACGGTTTTGATTCCGTAATTCCGTATGCCCACAACCGGGACTTTGATACGCCTAATTCAGCCGGGGTAAATATGTCAAATATGGCAGTAATAGAACCGAAATAATGGTTGTTATTATCGCCAAAACATACGTGATATATTGTATTGCCGTTCATTGCTCATTTAATATTGTTTCAAGTTCATCAATAGCCAAGTTAAGTTTTTTTATACGCCTTTTCCAATACCACCTTGTAATGAAAGATGCTTTTTCGTATTTGCAAACAAGGCGTTCAAGTTCACTAATAACAGCCGATGCGGTAACGGTACGAATGGCAGATGAACAACATTTGGCAGCTTCTTCACTTGCTTTTCCAAATTCGGCAAACGCATTTGCAAGGTTGTTTGCAAAATCATTTGTGAATTGTTCCACCCCTTTTGCGTCAATATTTTCTTTGTATTCCATATTATTTTGCACTAAAATCAAACCATTCACGCGGTGAATTAAATGCCGCCTTTTTTACTTGCCGATAAAACGCCTTGTTAAGTTTGCGCAACCTTGCCAACGCTTCATGTGGCTGCCAATGGAAGTCCGGCATTACTTCATTGTTTGCCGCATAAATTCCGCCTTGTGTTGGCTCGTAATGACCAAAGGCGACCAATTGACCATCCTTGATAAAAACAACGTCCAAAATGGCTTTATTTTGCTTGTGCCGGAATGTAAGACGGCGACATCCTGAATAATATTCAAAGATTCGTTTTTGATGTTCCATTGCCGCCTTGAATTGTTCCGCTTGCAGCTTTCGCCGATTCCACATATTGCGGGCAACCTTTGACCGATATTCCGCCACGTTGATAGGTTCATTCCCGGTTGCCATATCATACGGCAACAAACCGTCATTGAACATCTTGACGGCACGGGTAAAATTTTCCTTGTCAACAATCTTATCGTGAAGTGACTTCACGAAATCCACCGTCAAATCATATTTCTTTGCGGCGGCTTCAATACTTGTCTTTTCCATACAAAAGTAACTATTTTATTTAATACAACAAACTATTCAATAACTTGTGAGATTGTACCTTTTTATGTCAAATTTATAATAACGACCAATTTTCTTCATAAGAACACCGTTCAACTTCATTATGCTTTGTATAATTGCCATGTTGAAGCAAAACCGGAATGATATTCTTGGGAATAAAAACGCCCCATCCTTTGCCCTTTTCAGGAAAAACCCGGACACACGACCCGTTATTTTGGATGTGACCTATTTTGAAATAATTGTGTGAACCATTCCATCCATCATAATGTGAAATGGTCTTGCCCATAAGGGATTGTTTAATTTCTTTGAGTAACATAGTTGCGAAAGTGTTATGGGGCGGGAATACCGCCCCGGATTGTTAGATGTAATAAATATCAATTGACCCCGACCCCCATTCTTCTTCTAATTGTAAGGTCAAAGATGGGGTCGTTTTAGGTATGAAAGATTCATTGTTTTCATCCCGGTAAACATAGATGAACATTCTTTCAATCGCAATATCCTCAATTGTCCCAAAGTGATGCTTTGTGCTTACAATTCCTGATGAACACCCCCAAATGGTGTTGTCTATTCCCGCGCAATTGATTGCGTCAATTAAATTAAAGTTTTCTTGTGTCATTGTTGCGAAAGTTTATGGCGGCATACGCCCCCGGTTATTATTCCATTGCTGATTCAAGATTATCAATGCAATCTTGGATGTTGTCAACCGCATATTCCAAATTGTCGATGGCTTCTTGCATCTTTTCACCGCGTTCACCATCTTGTATTGATTCCGGCAGATTGTCGTATGCGTCTTGTTCTTCTTCTTGAAGTGATTCAATACTTGATTTGAGTTCTTCAAGTTGTTCAGCTATCTTTTGAATTTCTTTTCTTCTTGCGTTATTCATAATGTTTGAATTGTGGGGCAGTTGCCCGCCCCCGGTTATTTATTCTTTGTGTAGCTATATATCGAATGTGTGGTATGACTAATGTTGAATATTCAGCCGCCCAAATAACCCGAACGTCAATGATTCGTTGCGTACCATCGCTTATGATTGCCGAAAAGCCTTTTGATGTCATTTCCGGCTGTTTTACCTGAATCACTTTTTCATTCAATCCAAACTTGAAGCATTTGTTTGTCAATATCCGGATGCCGTTATTCCATGATTCTGATGTTTCTTGTTCCATTGCTTTCATGTATGAATCAAAATCCATATTTGCGGCGGGGTCATTAATGATTTCGCATGAATGCTTACATACATTGTCCAACCAACGCATGATTTTTGATGTTTTACGCCAAGACCAATTCCGCGTGCGTTCAAAGTATTTGCGGCATTTATTGGCGCGTTCATAATTTGCTTTTGCGGATTGAAGTTTAGAATTGATGAAGCTGTAATGCGCTTTGTACCATTCTTTCATTTTATCAAACCACAACTTTTTGAAATCGGTCATAGAATGTTCCAATGCGTTAGACAATCCGGTTGTTGCATCCTGATAATTCCTTGCATCTGATTCCATCTTGGAAAGTTGTTCTTTCAATGATTCAACAAGCATTATTTCACGTGACAAATAGCGTTCATTGTTCTTCATTGATTCGTAATTGTCTGTGATGCGGAAAGCCTTTTCAAAACCGATTATATTTACGTCAACGGGCAATTTGTAGTCACGTAACTTGTGACCCCGATATTCCCGTTCTGATTCAACGATAAGGTCAATGGAAATATTGACGGATTCGCAAGCCTTGATTGTACGGTTCTTGTACATTTCAACCTTGCGTTTGTAGTCAGAAATACGCTTTTGCGCGGTTTCTAATTGTTTGTTGATTTGTTTAATTGTTGCCATTGTTGCGAAATTTATATTCATATAAGTTGCGTGTGTTATAGTAACACACTGCAAATATAAATGTTTTATTTAATATAACAACCATTTTTGCCGAAAAAATGCAATTGCATTGCAAAAATGTGGATAAGTAAAGCATAAGTTCGTCAATATATCAATGTGTATCACTATAAAACACAATATCTTTGTTGATGATTTGTAACACATAAAAACATTTATCGAATGAAAGAAAAGATTTTGGCATTACTGATTGCAAAGTTTTCAGGCGTGCGAAAAGACGTTTTGAATCACTTGGCACGCACATTTGCGTTACAGGCGACCAACGATGAAGAAGCGAAAGCCCTTGTGGATAAACTCACCGATGCGCAAGTGGATGAATACGTCAAGGAATTTCGCGCAGATGTGGACAAGGAAGTGTCCGAAAGCAACAAAACCTTTGAAGCGAACTTGAAGAAGAAGTATGATTTCGTGGACAAGGGGAAAAAGGTTGAACCCGGCAACCAAGACCCCGACCCGAAAGATATTTCTGAAATTGTGAAAGCAGCCGTTGCGGAAGCGGTCAAGCCGTTTCAAGAAAAGTTATCCGGCTATGAAGCTGATAACATTGCAAAATCAAGGCTTCAAGCATTGACCGAAAAATTGAACGAATGTAAGGACGAAACATTTAAGGCACAAACACTTAAAGATTTTGCCCGTATGAAATTCAACACGGACGATGAATTTAATGAATACTTGAACGAAAAGGTCACAGACATTGCCACCGCAAATCAAAACATGGCAAATGCCGCATTGAGCAATTCCGGCGGAACACCACTTTTTACCCAAAAAGAAGAAAATGGAGTTTCAAAGGGCGTTGCTGAATTTGTGGCAAGCCAAAAGCCCGAAAACAATACGTTTACGGGAAAAGAAATTTAAGTTGAACCCTAAAAGCAAAAAACAATGTCATTGACAATTAAACGCAAAAAGGACAATCGCGTTGTGAAGTGTATTCTTCACCGCGTTGCGGACATTCCCGGCGGTGTGACCGTACAGGTCGCCAATTTGGGCGGTTCGGCGTTGTTTGAGGGAACACCCCTTGGCAAAGGTTCAAATGGTTTGTATGTCGTTTGTAAGACCGCGCAAGTCATTACAGAAGCGAACGGAACTGCAACAACCTATGAAGTGGCGAAAGGACACCATTTCAAAGTTGGTGACAGGTTCGCGACTAATGCTTGCAACGGTCAGACAATTACAGCCATTGACAAATCCGATGCCGCAAAAGATGTCATAACCGTTGGAACAACCCTTGGTGCAGTAGTGAAAGCCGGAACTTGTGCATTTGAATCAAGTGGAGCAAACAAGACATTAAAAGTTACCCCGGTCGCCATTGCCGGGTCAAACTATGATGTTGAGAACGGCGAAAACTTGTTCACGGATGCTTGGGTTATCGGTGTCGTGAATGCTGCAAATGCACCAATTGTCAACGATGCCATTAAACAGGCATTGAAAACAATCGCTTATGTATAACCCCTAAAAGTAAACCAATATGCAGAAATCATTGATGGTTGGGTTGAATGAAAAGGATATGGAAGCCGTAATTCGCACCTACGACCTGAAAGATTACTATTATCCAACCCTTTTCCCACTCAAAGAAACAAATTTCTTGACGTGGAAAATGCTTGAAGCGCAATCGGGCTTGAAGATTGCCGCCGACCTTGTGTCAAGGGGTGCGACAATTCCAAGAAAGACCCGTGAAGCGATTTCAAGGATTCAGGGTGATATACCCAAAATCACCATTTCGAGAGAGAAAAACGAAGATGAATTGACCGAATACGACATAATGGTTGCAATGTCGAGCAACAACCCCGACTTGAAAGCCCTTGTGGAGTTTTGGGCAGAAGATACCAAGTTTTGTTGGGATGGCGTTGCAGCCCGTGCGGAATGGATTGCATTGCGTGAAATTTCGCTTGGAAAGGTCAAATTCACCAATTCCAACAACGCCGCGGTTGTTACCGAATACGATGTTGATTACCTGATTCCGTCAGAACAGAAGATTGGCGTTACCACTTCTTATACTGATGGTACAGCGGGAAAACCTTTGACCAAGGATATTCCAGCCGCATTGAAATTGGGTAAGAAATTGTTTGGCGCAACGTACAAATTTGCATTTATGAATGTTGATACCTTTGAAAAATTCGCTTCACAAGAAGAAGTTTGGAAGAAGTGTTCTTCATTCATTCAGAATGCAACAGGTACACAAGACACGCCGGATTTGGCAACCGTGAACGCATATCTTGCCAAGAAAAAAGAATTGTTCCGTGGCTTGCAGATTATCGTAATTGACCAAGAAATTACGATTGAACTTGCCGATGGTTCACGCACCACTTCAAATCCGTTTGAAGATGATGTTATTCTTTTCTCTGAAAGCAAGGTTCTTGGGAACACCTATTGGAAGAAACCTATTGATGCAAAGAAGATGCCCGGAAGCGTTGCCGAAAAGGTTATGCACGGACATACTTTGGTCAAGAAGTATTCAAATGAATCACCCGTTCAGGAAGTTACCGAGGGAATCGCAAACCTTTTCCCGGCTTGGAATCTTGCCGGAAGAAGTGTCCTGATGCAGACCAACGCAACTTCTTGGAATAAAAACTAACATTGACCACGGGGTGCATAATTGCGCCCCAAGGTCTTTTTGCAAAGATGTATATGACAAACAAAGAGTATTTGACCAAATCATTAAACGGACTTAACATTTCGGAAGATGATATTGATATTATCTTACTGAAAGGTGGTCTTGAAGCGGATGGCGTTGTTGATACAAGGGCTTGTGATATGTCGGTGTACAATCGTATGTCGGTCGTATTGAAAGGAATGATGCAAAATGTTTCCGAGGGTGGATATTCCATTTCATGGAACATGGATGCCGTCAAGCTGTTTTATAACGCATTATGCAATGAATTGGGCAAAGAAAACGTGTTAGTCGCCCGTCCGAAAATTCGCAACCGTTCAAATATTTGGTGATTATGATAGTGAAGCAATATCCGCATTACCTATTCATTGAAGAAGCCGCGGAATCCATACAGGATGAACAAGGCAACTTTATAGAATGTTTGGTGTCGCGCAAGTTTATTTCCATGTGCCGAGAGGAAACAGATGGGAAAGGTACGGAATATCAAGTTGCCGGGGGGGAATACCAAAAGGCAACGTCTGTTATTCAATGCCCTAAAAGTTGCCCGGTTGTAAGCCGGGGAACAAACGTGATTGTTGCAAACGACAAAGAATGTAAGGATATACGCATTTCCGGAATTTGCTTGAATTTTGACCCCGCACAACTTCATTCAAGATTATGGGTATAAAGGCTAATTTTACGAAAGATGATGTCAAAAGACGTTTTGATGCCTTTCTTGACGAAATCGAACGAAAGCAAATTGCAAGATTGCAAAGGCTTGGTGAAATGTGTCTTATTGAAGCGCGTAACAACAAGGGATATACAATGCAGACGGGGGCATTGCTTTCGTCAACAGGTTATGAAGTCTTTGTTGATGGCGTGGCAATACATTCCCAATTTGATGCAGCAAGCGGGGCGGAAAGCGATGCGGCGGCAAGGGGCATAAAATCCGGGCAATCTATTGCCGAAAAAGTCGGCAAAGAAACCAAGGGTGTTGCGCTTGTCGTTGTTGCCGGAATGAATTATGCCGCGTATGTGGAAGCCCGCGGATATAACGTGCTATCAAGCGCGGAACATCTTGCAGAAAGGGAATTGCCCCGAATGTTGGAAAAACTAATTACTAACATCAAACGTGCAGCGGAATAATGAAAACCATTTTTGACACCGATGGAATCTTGTTTGCCTTACTTGATGGTAAAACATCAATTAAGGGCGGTTGTTATACCGGGGATGATAGACCCGAAAATTCGACCAACGAAGATATTGTTGTGAATACTATTGATTTGGCGCAAGATTGCTTGCCGCAAATTGGTACTTCAAACATCAATATTTATACGGCAGACACAAGCAAGAAAATAAAGGGCAAAATGCAACTTTCGGCAAATCGCACACGTCTGAAAGCCTTGGCAAATGAAGTCTTGGCGATAGTGAGAAAAGCGAATTTGGATGGGTTGACAATAACGCCCGGCAATATGACGATTATGTATGAGCCGAACACAAAACAACATTTTATCAATATTCGCATTGATTGGAATATTCAAATTGATTAAGTTATGGCAGCACAAAGAACATCTTTAATCACACTTGGTTTGTGTCAAATCAAGGTTGGAACAGCCGCACCGGATGGTGTGATGCCCGTTGAGTTGTCGAAGATTGGCAAGACCTACAAAGATACGTGTAAAATTGCACAAGAATCGGCAGAAGTGACAGAACACTATGAAGAGGGTATGGCGGCACCGGAAGTCCGCAAGAAATCCCGCAAAATTCCTACATTGACATTTTCAATGATGGATGCAAATGTGGATGACCTTGTGGCATACGTTGGCGGTGAAAAACTTGAATCCGGTGCTTGGGGCTATGATGGTAACGAAGTTGTCGCAAATAAGGCAATATTTGTTGAAACAGAACAAGGACTTGACTTTGAAATTCCCAATGGCGACATTGAAGCGGTTATTAACGCGGATATGTCTGCAAAGGGCATTTTCCTTGTTGACTTCACAGTGACCCCAATGGCAGTTACAGCCGGGAAAGCCTTGCGAGGTGTACCCAAAAAAGGCGCATAACCCGAAATCGGGGTGTATCGAACCCGAAGCCCCCGGAGTGATTGAACTTTGGGGGCTTTAATTTTATAAAAATGATGATAGATACATTGATATATGTGATGGTTGTTTTGGTAGATACCGCAATCATTGAAAACCGATATGATAACAACTTTTATGATGCCAACCGCTTATTTAGGATTGAAATGCTAAAACAAGCATCGCATGAAGCGGCGCAAGAAGCGTCAAGAAAAGTCGTAAATAAAACATACACAATGAAAATTTTAGATTTATATCGCAAAGATGAAACAAATAATGTCGGACGATAAAAAGAAACTTGAACAGGAACGGGCGGAACTGAATACCTTGATAAACAAGGGTGTTTCATTTGAAGTCAAAGACGTTGAATTTGACGTTGAAAAACATTTCTTTGGTCTTGTCAAGAAGTATAAACCCCGCGAAATCAAGCGGTCATTCAAGATTGAAGAATTAACGCTTGCGACCCTTGACCGTATTTCCGCTGAAACAATAGAAATGACGATTGATGAAGCTGAAATGAAATCAGAAGATTCAATGAAACGTGCAAGGGGGCTTGCTTGTAAGCATTCAATAAGATGCGCAAAAGTTATCGCCATTGCCGTACTTGGTGAAAATAGATTGATTCCCGTTACCGGAAAGAATGGTGTTAGATGGGTCGAGGACGTGAAAAGGCTTGACGAACTTACTTCATTATTCGCCCGGACAATAAAACCATCTATGCTTTATAAATTGTACGTTCTTGTAAATGCAATGTGCAATTTGGGGGATTTTTTGAACTCTATTCGATTAATACAGCAGGAAAGAACCACAATGCCGATTCGGATAGAGGAAAACAACGAGGGTTAAATAGTCCATACGGTCGCCGGGGGGCTATATGCCAACATTTCGGATGGACTTATGACTACTTGTTACATGGCATTGCATGGTCTATTGTTCAACGAATGATGATTGATGCGCCAAGTTATGATTTTGATAATGACAATACGGAATCAATCGAATTGACAGAAAGTAACAGTGAACAAATTATGAATTATGTAAACAGTTTAATGTGATATGGCAGAAATTGACGGCGGTGCATTGTCTTTTAAGTCCATAATGGACAATGACCAATTAAATGCGGCAATAAATGAAACAATGCGGCGTGTACAAGGGTTTTCGGATGCCGTTGTTGGTAGTGGTGATGTCATGGACAAGACCACACAAGAAATCGTTGAATGTATTGAAATTCAAAAAAAAGTCGTTCAGGATTTGGAAACGACTTATTCAGATTTGAATGCAAAAGTCAATGGAATAGAACCCGGTGATGCCCAAGATGCTTTAATAAATGAAGCTAAACAGGTAAAACAGGAACTTGACGCGGAACGTCAAGGTCTTGTGTCTTTAATGAATGAACTTGCCAATTTGCAGGCGACCAATATCGGCGTTTCCGGTTCAATAGAACAAATAAGAACAACGCTTGGTCAAATTGGAAGCGCGTGTCAGACGCACGAACAAGAAATTGCAAAACTTGAAGAAGAATACAACCGCCTTGGTTCTAAAATGGGTGATGCGTTTATGTCCGGACGTGATGATGAATATCGGGCTATTAAAGAACGGGCGGACGCACTAAAGGGCGAAATAAAAGTTCGCGAACAAATATTGAGCGAATTGCGCGAACAATCAAATGCTTTGGAAGATGAAGCAACCAAACTTGAAAAGGCTGCAAAAGAAGCAGATAATGCCGCGAAGTCGCACGTTTCAATGCGTACAAGAATCAGGGAATTAAAAGAAGAAATGATGTCGCTTGTTGCTGATGGAATTGACGAAAATTCAGAAGCATACAAGCGTTTAGTGGATGAATTGGGACGATTGCAGGATATTCAAGGTGATGTTAGTCAGCAAGGTTCAATACTTGCCAATGATGAAGCACAATTCCAAGGTATAATAACCGGATTGAATGGCGTTGTTGGTGGATTTACGGCGGCACAAGGTGCGGTCGCGCTGTTTGCCGGAGAAAATGAGAACTTACAAAAAATAATGCTGAAAGTGCAATCCTTAATGTCAATCACAATTGGGTTGCAGCAAGTCGCACAAACCTTGAACAAGGATTCAGCATTTCAACTTGTCACCCTGAATGGATTGAAGCAATGGTGGAATAACCTTTTGGCGGTCGGTCGTGGTGAACAAGTTGCATCAACAGCCGCAACCGTTGCCGATACAACGGCAACCATTGCGCAAACAGCAGCAGAAACGGCAGAAACAGCGGCAGAAACAGCGCAAACAGCAGCGAAGCAAGCAAATACAGCAGCCCAAGCCGGTAACACCACAGCCCAAGCCGCAAACACAGTTGCAACCGGGGCGCAAACAACCGCAGCCGTTGCAGGAACAGCGGCAAACATAGGTCTTGCCGGGGCTTTTCGTATGGTTGGCGCGGCAATAAAATCAATACCCGTTTTTGGTTGGGTCATAGCCGGAATATCCTCTTTAATTGCGCTTGTTGCGCATTTTGTCGGGAAAGCAAATGAAGCCAAGGAAGCGCAAGAAGAATGGTATAAATCTATTGCGGAAAATGCCTACAAGCCAATAGCAACACTTGAAGAATTATCAGTAAAGTGGAATGCACTTGGTAATGATTTGGAAGCTAAGAAAAAATTCATCGAGGCGAACAAAAAGGCTTTTGATGAATTGGGCGTATCAATCAATGGCGTTACAGATGCAGAAAATTTGCTTATTGCAAATAAGCAGGCATTTGTAAATGCACAAATTGAAAAGGCAAAGGCATTGATTCTTGTTCAACAGGCACAAGGAAAGGTAAAAGATTTGATGCAAATGGAGCAGGAATATAATGCGATGCCGGACAAAACAAGCCAATGGATTCAGACAAGCAGTTTCGGAACAGGATATTATATAACCGTTGATAATCGAGCAAAAGAAAAAAAGAAAAAGGAAATCGAATCATTACGCAACGAAATCACAAAAGGTTATACAGATGCCGCAAACGCTGAAACGAACGGTTGGAATCTATTAAAAAAAGCCGGAATTGATGCGTCAAACACATATAAGGATGGAACTTTAGGTGCAATTGAGCAAGCTATACAGACCAAGCAAGCCGCATTGAAAAACCTGACAAACAATGCAGATTACAAAGCAGCCATGCAAGAAATTCAAAAGCTGCAAAAACAGGCTGATGCGATTACAGGTAAAAAAACAACGACAACACATGGTTCTACAACAAACAAAGACCCATTTTTGGAAAAGTTGAATAAATACAAAACCGAATATCAAAGATTCAACAAGTGGGTCAATTCCGGTGATGCCGTGTTGATACAATCGGCAAATGCTGAATTTCAAGGATTGCTTGCACAGGGGGCAACATATATTGACTACCTGAAAAAACAACGTGACCAAATTTTGTCGGTTGACATTGCAAGCCGGACAAAAGAACAAAACAAACAGTTGCGCCAATTGAATGATGCTATTGCAGAAGAAACAAAGAAAACCGTTTTGGAATCATTTAACAATGAATTGAATGAACAGTTGACCAATGCGCAAACCGTGATTGAAATGCTTAATATCATTGAGCAAAAACGGAAAGAATTAAGTAATGATGGAACGGAATTGGATAACGCCAAGTCTGATGCTTTGGATGAAGCCGAAAATAACGCACAAGAACAATTAAAGCAAGAAACAGAAGCGTTATTGGAAGAATATGCGTCTTATGTAGAGCAAAAACGAATGCTTGAAGAAAAGTTCAACAATGATGTTGTCTTGTTGACGCGTAAACGTGAGCAGGCAACAACAGATGAACAACGTAATGAAATTGACAAGGCGATTCAAAATCGTACTAATAAGTACAACAAGGACGTGAATAATATCGGCGGTATTGATTATGATGCCATGTTAGCCGAATACGGGACATTTGAACAACGTAAACAAGCGATTATTGATGAATATGACAAAAAACGAAAAGCAGCACAGACGGCGGGAAATACGGAAATGGTGGAAGCCTTGAACAAGGCACAAGAACAAGCCCTTTCAAAATTTGCCCTTGGTGAATTACAGGCACACCCCGATTGGGAATTGATGTTTGGCGACCTTGACGAAATAAGCACCCGCAAATTGCAAGAATTGATTGATAAAATTAATAGTCTTGATGGCGCATATCTTGGGATTGAGTTTGACCCGAAAGACCTTGAAACGCTAAAAAAGAAGATTTCGGAAATGCAGAACGAAATCAAAGAACGCAATCCATTCAAAGCCTTGGTTTCAAGCATTAAAGAATATGGTAAGGCAAGCGATGATGAAAGCAAGAAGAAGTCTTTGACTAAAATGTTTGAAAGTGCAAGTTCTGCCATTGACCTTGTAAGCGGAACACTTAACGCCGTAACGTCAGGACTTGAAAAGATGGGCGTTACTATGGATGAAGAAACCCAAGCGATAATTAGCGATTTGGGCGGTATTCTTGACGGTGCAAGTAAAGTCGCAACCGGAATTGCAACCGGGAATCCTCTTTCAATAATTCAAGGTTCTGTTGGTTTATTGTCGTCAGCTTTTGACTTATTCAATACTCGTGACCGTAGGGCAGAAAAACAAATTAAAGCGCATAAAAAAGCACTTGAACAACTTCAATCGGCTTATGCGCAATTGGAATGGCAGATTGATAAAGCCTTGGGCGGTGATGTTTATTCCGGTCAAATGCAAGCAATCCATAACATGGAGCAACAACGGCAAAATCTGCAAGCCATGTGGGAAGCCGAGGAAAGCAAGAAGAAAACGGACGGCGACAAAGTAAATGACTATAAAGAACAATATGCAGAATTAGGACGTCAAATTGAAGATATGTATGATGAAATTTCAAAAGATATTCTTCAAACTGATGCCACTGATTTTGCCGGGACTTTGGGTGATGCGCTTGTTGAAGCGTTTAAGCAGGGTGAAGATGCGGCGACCGCATTTGAAAACACCGTGAATCAAGTCTTGCAAAATGCCATTGTAAACCAATTGAAGAAAAAGTTCCTTGAACAACAACTTCAAGGCGCGTTTGATAATTTGGAAAATTCAATGGGATATTGGAATGGCGATGATTTCGTATTTGATGGGTTGACAGATGCAGAAATTGAAGATTTCAAAAGGCGCGTTCAGGCAGCCGCCAATAATTTCAATGAAGCGTTGGGCATATATTCCGATATTTTTAAGGATTTGAATATTGAAGATTCTGATGATTCTTTGACAGGTGCGGTAAAAGGAGTTTCAGAAGAAACGGCAAGCATACTTGCCGGACAGATAAACGCGGTTCGTATAAACCAAATTGAAGCAAATTCAATTTTGCGGCAATCATTGCAAACATTGAACACGATTGCGGCAAATACGGCTTACAACCGATATTTGGCAAGAATTGAAAGAATTATCACCATACTTGAAAGTAATTCCACCGGGGATTCTTTGAGGTCGCAAGGTTTATCGTAAATTTGTGTGTGTTACTATAAAACATAAAATATGAAAATTATCAAAGAACTTGCAAGAAAAGCAAAAGCGGACGGAATATGCAAACCGTGGTATAACGAATTGGTGAAATTGCATGATTCCGATGTTGCAACAATGGCGGAAATGTACTTAAAGGGTATTGATTTTTGCCTTGCCAATAATTACCCCGATAATGAGTTTTTAAGAACGCATTTCAAGGGCAAAATGGAACAATACGGTATTTTCCTTGATGATGATATAAATATTGAAAACAAGCCCAAATGCGTGTGTTTAGGGGCAAGTCATGGACGTGTCGTGACAAATGGCTTTGAGGTTTGTGAAGTGTTTGTTAAGCATGATTCAGAATTAAATATTATTGCAAAGGATAACGCCTTTGTGATGATTGATGTTTTTGATAATGCCGTTGTGAATGTGTGCGCAAGCAACCGGGCAAAAGTTTGCGTCAATTATTATGGTGGTACGATAATAAAAGTTATAACGGATGATGCCGTTGTAAAAATCCGGGAAAAGAACAAAAAAACATATTGATATGGATGCAAACAATATAATTCTACAAATGCCATTTGATGAAAGTAATGGTTCATTGATTGCGTATGATTACAGTCAAAACCGTGCAGACGGTGTAGTTACAGGTGCAAAATTTGTAGCCGGAAAAAACGGCAACGCCATACAATTCGCGGGCAAGGATACGTGCGAGGTGTCTAAAAGCGTCTTGCCAAATATGAACGCTGAATTTTCCATGTTGTTTTGGGTAATGAATAGCAGTGTTGAATGTGGTTCACCCAATAATTTAATTTGGGTTTTGAATTTTTCGGGATTGAAAAATTATGTTGAAGTCCCGATTGAAGTGAAGCCCGGAACATGGTTCTCTTTAGCTTTAACAAGACGTGGGGCGGCATTCAACTTTTATGTCAATTCATCTTTAGTAAAAACCATCAACCATTCCGGCACATTGCTTGGCGTGTCCCTGAATCAAGATTTTTACGGCGGTGATTTTGGCTTTGGCTTGTTGGATGATGTCAAGGTTTACAATATAGCTTTGACACAAGCGCAATTGATAGAAGAATTATCAACGAGTAAACAGCAAGCGTATTTGTTAGATGGTGTTGACTTCAAGAATTTTGGCGTTTATGTGTCCGGGTCTGATGGTGTAATGAATCGACCTAAATTAAAAGACCCGGCAAGTATTTCATGGGATAATTACCACGGTGAAAGCGTTGATTTAGCACATAAATTTTATGAATCCCGCGAAATTACTTTGTCTTGTTTTATAAAAGCTGAATCCAAAATGGATTTTATTAAACGCATTACAGAGTTTGAACAGCAATTTGACAAGACAGGAACAAACCGTCTTGTCATTGATGTTCACCCGGTAAAACCATTGATTTATGAAGTATATTGTAAAGACGCAATAGAAGTAACAAAACAATGGAGCAACGAACTTATGGTTGGTACGTTCAAACTGAAATTGATAGAACCCGAACCCGTGAAACGCGTGTTGAAACATATTCGTGTTGGTGAATCAACCAAGACTTGCACAATCACTTTGACCACAACCAAATATGTGAATATTTATTGGGGGGATGGGGCTGTTGATTACGACATAAGCGGTGATTCCGTAAAAGTGACCCATGATTATGTCAATAATGGCGATTATTTCCCGGTTATAACCGGATGTATTGAAGAAATAAAATCCTTTGAAACAAATGCAATTGTAGTATGGGAACGAATCTGACAAATATAATCATTACGCAACCAAGCGGAAACCGTGTGCCAATGCAAAATCGGCGCACGGCAACCGGAATAACATCCGCCAAGCAGAATTGGGGCTTAAATGCAGAAGATACGGTTGATATAACCGTTGAATCACCGTTCCCGCAGCAATACAATATTGGCGATAAAATAACGGTTTTTGGGCGTGATTACAAATTGAACCGTTTGCCATCCATTAAGAAAACGGGAATGCAGTTGTTTCAATATACCTTGCAATTTGAGGGCGTACAGTACGACTTATTCCGGGTTTCTTATGACGTAAACATTGACACCACGAATAATGAATTGCAGGATATTCAAGGTGATTCGTTGACAGGTGATTTGCGGCGATTTATGAATGTATTGATTTCAAATGCAAACCGCGTATTTCCCGGAAAATGGAAATTGGGGGCTTGCCCTGAAACAGCGGGCGACAAAACCTTAACTTTTGGAGAATCGGACAATTGCTTGTCTGTACTTCAAAATCTTTGTGATGCGTCCAATTTTGGCGTTGAATTTGAGATAACACAAGATAATGGTGTCTATACCATCAATCTTTATGAACAGGTTGGGCAAACGTCACCTTATTTGTTTGAGTATGGTCGGGGTAAAGGTTTATATGAGTTGCACCGTGAAAATGTTTCATCCGCAAACATTGTTACACGTTTGAAAGTATATGGCAGCACGGAAAATATAACTTCAAAATATCGTGCCGACCGACTTTGTTTACCCGGAAAGACAAAGGGGCAATCATATATTGAAAAACCTGAAATGGTGAAGAAATACGGCATATTTGAGGGACGAAAGAACTTTGATGATATAAAACCGTCTTTTACGGGGTCAGTCAAAAAGGTTATTGATGTCTTTTCATTTGTTGATACGGATTTCCCTTTTGATTTGAATGAAAAAGAATCGGATGGTGTAACCACAAAATATTTGATTGATGGTGTTGCGGCGAAAATCCATTTCAACACAGGCAATCTTGCGGGCTACGATTTTGAAGTAAAAAGTTATGACCATACAACAAAGACATTCGTTTTGCGGAAATTCACGGACGACCGGGGTAATGTTTTCCCGTCCGAAACATCCGCGGCATTTCAATTTGCCAACGGTAACGAATACAAGATAACTGATATTGCCTATTCCCCGGAAATCGAACAGGCAGCGGAAACAAAATTGGCGGAAGCCGGAAACAAATATTACGACCAAAATTGCCAACCGAAAGTTCAGTATGGCGTAAGTGTAACAAAGGCTTATTTGGAACAATTTGTGGATGAATCGGCGGGCGTGATGGACTTCTTTGCCCCCGGTGATTATATACACGTTAAGGATGCGGATATTGAAGTGGACAAGGCTATTCGTATAAAATCATTTGTGCGAAATATACTTGACCCATACGATTATACTTTGACCATTTCAGACACACAAACAACGTCAAGTATTACAAACCGGGTCATATCTGATTTGATAGATATTGACAAGGTTATTACGATAAACAATTTGAAAGACCCGACCCGTGCCCGTGCGAATTGGCGTTCAAGCCGTGAAGTTTTGAACATGGTATTTGACCCGGAAGGTGATTATTACACCGATAAGATAAAACCAAATTCAATTGATACGCTTGCATTGTCTATTGGTGCGAAATCAATGCAGTTTGGGCTAACAAATACCGTGTTTCAACCAAATTATAACGGCAATGCCAATGTTCTGAAATGGCAGGGCGGTGTCTTGACACATTACACAATCAATGAGGAACACGCGGTTTCATGGGTTCTTGCAGATGGTCAAATTACTTTATCGGACAACAACGCGGCTTATTACATATATGCGCGATGTTCAAGAAATAATCAAAACGGGTCAATCCTGATAACAGCAACACAATACAAAGTGGATGCCGACAATAGTTATTATTACTTTTGGATAGGCGTTCTTAATTCGGTAGATGCAGAGTTGAAAGCACGTTCAATCGCTTTGACTTATGGCTTTACGATGGTGAATGGTCGGTTTATCAAGACCGGGCGTATTGAATCGGCTGATGGTTCGACATACTTTGATTTGGATAATTCCGAAATTGGCGGACGTATTGTGTTTAATTCCAATGGAGAAGAAAAGACCCTTGAAGAATTGGGAAAAGAATCCTTGGAATCAAAGGATTTTATCAACAATACATTGCCGGGACTTCTTGACGAAATCCAAGCGCAATTGGATGGACAGATTGAACAATTCTTTGATACATACAATCCAACATTGAATAATGCCCCGGCGAATGGATGGAAAACAGCAGCGGACAAAGAAAACCATCTTGGGGATTTGTTTTACAATACGACAACAGGAAAGGTTTTCCGTTTCGTCAAAAATGGGAATACATATTCATGGCAGGAATTGCAGGATTCAGAAGTGGCACAAGCCTTGGCGATTGCAAATGACGCATTAAAACTTGCAGGAACAAAACGCCGAATATTCACGTCCACGCCTTACACACCGTATGATGTCGGTGACTTATGGGTTCAAGGCGGTTCGGGGGATATTATGCGATGTAAAACCGCACGTCAATCCGGCAACTATTCGTCAAGTGATTGGGAAAAGGCTTCAAAATATACCGATAACACCGCTTTGAATGATTTTATCAATGGGGCGTATAACAACACGATTGAAGATTTAACAAATCAAATAGATGGAAAGATAGAAACATGGTTTCAAACAACCGACCCGGCTTCAAGTTGGACAACAACCGCATTAAAGAAAAAGCACGTTGGTGATATGTGGTATAATTCAACCGCAAAAAAACTGAAAAGATATTCAAGTTCATATTCATGGGTTGATATTGACGACCAAAAGGCTATTGACGCGTATAATGCAGCAAGTCAAGCACAAGACACGGCAGACGGGAAAAGGCGTGTATTTGTCACAACACCATATCCGCCGTATGATGTCGGTGACTTGTGGGTGAATGGTGTTGTCTTGAAGCGTTGTGCGACAGCAAGGAAAACGGGTTCATATATTGCGAACGATTGGGTTCTTGCAGTTACTTATGACAACACAAAGACCGTAATTGATGGGGGTATTGTAACATCCGGCACAATTCAATTGGCGGGTTCAGGTGGTTCAATCCTTGCGGGAATAACAGGGAATGGAACGGCGGCAACGTCTATAAGAATTTGGGCGGGGGCTTCTTATGAAAACAGAACAACAGCACCTTTTAGAGTGATGCAAGACGGTTCAGTTGTAATGAGCAAAGCAACCGTTGAGGGTGTAATAAATGCCATTTCCGGGTATATTGGTGGTTTTCGTGTTCAACAAGGGCAAATCGGTTATGGCACTTCATCCGAACAGGATAAAACAAATGGATTGGCATTGTTGAATAACTTTATAAGATTTCAAAACGGTTCTCAACGTGTGTTGCTTGGATGCCTTAATTCTTTGGGCTATCCTTTCAACGGGCTTATGGAATTAACAGGTTTGACAGGGACAACACTTGAATTACACAAAACCCCATCCAAGACAAGTGACAAGGATTTGGAATATTGGTATGAACCTAAAGCCCTAAGTGTATTTGGGAATCAAAAGAATATAGGAAAAGTTGCCTTATTTGAAAATGGTTATATAGGTCAAGCATATACGGATATAATAGAAAGTTGGATAAACATAACACATTCGTTTGTATTTAATGCAATAGGTTCTTCATATCTAAATATAAGATTACCTAAATTAAGTACAGTTTGGGGTGACGTTGGAGAATCAGGAACTTTTCTTCTTCAAATTCAAGTGACGTGGCTTGCAAATAACAACCGTATTCGCATTTCCGGGGTTGATGGTGGTTTTTTGTGTAACAATAACGCCGAACGTCCTAATGGCGGTTATGGGTATGTTGATATGGCAAAGGGCGATTCTTTATTATTAAGGGCTTATGGTTCTGATTATTACATTGTAAATTATGGCACATAGAATTTTAGCAAAGATAGATTCAGATGGTTATCTTGACATGGTTTCGTGTTCTACGGAACATGGAGAACGTATGACAGAATTAAGGGAATCCGGATTTCTTGATTTTGTACCAAGTGAACAACCACAATGCGCAACCGGGTATTTTGCGCAAGATTCATTTGAAATTGTTGATGGTAAGATTGTTCAATCTTGGGAAATCAAGGTTGATGAGAATTACACCAAAGCAATGATAAATGATTTGAAAGAACAGCTTTCAGAATCAGACTACAAGATTATAAAATGTTATGAAAGTTCTTTGATAGGTGAAACATTGCCCTACGATATTGAAGCATTGCACAATGAAAGGCAAACAATTCGGGATGAAATAAACAGGCTTGAAGCAATGATACAATAAGTTATGCTTTACTTATCAACTAATGTATTATAGTAACACACAATATGTTTAATTTTGCAACGCATAAAATTAAAAATTATGGACAGGACAAGAGCAGGTGAACAGGTTTCCGCACAAATCGGGAAAATGGGCAGTATTGACAATTTGACAGAAAGGAATTTCAGTTTGTCCGGCGGTCAATGTTTTAACATCAAAAATGATGGAACGCAACCCGTAAAATTATCGGTACAACTTGCCGGAATGGATGATGGTAATTTCATCGAAACGCAATTTGATTGTGGGTGGAATCCTGAAATAGTAAAGACAGTGAAGCAAAATTCATTGTCAGGTATTAACTTAAAATGGGGCTATTGATATGGGCTTAATTATTGGGGTCGGCGGTACAAAGCCGACATTTCCGTATGATTATTATTACGGTATTGAATGGAATGCCACAGTGTCAAACCCAAAACCGACACGAATTGGCAAAATGGAATTGCACAAGGAATTGCCTTTGCAATCACTTATGCGCCGTTGCATCCTCAAAGACAATGGCACAGTGAATTACTATTTGCACGCGAATGATTCAACGAAACGTGATAATGGCGCGGCGGCAAATCTAACCGGGGCGGATGGTCAATATATGGTTGAATTGCCTGATATGTATGTTCGTTTTGAAACAGACGGTGACATATCAAGACATTTGCAGTCAACCGAACCATTGCCGGGGTTCAGGCTTTGGCGCAAAGATTACGTTTCAGCGGTTGAAGCAACCGTTCAGCGTTCAACAACCACATTGTGTTCGGTAGTCAATAAAGATGCAGATTACAGGGGCGGAAACAATGATGCGTCACGCGATGGGACGTATAAAACACAACTTGGTATGCCCGCAACGCAAATATCATTAACAAATTTCCGTGCTTATGCCCGGAAACGCGGTTCAACTGAATGGAATTGCAATTTATACCAAACACACCGTAAATTGTGGTGGCTTTTTGCTGTTGAATATGCCAATTTCAATTCACAAGATACATTCAATGCGGAACTTGATGAAAATGGTTATCACCAAGGCGGGTTGAGCGCGGGCGTTACAACTTTGAACGGCACAAAATGGTCAAATTTCAATGGATATTACCCGTTTGTTCCATGCGGTACAACAAACAGTCTTGGCAATCATTCCGGCGTTGTTGAATTTACTATGCCTGATGAATATGACCCCGGTGTTTCAACAAAAGTAAATGTGCCGTCTTATCGAGGTGTTGAAAATCCTTTCGGTCATATATGGAAGTGGACGGATGGTTGTAAATGTCTGATTCAATCCGAAACGGACGGCGGATTGTCTGAATTTTACGTTTGTGACGACCCGGCGGCATTTACAAGTTCAGGCGTTGCGAACTATGATTTGCGTGGAAACCTACCAAGAAAAGAGGGCTATGTAAAGAAATTGATTCTTGGTGAACACGGCGAAATAATGCCCCTTGAAGTGGGTGGCGGGTCAACAACGTATTTTTGCGATTATTTCTATACAAATATACCGGGAAGTGGAGTTGCGGAACGTGGCGTTTTGTTCGGCGGTTATGCGAATGCTGGTACGAATGCGGGGTTCGTTTTTGCGAATACGTCTTATTCGGCTACGATTACGCATGCGTATTTCGGTTCTCGGCTTTGCTTTTACCCGCAAATCGAAACGGCTTAAAACCGGAAGTGAAATGGTTTTTGATGTTTGATTGAAAAGAAATAAAGGTTGTCCGATGTCGTGGCGTTTTGTTCAGCGGTAATGCGAATAATGGTACGAATGCAGGGTTCGTTTATGCGAATACGAATAATTCGGCTACGAATACGAATGCGAATATCGGTTCTCAGCTATGCTTGTAAAAATATAGTTGCATATCGGAAACCTTGCCACAAAAACAATCCAACCGGGATTGAATGAGTTGGAGCAATCCAACGGCAAAAAACAAATTATGTAAAACGGCTTTGGTAGGGGAAACCCGAAAAATCCTAATATACAAGCAAACTTTATAGGTAATGAAAAGAATTGGAAACTTATATGAAAAGGTCATTTCCCTTGAAAATTTACGCCTTGCAGACGAAAAGGCGCGCAAAGGGAAATTGCGTTCTTATGGTGTTATGGTTCACGACAAAAGGCGTGAAGCCAATTTGATTGCATTGCATGAAAGTTTGAAGAATGGAACATTCCGAACATCAAAATATCATGTTTTTACAATATACGAACCGAAAGAAAGGCTTATTTTTCGATTACCATATTTCCCCGACCGCATATTGCATCATGCCATAATGAATATTCTTGAACCCATTTGGGTATCGGTATTCAATAAAAACACATATTCTTGTATCAAAAATCGTGGAATCCACAAATGCGCCAAGGATGTAAAAAGGGCATTAAAGCAAGACCCGGATGGGACACGGTATTGTCTGAAAATAGATGTACGAAAATTTTATCCGTCAATCAACCATGACTTATTGAAACAGATTGTGCGCCGGAAGATTAAGGATAAAAGACTTTTGGCATTGCTTGACGAAATCATTGATTCCGCCGATGGCGTGCCAATTGGGAACTACCTTTCCCAATATTTTGCAAACCTTTTCTTGGCTTATTTTGACCACTGGTTGAAAGAGCAAAAAAGGGTGAAGTATTATTGGCGATATGCTGATGATATTGTTATTCTTGCACATGATAAAGACAGCTTACACAAGTTGTTGCATGAAATCCGGGCTTACTTGCACGGCTTGAAATTGAAAGTTAAGCGCAATTATCAAGTTTTCCCCGTTGATTCAAGGGGCATTGATTTTTTGGGTTATGTCTTTTATCACACCCACACACTTTTAAGGAAGTCAATCAAGCAGAAACTTTGCCGCCGGGTGGCGAAATTAAATAAACGCAAGATTGTTCCGACAAAAGATGTGTACAAACAACAAATATGCAGTTGGTGGGGTTGGTGCAAGTATTGTGATTCAATCAATTTAATGAATAAACTTTCAAAAACATTCCCTTATGAAATTAAATTCAATCGAAGCTAATGCACATTATGACATGGTGCATGGCAAACCCGCGGTTTTGGAAAAGGACAATGACGGTTCTTTTATTTACCGTATGAATATTGAACCCGAAATGGGTGTCCCGGATGGTCAGAAAGAAGAAACTCAAATCGGGTGGAAATGTTACGAAGTACGTGCATTTAATCAACCGACAAAAGAGAATCTTAAACGAACAATTATTCGTTCGGTGATTGACGAAACGGCGGAATTTGACCTTGTAAATTCATATAACAAGCACGTTTTGGGTGTCGTGGTCAATGAAGCCGCGGTGACTGAATACAAAGAGTATTTGCAGTTTACCGTGGATTTGGATGCTTTATTAAAAGAAACATTGTCTAATTAAACAAATATCAAACAATGGCGAAATTTTGTGAACTTGGGATTGAATCGGACGTGGTTATTGGCAAAGGAATAGAGATTGAAGAATTATTCGGTCGCCGAATCCTTATTGAGAAAACCATCATTCAGCCAACCAAATATCCGGGGAAAAATGCGTCCGGTTTGAGAATGCAAATGCAAGTCGTACTTGCCACATTCAATGAATCACCCGACCAAAGCGGCGATTATTATACGAAGAATCAAGACGGAACGCCACAAGGTGAAAGGCGTTCTTGTTTTACCGGGTCAGACATATTGATTTCGGCGATTCAGAAAGCCGAAAGCAACTTGCCTATTATAAACAAGACGCGTACCGAAAAAGGGTTGCCACCTTTGTCTTTGTACCCAATGGACACAACAATTGTCAAAGTTGGTAAGTGTTTCCAATTCACATAATATGGAAAATTCAGTTGAACAAACTTTGGGAATCGCAAAGGGAATAAGCGAATACGGCATTCTGATAATTATTGCAGCGGTTTTCTTGCTTCTTTCAAGTGTATTGATGATTACTTGTTTCAAATGGTTCAAAACTATTATCGAAAGGGCTATGAATGACTATTCAAAAGATATAAAAGATTGTATCGAAATCGCCAAAAAGAATAGTGAAGTTATCATTGATATATCCGAGGGAATTATACCCGAAACGCAATTGAGAATCAAAAACATTTCAGGTGTTTATTTTGACCTTGCAATTGAAAAGGTATGCAGGATAATCAAAAAGGTAAGGGAAGAAAACCACATTTGTGACAGAGAAGCGACAAAATTAAAAATCCGTTCTTTGCTTACAAATTTGCATAATGACAGGTTAAGCCGATTTGATTGTTTCACGTACAGAGGTAAGAAATTGTCATTTTATTGCAACAATGAATGGATTGAATGGGTCGCAACGATTGTTGAGAATGAAATATATGATGATACAGGTGCAAACAATCGCCGTGCATTCACCAATGTTTCGATGGTTTATGAACGAATCAAATTAGATATGTATGACAGATTAAATACATTGTAATATGGCAAACGTAAATGTACTTTTACCGTTCATCCTTAAATGGGAAGGCGGTTTTGTTAATGACCCGGCGGATGCAGGGGGCGCAACAAATAAGGGGGTAACAATAGGAACATGGCGACAAGTCGGCTATGACAAAGACGGTGATGGCGATATTGACGTTCAGGACTTGAAATTGCTTTCAAATAATGATGTCCGTGACAGAGTTCTAAAACCACACTATTGGGATAGGTGGAAAGCTGACAATATACAATCACAGAAGATTGCAAATATCTTGGTGGATTGGGTTTGGGGGTCAGGTAAACACGGCATTGTTATTCCGCAAAGATTGCTTGGCGTTAAAGATGATGGAATTGTTGGTGAAAAAACTTTGTCCGCGGTCAATTTTGCAGACCCCGACCAATTGTTTGATGTCATTTACAAAGCCCGTGTTGATTTTCTTAATGAAATAACGCAATCAAGCATTGCCAAATATGAAAAGAAAATCGGGCATAAGGCAACCGAAAGTGAGTTGATGAAATATACAAATAAACGGTTCTTGAAAGGTTGGTTAAACCGCCTTGCGGACATTAAGAGAATTTGAATATGAAACGAAGTGTCACTTTGATTGTGATTTTGTTGCTTATTGTGTCATGCGGAACAACGCGAAAAACGCTTGAATCAACGCAAAGCATTGTCACAGACAGCGCGGCAACAACACAGGAAATTAAAAACGCCACAAATAAGACCGTTGACACAACCCGGACAGAACACGGAAAAATAACCATTACGGAAATAGAATTTTTCCCGGTCATTCCTGATGCACCGCCGATTGCAGATGATGCAAGGGTGGTTGATACCGCGAAGTCAATCCCGGCAAGACCATCCGCAAATGTTGATTTACAGGATATAGGAAAAATCAATGGTGCAGTGAAATCAATCAAACAGACGGTTATTGAGTCCGAATTTGAAGCCAAGGGAGAAAGCAAGGAAGCAAGCGACCAAGAGCAAAGCAAAAGCAATGCAAATGTGTCGCGACAAGAAACAGAATCCCAAAAGCTACAAGAACCCGCGCCCGACCCTTACAGGTGGCGATATGTCTTTTATATTGGATTGTTGGTTGTTGCTATATTGTTATACTTAAAACGTGTACCAATTATCAATTGGGTAAAAAAGATTCTTTCAGGATTGCGAAAGATATTTTGAAAAATAACTATCTTTGCACACACATTGTTGCGAAAGCCCCGGAGTTGCGCCGGGGTACAATGTTTAGCCCGGCATATTGTCGGGCTTTTTTGTACACGATGGACAAATAAAAAAATGCCCGAAACCATGTGGAATCGGGCGTTTTGTGTACAAATCCGTGTACAAATTTTGTAAATCATTGAAAATCAATGTTTATTGTGGTGCCACCAG
>ERZ857521.652-NODE-652-length-49483-cov-15.976471_pt1 | contig 49483 bp, 42 predicted proteins | sample MGYA00519701_ERZ857521 | MGnify/ENA primary metagenome ERZ857521 (study PRJEB31778, sample SAMEA3449346) | human gut metagenome | biome: human gut; feature: human-associated habitat; material: faeces | place: United Kingdom | collected 2010/2012 ...
CGTCGGGCAGGGCGAGGAATATCGCGATCCTGCCGGCGGGATGCTGGTAGCCGCCTTTGTGCTCGTCCCGGTATCCGCCGATCCGGTCGATGCCGATGTCGTCGCCGGAGAGGATCTCCCTGACCGGGCCGACGGTCAATGGGGCGAGACGTACGCCCAGGCTGATGATGATGCCCTTCTTGGTCTCTCCCGCGCCCTGGGTGAAGGGCCTGTACTGGCGGGCCGCGAACTTCAGTCCTTGGGCGAGACGCCATGCCTCGCGTAGGTCCGGGTCGTCGTGGTCCGCGCCCTTGCGATCCCATTCGGCGCGGGTCTCCTCGTAGATCTCCGTGGCGGTCCGGGCGACGGCGTCGACCTGGCTTTCCTTGGTCTCGTCCCGTTCGCTGGCCTCGAGCAGGTCGCGCAGGTCGGCCACGGCGTTGAGGGTCTGGCCGGCGTCGATGTGCAGGCAGTCCCGGAGGATGTCGTCGGGCAGGTAGTGGACGAACGCGATGAGCGCGGTCAGCAGGCTTCGCTCGCTTTTGGTCCAGAAGTCGTCGGTCTGGTGCTCCTTGGGTGTGGAACCGTTGGTGTTGTCCATGATGTTGGTGACCAGGCGCATAATCGCCACGTCGGGCTTGTCGGGGTCGATGTAGCGCATGGGGTTGAATTTCGTCTCGCTGGTCAGGTCCACCAGGTCGAGCTGTTTGACCGTGTAGCCCATCTTCTCCAGTTTCCCGCCGGTCTTCGCGTAGAGCTCGCCCTTCGGATCGGTGCACGCGTAGTTCATGCTGCCCTTAAGGATGTTGGGGATGACGTGCGTGGCGGTCTTGCCGGAACCGGATCCGCCGATCACGGCGGTGTTGAGGTTGCGTCGCGTGGCCTGGGCGTCGAGGCTCAGGCCCTCGGTGGCCGTCATCTGGAGGTTCTGCCTGGTATCGCCGTCGGTGTATGGCGCCATCTCCCGGCTGGTCGACCAGCGGGCCGACCCGTACTCCTCGCCTTCGCGCCAGTTGCGTTGGCTCATGCTCCACCGGTAGAGGTGAAACAGGCCGACCGTACACGCGCCGACAAGACCGCATAGGAGGCTGGTCCGGTCGAATCCCAAGGCGTTCGGATGCTGGAGCATGGTCGTCATGCCGTCCATGATCCGTTCCATGCTTTCACCGGCCGCGATACCGGCCTGGACGCGGGCGGCCGCGAGATCGGCGAGCCAGAATCCCGCGAGGATGGTCAGCGTTCTGAAGATGATTCCTCTTATTCGTTCCATGATCGTTCCTTTCTATTGTTTTCTTTCGTCGAGGTTCGCTTTGAGTCTGGTACGGAACCGGTCATACAGCGTCTTCCTGCTGGTGATCCGCTCTTCGTCCGGGCCTGTTCCGATTTTGGCGTCGTTCCCGTCGGACGCTTTCGTCTCCATGCCGGCTGCCGGGGATGGGAGGGGCGTGACGGTGGTCATGCCGTCCGGTGTGATGTCGATGTTGAATGGCCGGCCGTCGGCCATGAGCGTGGACATGAGCCGGCCGACATGGCCGTGGATGTCGATCCATTCGCCGGTGACGGTCTTGTCCGGTCTGATGTCGCTGACGGTGGTCCGTGTCATCGCTTTCCGTCCGGTTCGTCGTGGCTGGGGTCGAATGCGAGGCTTATGGCCTCGATGTCGATGCCGGAGCCCTCGTCTCCGGCGGTGCCTTTGACCATGAGGCGTGATCCCTTGTGCGCGTTGTCGCGGATGTTCGCCGAGTGCTCTGCGCCTCGGGCATGGATGGTGATCTTCGGCCCGTCGGCGTCGGCCAGGGTTTCGAGCAGCCAGTCGTCCTGTCCTCCGTGCGGCTGCGGGTCCCTGATGAGCGTGCCCTCGAACCAGATGACGGGTTCCACGGTGAGGCGTTTTTCCGTTGTCATGCGTTCCTCCTGTCGATAAGGTGAGGGGCGGCGTGCGAAGCCGCACGCCGCCCCCAGTGGGTGTGGGCCTACAGTCCCAGTCCATGGCGCTTGGGCGCGGGCTGTTCCTGCATGGGCGTCGGGCGTTCCGGTTCCGCCGGTTCCGGCCTGTCGAGGTCACGGCCTCGTTCCGGCGCGGGCTCGTCCAACTGGTCGAGCTGGTGGAGCGTCCAGGTCGACAGTTCGCCGTCGTATGAGGCGCGGGCGAGGATCTCGTCGCGGTTGTCCCAGACGAGCTGGTCGGCCTGCTGTTGGGTGACGCCTGTCCAGCCGCCCTGCGCGTTGATGCGCATGAGCGGGTCCGCCCGCGGATCCCATCCGCCCATCTCGCGTTTCTCCGCGATGTCCGCGGCGGTGAGACCGTCGCCGGCGATCTGGACAGCCTTGTCGGACGGGTAGGTGAGGTAGGCGGCGATGTCGTTCTCGGGGTCGTGCGCGTTGATCTCGCTTACGATGCCGTGCAGGATCAGGATGGCGTCCTGGTCGGGGGATTCGTACCGTTCCAGGATGTGGCTCGCGTGCAGGCAGGATGCCTTGCGGTGCCGCTCGTAGAGTATGGCCGGATCCTCATCGACCTTCGTCACGAGGTATCCGGCGTCCTCTTTCGCCTTCATCGCCTGGTCGCGGTCGAAGGCGGTGCTCAGGTATGCGATGTGCCGGCTGGGGTCTCCGGGCTTCCGCCACCGGTAGGCGTATTCCTCCGGCGGCCGAGTGGCGGCCTGACGGCTCGTCTCGGATGCGCGGGCCGTGCGGAGGCCGCCCGCGCGTTCCCAGCCTTCCACCGCCTTGCCGAGCTCCTGCAACGCGTCGGGGGCGGCGGGGTCGATGACGGTGTGTTCGCGTTCGGCCATGTCGTTGTCGTCGTATCGCCATTCCGCCTGTGGGCGGTTGGCGTAGGACACCTCGATCCGGCCGGCCAGACGGTCCGTGTCCTTCCATGCGGGGTTGTCGTGGAAGTCGACCTGCACGGCGCGTCCGTCCGTGAGTCTCGCCTCGAGGTAGCCGCCCATGGCGTTGCCGCCCTGGGTGACTTCGGTGACGTCGGGATCCCGTTCGAGCAGTCGTCTGGCGTTTTCCATTGTCAATGGCATTCCTGCGCTCCTTTCCATAGTGCTTTCCGCTGTCCGCGGTTCCGGTCGATGCCGGGTGCGGGCGTGGCTGCGTTGAGTCCGTCGAGGTTCTCCCTGAGCCGGGTCTTGAACCGGTCGAGCGTTGACTTCAGGTCCGTGTGCCGTCGTTCCGGGTCGTCGCGCCGCGTCGTCTCCGGTGACTCGGCTTTCGTCTCCGTGCCGGCTACCGGGGCCGGCGAGCCGGCTTCGTTGTGGTTCCGTCCCTGTTCCGTCGCCTTGGTCGGTTCCGTTTTCCGTGGCGTGCCCGTCGCCTCCGCGCCCTGTTCGACGGTTGGCAGGTCCGTCGTTTTGTCTCTGTCCTGCGTCGGTTCCTGTGTGCCGGCGAGTTCCTGGATGAGCAGTCCGGCGGCCTGACGGCGTTGGCGGTTGGTCCACCGTCCCTCGTCCTCTCCGGCGGTCCGGTCGACGATTCGGCGTGCCCATTTCATTGCGACGGCCGGCTTGTACGTGCCGTCGCGCTGGTATTCGGCGAACCGGCCCTGCATGCGGTTGATTTGCGGCCATGATTCCTCCACGGTCTTCAGGGTGAGTTCCACCGATGCCGTGTCGAGCGTCTCCTCGGCGTCGCGGTTGCGTTTCTGCGCGTCGTTGATCGCCTGGACGAGCGTCTGCGGGTCGACCTGCATGGTGCGACGTTCCTCGCCGCGGCCGGTGAACAATTCGACCGGAGTGCCGGGTTTGAATCTGAGGTTGACGGCCCGGCCCTCGTTCTTCTGCCTCTGGTTCTTCCTGCCCATGAACATGTCGGTGGCCCAGCCGGTCAGGTCCTGTCCGCCGATGGAGGTGCCGCGGGGGAGGCCGACGATCATCTTCGGCCAGTCTCGGCCGTCCTTCGCATGCAACATATAGGTATGCACGAGCCTGTTCGCCACCCACGCGTTCGGCCAGACCTGTTTCGTCGTCACGGCAGTCCGCGACGGTGTCCGCGGCGTGGCTGTGGGATCGGCGTCCTGCTCGGGCTGCTCCTGCTGGGGGAGCGCGGGCGTCGGCGAGATGGGTCGGCCCTGGAGGATTGAGATGGCGGCCTGGTCGGTGAACTCGTCCCAGTCCGGGGCGCGCCGTCCGTCGTTCAGGGTCAGCAGCGGCTTCTGTTCCAGTCCCGGTTTGAGCAGTCCGCTGCGCATGACGCGGCCGGTCATGCCCTGGGCGACGGGTCCGCCGTCCTGTTCGCGCCAGTGCTGGTATTCGTCCCGGTAGATGCGGCTTTGGGTGAGCAGTTCGCCGTCGCTCATGGTTTTGGCGGGGAAGGACTCGCTCGTGTCCTCGCTGTGGCTGATGGTCGTGACCTGCATGCTCAGGTCGTCGTATTGCAGGTGCTTGAAACTCATCGCGTCGAACAGACCCTGCTGGTTCCGATGCCAGGAGAAGACCATGAGGTCGTACCCGTTGTCCTCCAGGAAGAACACGCAGGGACGTGGCTCGCGCTCGACCGCGTTCTGCATGAGACTGGCCTGGAGCAGGTCGGGGTCGAGCCGGCCCGCCGCGGACGCGGCCACGGCGAGGCCGGCGCTCCATCCCATCGGGAGCGGCCTTCCCGTCGTCGGATCCGTCATACGGTACTGGCCCGGCGTGGTCACGGTGTCCCACCGGTCGGGATGACGGTGGTTCCATTGTTCGATGCCCGCGAGCATCGCGTCCATCGGGCTCTGCCCGTCCGCCGGTCTGATGGCGAAGGATTCGGTGGCGCGGGTGGTGTCGCCGGCGATCGTGTTCCGGTGCACGATGGTTTCGCCGGGACCGTAGATCATGCCCACCGAGTCCTCGCCGGCCGTCCTCGCCGTGCCGGCCGTCCAGATCGTGTCGCCGGACGAGGCCCACATGGTCACCGGCCATGGGGTCGGGTCATTGATCCCGTTGATGGTGTCCTGGAAGATCGCGGCGCGTTTCGTCACCTGTTCCTGCTGGTTCATTGTGGTTTCCTTTCAGCGGCCCTTACGGGGCGTGCGGTCCCTGTTCTGGGTGGGTGGCATGTGGTTCTTCCGTTCGGCGAGGTTCTCGTTGAGCCGGGTCTTGAACCGTTCGAGCAGTGCCTTCTTCGACCGGATCGGCTTCGGCTTCCGCTCTTTGCCGGCCGGCCTGGGATTGTCTGCTCTGGCCTGCGTCTGCTGTCGCGTGGCCGGTGTCCGGGCTTCGTCCGGCGTGGGTTCCGGTTCGCCTTCCGGCTCCGATGCCGGCGTCTCCCGGCTTGGCTCGGTCGTCCGCCTGCGTGTCTGCTCCCGGGTTTGCGCGCCCTGCCCGTAGTCGTCGCGCAGGATGGCGTCGAGCTCGTCGCGCAGTCTCGGGTCGGCCGCGGCCTTGCCGATGATCCGGTCCGCGAAGTCGCGGCCGGCCCGCTCGTCGCATGCCGTGTCGCGCATGAGCCTGTCCCATGAGAGTTCGGGATGCCGGGCGGCGAGGCTGTTCGCGGCCATCTCCATGACCTCCGGGTCCACGAAGTCCCAAGCGATGCGCTGCGTCGGCATGGGCTTCGCCGCCGGTTCGGCTGGCGTCTCCCGTGCCGGGGGTTCCGGTTCGCTGCGCGTCTGTTCCGTCGTCCGTTCCTGTTGCTCCGTCTGCTCGATGGTGAAGTCGTCGTCGGCGACGTCCAGGCCCATGTTCTTGAACGCGCGTTGCACCGCGTGGCGGACATGGTCCTCGTCCTTGCCTGCGAAGTGCAGGACGAACTGCCCTTGGTCGGTGCGTTCGAGATGGTAGTCGATGCCGGCGGTCTTGAGGCTGCGCTGTACCTCGCGCATGGTCGAGTCGTCGAGTTGCAGCTCGTGCAGGTCGCCGCCCTTCTTCCTTTGCAATCGTTTCTCGGACATCTCGCCGCTGTCGATTCTGTCCTTCACGGCCTTGCCGGCGGCGTGCACACCGGTCTTGGTGAGCTTCATGCCGGAGCGGAGCAGCGCCATGGCCACGCCTTTGGGGATTCTGAGCATGAGCTTCGCACCTCCGGTGATGATGGTCTGGACGGCGTTCTGGATCTTCTCCTCCGCCTGTTCCTCGATTGGCATTGTGGTTTCCTTTCCGTTGTCGGTTGGTGGTTTTTCTCGGACGGTTCAGATGGACCGTCCACGCTTGTGCCGTTGCTGTTCGCGCCGCTCGGTCTCGGTCTGTTCGCGGTCGCGGGTCGTGTGGATCTCCCGTTCGATGGAGGACAGTTCGCCCTCGTACCGGTCGCACAGGGCCTCGCGGCGTTCCATCTCGCCGCGCGTCTCGGCCACGAGGTCGGGGTCTCCCTGTTGGATCGCGTCGTGCAAGGCGATGACGGCGGCCTGGAGTTCGTCGTGTGATTCGCGGACCTTCGCCCGCAGCATCCTGAGTCCCTTGGCGGTGTCGCCGCCGGCGAGGCGGGTCCATCGGATCGCCGCGTTCAGCGCCTTCGCCTCGCCGGCCAGTTGGTCGAGGCGGCGCGCCTGTGCCTGGTAGTAGCGCTGCTGGGCGGGGCTGACCCCGTAGCGGAGCGGCAGCCGTTCGGGCGCGACCAGTGGTTCGAGCCGGCTTGTGGGTTCGCCGAACCACTGGTAGAGGCCGGTCGTCGGGGTCCTGCCGGCGTACCGGTTGGACGGGTCGAGGATGATCTGGTCGCGGTCGCGGGGAAGGAACGCGCGCAGCGTGGAGCCGCCGTCGTCCACGAGACGCTTCGCGTCGAACGTGATCTTCTTCTTCCGGTGGGTACCGGGCAGCCACACGGTGACCGTCTTCCTGGTCTGCTTGGCGACGAGCCGGCGGTTGAACGTGACGGGGATGACGGGCGTGCTTTGCAGTCCGGCCATGATGTTCGTCATGTCGTACGCCTGGCCGAGTTTCGCGTCGCGGACCTTGAAGCCGGTGTCCTTGAGCGTGTACGTGAAGTGTTGGCCGCGAACCGTCACGTCCACGCCGCGTATGTCGAGCATGTCCCTCCAGTCCTCGAAGTTCTCCGCCGTGGACGAGGTCAGGTCGATCAGCATACGGAGCCGGTCCTTGGTTCCCATGCCCTTCGCCGAGGCGTAGATCTCCTCCATCGACATGCCGTACCGACGCTCCAAAGGCTCGCTCCCCGGTGTTGTCTGGCTTTGCGTGGGCGTCCCGGTGGCGGTTTCTGGACCGCGTTCCGGCGTGCTCATATCGTCTTTCCCGGCGATCCCGTCGCCGCGTATTTTGCACGCGACCTGCTCGGTGACGGGGTTGAAGATGACGCTCAACCCCTCCCTCTCGCTGATCTCGTTGGCGACGACGCGCCACTGCTCGATGGCGTCCTTGGGCAGCTCGGCTTTCAGATGTGGCTTGTCGGATGCGGCCGCGCAGAAGATGATGTGGTTGTGTAGATGGCCTCGATCCATATGCGTGGCAACTATGTATTTGTAGTCGCCGCCTGTGATGCGTTCGGCGAATTCCAAGCCGAGCGCGTGTACTTTCTCCGGTGTCACTGGTTCGTCCGGTGCGAAGCTTTGGATGACGTGATAGGCGAGTCTGCTGTTCGCTTGGATGCCTTTCGGCGCATGGCGGTTGTCGTCCATCATTGGCTGGGTCAGTCGCCGCACGTCGCTGCGGGTGATTTCATAGTTCGATGACACTAGTCTTCCTCCGTCGGTCTTGGCGGGGTTGATGACGTATCGGATCGCTTTGTCGAGCGTCTTGGTGACGTTCTTTCCTTTCTTGACGACGGCCATGTCATGCGTCGCCGTGGGCGGCGCGCTCCGTGAAGAGCCGGTTGAGCATCCGCCGGATTTCATTGAGTGATTCGAGCGTCTCCGCCATCTGCTCGTCCGTTATGTGCTCGTTGGCGTTGGCCCAGTGGGTGATCTGGTTGACGTTCGCGCCGATGCGGGCGATCTCCCTGGCGAAGGGTTCGGGGTCGGTCAGCGGCCTGATTTCGGTGACGTGGATGTGTCTCTCGGAGAGCATCTTGCGCGCGTAGGAGCTGAACGAGCGGTACTGCGGCGCGTACCTGGTCAGCCGCTCGTGCAGCTTGCTGACCCGCTCCCACTCGTCGGGCGTGAACCTGATGATCTTCTCGACGCAGTGCGTTCTGTGCTCGGCCCGACTCATTCAACGCCTCCGTATGAGGTGCGGGGACGGTCTGTCTGTGATGCCGCGTGAGCGGTCTGGAGGCGTAGCCGACTATGGGGTCTGGGTCTCCCGAACAAGGCGATTCGCACCGCGAATCGAGTGATTGGATATCCAATCACGTTACTTGCTGCTCCCATATCCATTTCATGGATCGGGAGCGATTCCGCACGGCATGGTTGTGGAATGCCGTGAAGGATGATCGCGTTCACTCCTCGCTCCTTTCGTCCGTGGCCTTGAGGGAATGGCCGGTGTCTCATGCCAATCGTCCGTCGTGGAAACGCCGGCGGGTTTGGACATTCGGAACGAGGAAATGAAAAAGGCCCCGCGGAAAATCGCGGGGTCTTTGGGCTGCTGTTGTCGCGTCGCGTCCGTCATGCATGCGGTCATGAAAAAGCCCCGGCCGTCTTGATGGCGGCCGGGGCGGATGCGTGCGGGCTTCTAGATGATTTGCATGTCGGAGCGGACGCGTTCCGCGGCGATGTCGATGTCTCCTGGCCATGAGGGCACGCCGAACGCGAGCCGCACGCGGTCGAACGTCTGCGGGTCCTTGAGCGGTTTGAACATGCCGCGGCCGATGTATCGGGACATGTCGAAGATTCCGGTCGCACCGTCGGAACAGGTGACCTTGAGCTTGTAGCCGGGCATGGGTTCGCATTGGGTCACTTTGATTGAATAGTCGATGGTCATGTCCGTCGCCTCCTTGTCAGCGTAGCGGGTCGATTCTGAATGGGTGCTCGAGGTTGAAGGCCAGCTCCCAGTCGGCTTCCAGCTCTTCGGCATGCAGCAGCACCCATGCCTCGACCAGTTTGCGCTGCTTGCGCGGGAAGTCTCCCTTGAGCAGATTGCCATCGAAGGTGAAGGACGCTTCGTGGCCTTGGTATCTGGCGTGGATGTGCGGTGGAACATGGTCGTCCGCGTTCATGGTGATGATGATTCCGAAGAACATGCTGATGACCGGCATGCCCGCCTCCTTGCTTTCGTTGTCTTCCATTCTAGGATATTTTTCTTTTGACCGGATGGTCAAGCGAAAGCGCCAGCGGTGGTAGCGGGTTCCGTCATGAGAACGCGTCGAAACCTCGGGTTTCGCTGCGCGGGCGTTGACGGGTTCCGCGTGCCGCTATGATCAAGGCGTCAGCCGGCCGGTCAAAAGAAAATCCTCGGGATGCGCGCGGCATTGGTGCCGCGCTCCGTTTCCCGTCGGCGAGCCGTGGCCTCCGTGCCATGGCGACGCCCTGTCGGGTCCGGGAACGGCGATGACGTTTAGTCCTCGACACTTGTCCAGTAGAGGCCGTCGTCGGGGATGTCGTCGACCTCGTCCCACATGGTCCGGGCCCGTTCATCCCACCATGCCGCGTCGTCCCAATGCGCGTCGGCCTCGTCGTATCCGACGCTGCCGTTCGCCAGAGTCGCGTATCGGTCGAAGTCGATGCCCGTCGGGCATATGGCCTCCATCTGTTCGGCGGTCGCATAGTAGATGCTGTCCAGATGGTAGGCCTCCCGTCCGGTTTCCAAGTCGTGCGCGGCGAGGTTGGCACGCGCCGTCTCGGCGAGCTCGTCGTGTTTGGCCCGGAACCATTCCATGGCCTTGCTTTTCTCCTTCATGGTCGGGTCTCCTTTCATTCCGCGTGCCCGAACGGTTCGTCGGTGAACCACCAGTCCCTGATGACGAGCATCCAGTTGTTTCTTTCGAGTAGCGGGTCGATGTCGTCGGGCGTGATGATGTCGCCCGCGTGGTTGACCCATACGCTCTTCTCGATGCTGCATGGCGGCCATCCGCCGTCGCCGCCCCTGACGGTGTAGCAGTGCCATCCGTCGGGGATGTCGTGCGCGTGGAGGCGCACGTCGCTCCACATCGCGTCGATGTATCCCTCCTCCTCGGTCTCGAAGACGACGTGTTGCAATTCCATTGGTTCCATCTGCATGGTTCCGCTCCTTAATGTCCCGCCGGCGTTCCTGTTTTCCTTTCGCCGGACATGGGGCAGCCTCGCGGTCCCGCCGCGCGGTGGAGGACGCGTGGGCCGTGCCCGCTTCGGGATAATCGGGCGAAGCCCTCCCGGAGCGGAGCACGGAACACGCAGGTCCGAAGACGCGGGCGCGGGGCTGCGATGATGAACCATGGCCGGCCGACCGTTCCCTTCCAGGCGTCGACGCCTGGAAATCCCGGAAGGGTCGGCGATGATTGCGCGCGGCACCGGTGCCGCGCTCCGTTTCCGGCGAAGCCAGGATCACGCGCGTGTGATCCTGGCGGAGCCCGACTGTCCAAACCGGCGCACGTCCGATCGCGTGAACATGGTTCCAGCCGGATTAAAACCGGGATGAAAAAGACTGGAAAGGAACACGGACATGGCATCCGATTACGTGGACGACTTCCTGCGCGACGAACGCGAGTCGTTCAAGCGCAAGGAGGCGGCGGCGAAGAAGTTCGACGGCCGCCTCGACAATTTCCGCAAGAGCGTGCAGGCGCTGCGCGATGCGGCGAGGCAATTCGAGGAGGCGTTCCCCGGCATGAGCCGGATGATGATCGCGGACAAGCTGGCGATGACCGGAACGGAGAAGAACATCGCGTTCGACGCGAAGGGCGAGCTCGTCGCCGCGCCGGGCGGAAGAAAGACCCCGCCCGCCGAACCCGAACCGGAAAACGTCGCCGAATCGGATCCGGAGACGACCGGATCCGACATCCAGACGACGGACGACGAGACCGCCCCGCAGGACGCCGCCGAACCGGACACGTCGGATGCCGGACGACCCACGTGGGCGTCCGGCAACTACTGATGATCGGATGTGATGCGGGATGCGATTGATCATCGCCGAGAAGCATTCGGTCGGCCAGGCCATCGCCCAGGCGCTTGGCGGGCATGCGGAAAGGCATGACGGCTACATCGAGGTCGGCGACGACCTGGTCACCTGGGCGCAGGGTCACCTCGTCGACCTGGCCGCGCCCGACGAATACAAGGACCATGACTGGGACGAATGGAGCCTGGACACGCTGCCCATCGACCCGACGCCCGACTGGCGATGGAAGGTCGGCCGGGAGAAGGGCGCGGACCGGCAATACAAGATCGTCGCGGGACTGATACGCCGCGACGACACCGACTCATTGGTCAACGCGTGCGACCCCGACCGCGAGGGCGAGGCCATCTTCCGCAGGATCGTCGCGCATGCCGGGATCTCCAAGCCGATGCGACGCCTGTGGGTCACGAGCCTGGAGGAGGACGCGATCCGAGCCGCCCTCGAATCCATGAGGGACGAGACGGACTACCAGGGACTCGCCGACGCGGCGATGATCCGCGCGAAGGCCGACTGGCTCATCGGCATGAACGCGAGCCGCGCGTACAGCCTCGTCTACAACGCGCGGTTCACCGTCGGCCGCGTGCAGACGCCCACGCTCGCCATGATCGTTGACCGCGACCGGGACATCGCCGGCCACGTGGCCCGACCATACTGGAAGGTCGTCGCCCCGATGGGCGGATGGAGACTGACCGGCGAACGCCTGGACAAGCGGGAGGACGCCGAGACCCTGCTGCGAATCGTCAATTCGAACGACTTCGCCTTCCAGATCTTCAAGGCCGAACGCAAGCAGCAGCACGACGCGCCGCCGCGCCTGTACGACCTGACCGGATTGCAGAAGGACATGAGCAAACTGCACGGCCTGACCGCCGCGCGCACCCTCACGGCGCTCCAATCGCTCTACGAGAAGCGCCTGACCACATATCCGCGCACCGACTCGCGGTACATCACCCACGACGACCTGGACACGCTGCGCAGCCTGACCGAAGAAGACCGGCTCGTCACCGGCTTCATCGAACCGTCCGCGAAACCTGAACGGCCCCGTCTCGAACTGACCGTGAACGACGCGAAGGTCGCCGGCCACACCGCCATCCTTCCCACCATGCAGGCCGACAAGGCGGCGCTCGACGAACTCGGCGACGACGAACGCCTCGTGCTGATCCGCGTGGCACGCCGCATGTGGGAGGCCGTGGGCGACGACTACGTGCACGACGTGACGAACGTCGTCGCGAACATCGACCCGCATTGGTGCGAGAAACATCCGGACGAAGGCCGTCTTCTGCCCGAAGGCGAATGCCGTTTCACCAGCCGCTCCGACCAGCCCGTCTCCCTCGGATGGCACGCCATCGAGCACGCCGCCCCGCAGGAAGACCAGGACGACAATGACGACAATGACGAGACCTCGGGCAACGTCATTCCCTCCAACCTCACCGACGGCGTATCCATCGCGCCGGTCCCGCAGGGCGGGGCGACACTGTCCGAGGGAAAGACGAAGCCGCCGAAGCCGTTCACCGAGGCGACGCTGCTCGCCGCGATGGAGCACGCCAGCCGCCGCGTGGAGGACAAGGACCTCAAGGCCGCCCTGGACGACGACGAATCCCATTCCGGCGGCATCGGCACGCCGGCCACACGCGCCGACGTGATCGAGAAGCTGATCCGCACCGGCTATGTGGAACGCAAGGGCAAGCAGCTCCGCTCCACCGAACAGGGCCGATCCCTGATCGACGTGGTCGCCCCGAAGCTCAAGGACGTGGCACTGACCGCAGGCATGGAACGACGCCTCTCGGAGGTCGAACACTGCCAGGCCGCGGCCTCGCAGGTCGAAACGGAGTTCCGCGACCTCGCCGCCCGCATCCCGGCCGACGCGCAGACCGCCGTCCGTCAGGACCACGTGCAGACGAAAACACGGAACACGGAATCATTCGGAGACTGCCCACGCTGCGGCAAGCCCGTCGTCAAAACGGGCAAGGTGTTCCAATGCTCCACCAACCGGCGAGAGAAACAACCCGACGGCACATGGAAGACCACGGAGGGATGCGGCTGGCGCGCTTGGACGACCATCGCCGGCAAGACCATCACCGACACGACCATGCGCAGGCTGCTCGACGGACGGAAGGTCGGCCTGAAGGGCTTCACCTCAAGGAAGGGCGGCAAGTTCGACGCCGCGCTCCGCATCGACGAGGACAAGGGCATCGCATTCGACTTCGGCGACAAACACTAGAGAAAGGAAACCACAATGACCGAAACACAGCGGACCATGACCGAATTCACCTACGCGACGGGGGAGACCGACGTCACCGGCGACCGGTTCAGCCCGTCCGTGGTCCTGTTCTGGCTCAAGACCAGCGTCGCCGCGAGCAACATGCGCGTGATGTACAAGAGCCCGAACACCCTGCTGGGCGTGATCCCGCTCGGCTCGTCCACGCAGACGATCCCGTTGCGCAACATCGCGTCCGTGGACCAACACCAAGTTCAACCCCGGATCGTTCGTCTGGGGCGGCGTGTTCCTCGTCGCGGGCCTCGCGTTCCTGTCGGACAGCGCGACGCTCGGGATCCCGTTCCTCCTGCTCGCGGCAGCGAACCTGGCGAACACGATGAGCGCGCAGCTCGACTTCGTCAACCAGGCCGGCGGACGCAACAGCGTCAAGGTGTCCATCCTCGAGAAGGATAAGTTCATGCAGCTCGAGCAGAAAATCCAGCAGCTCGTCTTCGCCGACGTGGAGGGACAGCGCCACAGGGAGAGCATGGACATGGCGCAGAAGCAGTACACGGCCCAGGCTAACAGCGTGCTGATCCAGCGGCAGATGCTCGACCGGCAGCGCAAGGCCGACGCCGACGGCGATCCGTCGCCGGCCCCGGCCGAGTGACGCGGCGCGGGCAAGCCATAGCGTCGAGTCGCGGAAAACACCGGGTTCACCCTGTCGAAAACCTCGATTATATATGAAAGTATAATCACGGTTCGCGCAGGCGGGCCCGGACTTTTTGCATCTAGGAGGAGCCATGGCGGATGATTGGAGCGAGGCGAAGGCGTGGATGCGCGCGACGCGCGAACGCATCGGCATGACCCAGCACGACGTGGCCGTGCTCGCCGACCTCACCGTGGACATGGTCAAGAAATACGAGTCGGAGAAATACCGGCTCCAGCCCTCTGAGAGAATGAGGGCGATGCTCGGACGCTACCTGGCCGAGCACAGGCGCGCCGTGGCGGCCATCGTGGAACGTCACAGGGGAGACGGGCGGGCCGTGCTCTCGTTCTCGCGCGTCTCCGGCCTGTCCGAGGGGCTGCCCGACTGGGTCCGGGCCGAGGAGTCCGTGAAGCGCCGCGCCGCAGTCGTGCGCGAGGCCGCCGTGCTGCTCGAGGCGGAGGGTGCGGCCGTCGCCTACACCTACATGTCCGAAGAAACGGAATAGAAGAGGGAAAGGAAGGCCGATCATGTTTGGACTCTATATGCTCGCGATATACCTGGGCATCGCCATCATCGTCGCGGGCGTCGTCGCCCTGCTCGTCGTCATCATGCTGGCGGTGGGGCTGGTCACGCATCCCATCCGCACGCTCGCCCTGGTGTTCCACAAGCTCGCCGCCCTGGCCGCCGGTCTGGCGTTGATCCTCGCGTTGATCGCCTGGTTCTGGACCGATCACGCCAAGCCGGACTTCATCCCGTGCTTCTGGGGCTCCATCGGCGTGATCGTCGCCTCCATCATCATCCGCGCGTTCGCCGAATGGGTGCTCGAACGGCCCACCAGGGCCGAACGCCGAGCCATGAGACGAGCAGCCGCGCAGGAAACCAGTGGCACGTCGATGTAGCGACTGGAATAATGAACCTTGCAATCGGAATACGAAAAGAGGAGCATGATGGCCGACCCCGAGCTATCACAGCGCATCCAATCCCTTCCCGACGAACTAATCGCTCTTGAAGGAGAGCGGGAGACCTCCGAACGTCTGCGGCGGATCGACGCGCTGAGGGATCATGCCCGCGCGTTGGGGCCGTTGGACGGCATCGAGGACATGGCACTGGCGGATTACGACCGCGACTGGCTGGTGCGCTACACCTACAACTCGAACGCCATCGAGGGATCCACGCTGACCCTGGAGGACACGTCGCTGGTATTGGAGGGAGAATTCGTCCCATCGGACTCGCAGGCCAGATACGTGTTCGCCGCGCGCGGCGTCGCGGACGGCATGGCCTACGTGCGCGAATACGCCAAGGAGGGAAGGAAGCTGGGCGAGGAACTGATCCGCCGTATCCACGAGGTGACCGCATTGGATCTCCAGCCGTTCGCCCGCGGCACGTTCCGCCCCTACGGTTATCTGGCGAGGATCACCGCGACCCGCGTCAAGACCGCGGACCCGCTGGAGATCCGCGACGACCTGCAATCCCTGATCGACGGATTGGATGGAAGCGACGCGCATCCGCTGCTCAAGGCCGCCGGATTCCACGCGATGTTCGAGAACATCCATCCGTTCATGGACGGCAACGGGCGGACCGGCCGCCAGCTGCTCAACTTCATACTGCTCGGGCACGGATACCGTCCCGTGGCCATCAAATATGACGCGGGCCGGGCCTACGCGCGCAGTCTGGAGGCGTGGCAGGTGGACGGAGATCCCACGTCGTTCTGCTCCACTCTCCTTGACTGCGTGGAACAGGAGGAACGCGCTTTCATCGATCTGATCGAGGGGCTGCGCCGGAAACCGGAGCCGAGCCGGACCATCCGCAGCAAAACGGATCTGCTGGACGAGTTCGGCGAAACATTGCGGAAGAACCTCGACCGTCGCGGGAAGGAAGGTGGGAACGACGGAATAGATCATGAAGGTCCCGCGCGTCATATGGGCCATTAGACCGAAGCCTATACTTTGGGTATGTCGGTATCCGATTGGGCGTGGGCATGCCGGGTTGTTCCGTTTGATGCCGGTCTTTACCGGTTTTGGTTTTTAAATATTTCGGTTTTTCGGTAAAACGGTGTCCGGGTCCGTCGGTATTCCGGTATCCCGTTCCAGCAGGATCTTCCTGAGCCTTCCACCTCGTCGCGGGGCTTGCCGATCTGGCGTTCCTTCTGGTCGATGACGGCGCGGATCACGGTCGGGTCGTCCGACGGCAGGTACCGGTAGGCAAGCAGTTCCACGGTGTCCCGGTGGTGTTCCCTGACGATGCGTTGGTAGCTGTCTACCGCGACGGAGACGTTGGTGTGCCCGAGCTCGTCCATCGTCTCGCGCATGGTTCCGTCTTCGAGGACGGGCATGGTGGCGTGCCTGACGTGACATGCGTGGCATCCGGCGAAAGGATTGCGACTGGGATGGAGGACTTTAGGAGCGGAATCAGGCGCGGCTCCGTCTAAGGGCCGTCGGTTTTGCTAGAATCTAAGGAGAAAAGGAGGCGCGATGTTCGGAACGATATCTGAATCCGAGATGCGCCGCCGCACGGAGAACGTCGGACTGTCGGTGCAGTCCGTGCGGCTGGAAGGCGGTGACGTGACGAGGGCCTTCATGCGCGATGCCGGAGAATATGCGCGGGGGAGCATCGGCAGCGCCGAGCTTCTTTCCCGCACCCGTCGCCGTTACGGATTGGAGTGACGATGGCGCGTGTCCCCGATCCCTACCTGATTCCGGGAACGAGCGTGCTGCGGAACCTTGTGGGCGCCACGGACGAGGATTCGTTGGCGGCTGCGGAGAACGATCTCTGCTCCGCCCGCGCAGCCATTCTGAGAGAGGATCTCCCGCCTGCGGAGGGGACGCTGGAACAGCTTCGCCGCATACACCGGTTCCTCTTCCAGGACGTGTACGACTGGGCGGGGGAGATACGGACCATCGACATGGGCAAGGGCGAGGGGCTTCCCTTCCAACCGTTGGAACTGTTCGGCATAGGGGTGCGCTACTCCGAGGGGGTGCTTCGCGGTGACGATCTCCTCAAAGGCCTCGGCCGTGAAGAATTCGTGAAGCGTCTGAGCGTCAGCTACAACAACTTCAACATCCTCCACCCGTTCCGTGAGGGCAACGGGCGGACGCAACGCATTTTCTGGGAGATCATCGCGCGCGAGGCCGGCTGGCATTTCGACTGGGGACTCATCGACAAACGGACGAACGATCAAGCCTCGATCGCGGGGATGCAACGAAACGACCTGCGTCCTCTTGAGGATATGTTCGGGAGAATCGTCAAGCCGTTGTCCGAACCGTTGACCATGTCGAACGACCTGGCCCATCTTGGTAAGTATGCGCAACCGGCGAACAAGGCATACGACATGTCCCTCGAGCAGCGCCGTCACGTGTACGGGCATTACTCCTATCAGCGCGCCATCGTTCCTCCAAGGCAGGAAAAGCCAAAACGCAGGCGCCGGTCGAGATGACTTTCGGATGCGTCGGGACAGGATGTCGGAACATCCCGAGCGGAACATAGAAACTGTTCGACCATCTCTTCGGCGAGGGCCGCGACATGGAAGGTCCGAGGGACTGAGACCGATTCCGTTACCTTGGTAATCGGTGTTTCGGTATTCCGGTAGAAAGGTGTTCCGGTCTGCTGGTATCTCGGTGCGTGCCGTGGTCCGGTCAGTTCTTTTCCCGCAGGATCTTCCTGAGTCTGTCCACCTCGTTGCGGAGCTTGTCAATCTGGCGTTCCTTCTGGTCGATGACGGCGCGGATCACGGTCGGGTCGTCCGACGGCAGGTACCGGTAGGCGAGGAGTTCCACGGCGTCGCGGTGGTGTTCCCTGACGATGCGTTGGTAGCTGTCTACCGCGACGGAGATGCTGGTGTGGCCGAGGTCGTCCATGGTCTCTCGCATGGTCCCTCCCTCGAGGACGAGCATGGTGGCGTGCGTGGCGCGCAGTGAGTGGAAGGTGATGTCGGCGCGGCCTATCTGTTCGCGGGCCTTGCGGAACGTCCGTTCGATGGTCGTGGGCGGGAGCAGCCATTCGTCCAGCATGGTTGAGTGGAACAGCATGGTGTCGGGTTTGCGGTCTGTGCAGAACCGGCTGATGTGGTCCTCGATGAGCGGGGCGAGCGGTCTGGGGATCGGCACGACCCGTTTGCTGCTTTTGGTCTTCGGTTCGCACAGCCGGTATTTGCCCCTGTCGTCGGGGCCGCGGTTGACGGAGTGACGGACGTGGAGTTGCAGGTTCTCCAGGTCGATGTCCCTGAGTTGCAGGGCGCATACCTCGCCGAGGCGTAGTCCGCCGACCAGGAGGGAGAGCCAGAGGGTGAGCCGGTAGTAGTCGGGGAACAGGTCGGACATCCTTCTGATCTCGTCGGCGGTGACCGGCGGCTGGTCGCGTCGTTTGGATTGCGGTTTGATGACGCGGTACCGGCATGGGCTCGCCGGGATGAGCGGTGGCGTCCCGTCGTTCTGCTCGGTCGCGGCGGCGAGCATGATCCGTTTGAGCGTGCGCGCCGCCTGCTCGAACGTCCAGGCCGTCAGCTCGTCCCTGGCGTCCGCGTACCATTCGTCGACCATTTGCCGGGTGATGCGGTCGAGCGGCATGTCGCCGAACGTCTCGTTGAGCCGGCGTAGCACGATCTCGTTGCACCGGTTGGACCGTCCGGACAGTTTGCTGCCGTCCGGTTTGCGGTATCTGTCGAAGTAGTCTTTGGAATATTCCCTGAATGTGGGCATGGTGTCCGCGCCTCGCTGCGATGGGTGGACCCATTGTCTGATGCCTTTGTTGTGGAGCGTGACGAGGTAGTGTTCCTCGTCGAGCCACTTGTAGGCTTCCGTCTCGTATTCTAGGCCGAAGTTCCGTCCGACCTTCTTGGACGGGTCGAGCGGGTTGACGTACCGCGCCTGGAAACTGGTCGGGTTGCCGTCCTCGTCCCTGCGGACGATCACCGATCCCCATTTCCTGCGTTTTCTCGGTTGCGGCTTGTTCTCCGTGTCCTTCATTGGCTTCCCCCTTGGATGGCGGTATGGGCTCGGGCGCCTATCGTTGGCGGGAGGTCTCGAATGAGCATCATGAACCGGCTGATGGTGGCCGGCCGGTGGGGTGGAAATCAGTCGAGATTATTTTCTGGTGCCTGTAGGTGCCTCGTGGAAAACGAGCGTAATAGGCAGTTTTCCCAAAATCGGAAAACCTTGGAATAAAGCCAAAAACGACCGGCCACGTGTATCATGCGTCGTGCGCATGATGATAGTAGTCATGGTTCCAAGTGTCTCATGGGCTTGAGACCGGGCATAATACATGGACCTCGCTGTTGTACCGGTGTGGGTATCATGGACAGGTGATACGAGTTAGGTCTTGTGCCGTGGTTGGTGGTGACAGAATCGATGATGAGTTAAACAAAACATCGCCAGCCCCGACACGCAGATTTATTTGATGCAAGACAGACAGGGCTCGTTCTCGTTGGATGGGAATCACGTGTTGCGTTTTCATTAGGATAAGGGGCTGCAATACCGTCCCCTCCCGATATGCCTTGACTCAGTTGTGGATCGCGTTGGCGCTCATGCCGAGCTGATTAGCAGTATGCTTTTGTTGCATGTTGCCCAATATCAGCTCGATCGCCTTCGTCCTCGTCTCCAGTGGGATGACGGGTTTCGCCATATGGCCAGCATACCGGGGATCCGATGCTAACCAGCGTTCCAGGGCACTGCTTGGTCGGATATCCCAGGCGCTCGACCACTTGGGCCGTTGCCATCGGTTTAGTGGAATGCAGTTTCACCGCACGCCGCCGTTTTCCGGGACTTGGACATACGATAATCCTTTCATTCAGTCTCCAAGAAAACTTCTGCACTCCTCTGTCGGGGTGCTTCCTGGCTGGAATCAGTGGTTTGACTGGAGCCAATATCGTTGGAAAATGGCTTTTCTGATTTTTGGATTGTCTTTGTTGAACCGACTGTGATTGGCTTACTGCGGCGATCATTGTTAACGGATTATATTCAAGTCAGGTTGCGACGCGGGTTAATCTATCGGTGTGTTGAAACTGGCTCATAGCGATCATTCGCAACAACCAAGACATCTCTTGCTGATAACGGAAGACGGTTTATTCCAGCCCGAACTTGGGCTTTGGCTCGAGCTCACATCCATCGAACAAAAGCGCACATAATATAGCAAATAGAATAATAAGTGCAGCGAAGGCCCATCGTGTGCTATATTATAATTACGCCGTGACTGCGCCACTTCGCAGGTTTGAGGAGAAATCCTCGACACGGCGTCTGTCATATTTAGACGTGCAATGCACCGTAAGGCACCGACACTATTCCATACCCGTTCACGTCTCCGTTCGGGCGGCACCGGATATTGCCTCGTATCACATTGTAGAAACTCGAATCGCCTTTGGACACCTTGCGGTAGACGGCTCCAGCGACCAGATCTGCGAATTGCACGCCGACGCTGTGGTGCGAAGCTGCGATGAACAGGCCCTCCACCAGGTTGTTGTAGTCAGCGCGTCTGCTGTCGTGGTTGTTGAGTAAATCGAAGTGGAAGTTGTCAAGTTGCTTGTTCTGCTGGTTGTTGCGTTCGTCAATCACCACCATTCCATAGAAGGGTGAGCCGGTCGTGGCACGCTGCATGTCCTGCAGATAGTACTGGAAACGAGCACAGACCGCCTCGAACGCGTCGTGGTACATGTCCTCTGCATCTCGGTCGGGGTGCTTTTCGTAATAACTTTTCGTGTCCACTACGGCGGCAAGAACACGGAAGCTCTTGTAACTGGCGATTACGTTGAACAATCTCATGCGCAGCTCGTCAAGCTGCGGAATGTCCAGATGCGAAAGCGGCGTCACCTTGTGACTTAGTGGATGAGGGATGAAGTACCGCCATTTGACTTCTCCGTCAACGTGATACTCAGCCTTGAGTCTCCTGAGGTCCCCTTGGAGGGACTTCCACTGCGCTTCAGGCACAATCAAGCCACCGAGGACGAAATACGGATTGCGCTCAACGGCATTGCGCGCCGGTGCGGTACCACTCTCGTCAAGAAACAGAATCTGTATAGCAGATTATTTTATACCGATTCCCGCGAAACAGGCGTCTTACCGAGAAACAGGCTGGGAGAAAATGATATAGCTTCCCGGTTGTTTTCTCGTGCCGGGATTATCCTTGGCTTCATAAAGCGATCAGAGCTAAGGAGCGAGTCATGGCGGACGAGACCAGCATCGACGTATCAAAGAAGAGCGTTGCCGACCTGCTTGGTTCGGGATCGAAAAGTCGTTTTATGATTCCGGAGTACCAGCGACCCTATGCGTGGGGAGCAGATCAGATCAACACCTTGTTCGACGATCTGACTGAGTATGTGAAAGGTGATTTGGATTCTGAGTATTTCCTCGGCTGCGTGGTCACATACCGCAATGGCAAGGAACAAGAAGTCATCGACGGACAGCAGCGTTTGACGACGCTTTTCCTGCTTCTACGGGCGCTGTACAAGAAGCTTGAGGGCATGTCGGACTCAAAAGCCCGCACCAATCTGATGAACCGCATCGCGCCGACGTTGTGGCGTACCGATCAGATCATGGGAGAGGCGGACCGCAGCTCCACGCTCATCGAATCGAGGGCCATCGATGATGATGCGAACGCCACGTTGAAGATGATTCTGGAGACGGGCGAGACTGACCCGAATGCCAAGGATCCGTATTCTTTGAATTACCGTCTTCTGGAGAGGCGCATCAACGACTACGCGGCGGAGGAATCGCTCAACTTCCATCTGCTCATCGCCAGGTTACTGGACGATGTGATTGTCTTGCCGATCAAAGCAGACTCGCAGGATACGGCACTCATGATCTTCAACACATTGAACGACCGTGGATTGAGTTTGTCCGACGCGGACATCTTCAAGGCGAAGATGTATAAGTACGCGGGCGACGGCCGTGAAGAGTTCGTCCAGGCCTGGCAGGATCTGTCCGCTCAGGCGGAGCACGCCGGGCAAAGCATGCAAACGCTGTTCTACCAATACATGTTCGTCCTGCGCGCGGAGGAAAACGACCGCAAGACCACAATTCCAGGCTTACGCAAATGGTTCTCCGAAAAGGAGTTCCAGCGTCTTCGTTCCGGCCGGGTGCTGGAGGACCTGGATCGGATACTGAATGTGTGGAAGGTCGCCATCAACCATGAAGGTATCGAGGGTGAGCCGTGGTCGGACGACGAGGCCATCCGCCAGGCGCTGGACATCCTCATGGATTACCCGAACGAGTTCTGGAAATACCCGACCGTCATCTACTATCTGAAACACCACGACGAGGGTGATTTCGCCGTAAGATTTCTAGCATTCCTGCGCCACCTGACGGCCGCGCTCGTCTCGCGGTTCGCCATCAGCCCGTCCGTCAACAGCGTCAAGCAACGGGTCCTCAACCTCGATGCGGAAATCCTCAAGTCTAAGGAGCCAAGATTCGACTTCAAGGACGTGGACACCGAGGAACTGGCATCCAAGCTGCGCGAACCCCATTACCGGCTGGTACGCATGCTTTTGAAAGTCATCGCATACCATGACCCGGAGCAGTGTGGACTTCTTCCGGAACGTTGGGAAATCGAGCATATCTTCCCCCAGAAATGGGATGACATGAAGTTCCCGTCCTTGTCGAACGACGAGGTGAAGGCGAAACTGGAACACCTAGGCAACAAGGTTCCCTTCGAGAAGAATCTGAACATCCGAGCCAGCAACGGCTATTTCTCCAAGAAAAGCAAGCTCTACAAGGAGAGCGGCATTGCGGTGACGCGCCGGCTGGGAGCCGAACATTCCGATTGGAACCTCGAAGACATCGACACGCGTGACGTACGTATGACGGACTTAATTCTTAGCGAATTTGAAGCATGGGGGTTAAACCGCAACGGTGATCAATCCAAGATATCGGTCAAACCGCGGCCCACGGCCGAACAGGCAGAACAAATCCGGCAGCTCAAGGAACTCGGTCTTATCTAGGGGGCTGAGATTTGCTTCATGGAATGCGATTTAGCACCAAGACTTTTTTCGGATTGTCCTGACGCTGAGCTTGTCTTCGATGAGCAGTTTGTGCATGAGGTTCTTCGTGAGGTAGTGCACAACCTTTCGGGCACTACCCTTCAAAAACCCAGAAGAATTTGGATACTGATTATAAATGAATAATTTGATACCTGTTCTCTAAAGCCGGGAAACGAGTAGGATCAATGCCCAAATGGTTCTCTAATTCATGCACGGCGATTATGGAGTGATTAGTTCGTTCAGTCGGGTCTTCAGTCTTCCTTGAACAAGAGGTTTTGACCGCATTTAGACGTTCCCAAAATGCTGCTCGCTGATCTTTGCTCATGACATGAAATGGATCAAAGAAATCACTGCTTGATTCAAAATACGGCAATGTGGTTGAACCGTCTGCAGTATATAATTCACCAAGCGGATTGGTCGAAAAAGACAGCCATGCAGGATCATAATCTTTAGAAATAAGCACCGTTGGAATGGAATGGGGATCTTTACCTTCCCATCTCAATACTTCCCCGGTATTCTAATCGCTTAGACGCATAAGAAAAAGTATGTCCCATGCAGCATTCCATGCGCAATCGGCTAATTCACTTGGCTTAGTAATTTTGTTGGGGTCAAATTTAGTCAAATGCCTCGCATTACCCCTGTATCTTGTCTCTTTAGAGTTTCCGTCCTTTCCCAAAAGCTGATATAAGGCAAGAAGCGTCGGTAATGCGGTAATAAATCCCAGATTATCATGAGCCCATTTATAGAATCGCTCAAATTGGTTGATAGATTCATCGATAGTCTTTTGATGAGACGTCTTTTCCAGCTGTATTGCGAGCAGATATAGGATGCTTCCGTAGAATATAGGAAGATAGCCAGACTCAAGGGAGACACAACTATCGACTGTTTCATCGATATTGGAGTCATATGAATATGCATAGCTTGGAGTGGTATCACAAATCCTTGCGAATTCGTCTTCTCCACAAGTTATAAGCTTACAGACTGCACTTCCATAATTACGGAATTGACTGTAGTTAACGCCGTTATTCCGCTTTAGCGATAGTTCTGTCAGTCCAAGTCGATAGCAAACTCCTGCCGCGCCAAGAGACGTTCGTGTCGCTCTACATTGGCTACGTATATAGCTTAGGAGTTGCCGTAGTTTTGGACTAATTTGCCTATGACCAAAATAAAAAGAGCCGATATCCTTAATGACATTTGTGTCGAGTATGAGGGCACACGGCTCGTGTAGCGTGTCAACTTCCGAATGGCATATTAAACGTCTGCCGCCGATTACAGGATATAAGGCATCCATGCTATTTGTTACCTCTATCTACCGTTTCAGTCCATTATGTCCATGATAGGCAAAGCAACGCATTGGCATGGGTGTGATGCCCGGAATGCGGGGTTCGGGCGGCCTTGGTCGATGCGGGATGTCGGGCTTCGACGGGACGGTGGGATGTTTCCGGATTATTTTCGGGTGCCTTTAGGTGCCTCGTGGAAAATGAGGCTGATCGGCAGGTTTCGCAAAAATGGAAAACCTTGGAATAAAGCCAAAAACGACCACACGCGATTATTATCAGTCGTGTGCATTAGAATTTTGGTCATGCCCATCGTGTCGCATGGGCTTGAGACTGGAGAGGATTGTCGTTGGCGGAACTTCTCCGAAGAGAGTTCGCTTGGAACTTACTGTTCCATTCTTTGGCGTGTTCGCTTTGTTGAGGGTTACGGCATGGATTCGTCGTAATCATCCGTTTTGACGCTGGAAGACGTCATGCGATGGGACTCCCTCCACTGTTTTGGCGTGCGCCCGGTGTGCCTGCGGAACACGGAGATAAAGTAACTGGAATTGGCGAAACCCAGCGAGTCGGCAATGCAGGCGACGCTGCGCGTGGTGTCGGTGAGCAGGAACTTCGCGTACTCGATCTTTGATTCGCGTAGGGCCTCGCCGATGGTCCTGCCGGTCTCCTCTTTGAAGCGAGTGGATAGATAGTATGGCGAATAACCCACTTCCCGTGCAAGGTCGGAGAGTTTGTATCGTTCGAAGGAATGCATGCGGATCAGCATCACACACCGGTTGATAAGCGGCGAGTACTGGGTGATTTGTTTGACATGCCACACGGTGAGCACGTAGTCGTTGAACATGGAGACTGCGATGGTGTTGACTTCGTTGACCGTGTGTGCTGATTCGATGTCTTGGATATAGGAGTCGCTCATCGAATAGGCTGTTTCCACGGGACAGCCGCCGCGAATCGCGGCGCGGCAGCAGATGGCCACATAAACGATCATTGCGTTTTTGCTTTGTCGCAGGGCGTCGCCCCCTCTGCTGAGTTTTCCGGGAAGCGGTGTCAGCTCGGAGACGGATTTCAGCCTAGCCTGATGGTCGATGTCACCGTTTTCGATGGTTTTCATCAGTACCTGCTCATATTCCCAGGAGCCTTGGTGCGATGACATTTGCGGGGGTGGCGTCGTCCGGTTTTCCTGTTCGCTGGACATGATGAAATCGCCTAGCTTGACGCGTCTGTGGTTCGTCGCGCTGTATGCCAGTGCGGCATACTCTTCGAATCGAGTAATGCTGATATTCGGGACAGTTGCCTTTGCCTCGATCGTCTGACGGCGCAGGTCATCAGGAACGTCATTGCGATAGAGGTCCCGTGTGAATTTGCCATTCGGGGTATCCGTAATGAACACCGGACCCAGGACGATCATGGACGGTCCGTTGGATGTTTCATCGGAAGATGCTTCGGAGGGAGGGCATGCGTAAAAAGCAATCCAGAACAAATCGATATCGTTTTCTAGAATGATTGGCAGCTGGGAACGTCCGCAGTGTTCCAGTCCACGGCGCAGGCATCCTATGTGCTCGAACAAAGTGTTCCAGAATATGTTGGAGCTGGTCGTGGCGCACAGACTGCCGGACGCGTCGTACTGCCACACGCAGATGTCCACGGCTGCGGTCAGAGCGTAGCTCAGAGTGTCGTCGGGTACCGCTGAGGCGCCTGCAGCCTCGATGTCGAATCGTTGAGGGTGGGAGGAATAGTCCATGAGAGCCTCCTTGTGCGATGCTGTTTTCAGTATCGCATTGAAAATTCGTGATGCTCGATATTTTCACTTGTTGGTCAAAAAAGAATATAAACCACAATATTTCAATATATGAGGTCAGGTATCCTCAACGACAACGGGCGCGCGAAAACTTCGTCGCCCAGGAACGGGACCGCCGATGCAAGCCGGTTCCGTCGGTGCATGAATTGATTCTGATAACCAAGGAAGGTTATAACATGGATTCCACAGAAAAGATCGCGCGGGACGCGAACCGTGCTCAAGACAAGCTGTCGGTGAAGACCTTGTTTGTATGGACCAGTCGTCTGATCAGCACATCGGTGAACTATATGGTCTTGGGATTCCTCACTATCTACTGTTCCGATGTGCTTGGTCTGAACGTTGCGGTTGTGGGCACGCTCATGCTGGTTACTAAGATCATCGACGCCGTGCTCAGCGTGCCGATCGGATACATGGTAGACCGTACCAACACAAAGCTTGGACGAGGCCGCCCATACGAATTGTGTCTGATCGGCGTGTGGGTTGCGACGATTCTCATGTTCTCTTGCCCCAATGACTGGAGCCATGTGGTCAAATACATCTGGGTGTTCACGATGTTTGTAGCCAACAACGGCATCTTCGGGGCTTTCCTCAATGCGGCGGGCAACCCCTACATGGTGAGGGCGTTCAACAACCAGTCGATTTACGTCAAGCTCGGTTCCTATGGTGGCATCCTCAATTCCTTGGGTGCCCTTGCCGTGAACATCATCTTCCCGATGATGATGGCACGTCTCGGATCCTCTCACGGTGGATGGATTGCCATGATGCTCATCATCGGTGTGCCCGCCATGCTCATCGGCTTGTTGCGCTTTTTCTTCGTGTCGGAGAAATATGATGTGGATGTGGCCACCGAGAAGCTCAACTTTCGTGAGGTCATCACCGTTCTCAAGACCAACAAGTACATCTGGCCTGTCACCTTGATGGTGATGATCAATGCTGCTGTGGCGAATATGGGCATTATGACCTACTACTACCGTTATGTGGTGGGCAACCTTGACCTGATGAGTTTGGCGACCGCAATCAGTGCCATCTCACTGCCCTCTTTGGTCATCATGCCTTGGCTGCTGCGCAAGATCAGTGTGAACCAGGCCTGTTTCCTCGGCTTCATCCTATGCATCGTCGGCTACGGCATGAACTGGTTCGCTGCGGACAACTTCTCGATACTGATGCCCGCCGCAATCCTCACCGGTCTAGGATGTGTTCCAGTCAATATGTTTAACTACATGTTGTCCTTGGAATGTGCGGATTACAACGAATGGAACGGCCAGCCTCGCATGGAGGCAACGTTCAGCACGATTCCGGGCCTCGGCAACCAGATCGGCGGCGCGTTCGGAGCGTTCCTGCTCGGCCAGCTGCTCAATATGTCTGGCTATGTGAGCTCCACGGCAGGTGAAACGAGTCAGCCTGATTCCGCGATCCTCATGATCAGGATACTGTTCAGCATTGTCCCGATGGTTCTGTTCGCCTTGGCAGCGGTCTGCTCCCGTTTCTACACGCTTGAGAAGAAGTTACCGCAGATTCAGGCGGACAATGAGCGTCGTCGTGCCGAGGCGTTGGCGGCAAAGAACGAGACGACTGTGGCGGAAACCGATTCTGCCGTCGATCAGACGGCTGACAAGGAAAGCGGACGTCTATGACTTGCGAGGTGATGCCGTTCATTGAACGCGCGAAGGATCTCGTCTCGTCCATGAGCTTGGAGGAGAAGGCATCGCTGACCTCCGGCTTGGACTCCTGGTTCACCAAGGCCCTGGATCGGCTCGGTGTACCCTCGGTGCGCATGTCCGATGGTCCCCATGGGCTCAGGACCCGTGAGGAGGGTGGCAGTGAGCTGGACATTCTTCCGGCCGTCTGCTTCCCGGCCGGATGCGCCATGGCGGCTAGCTTCGATCGCAGTCTGTTACGTGAGCTCGGCGAGGAACTGGGACGCGAATGTCAGGCATATGGCGTCGATGTTCTGCTGGGGCCGGGTGTCAATATTAAGCGCAGTCCGCTGTGCGGCCGTAACTTCGAGTATCTCAGCGAGGATCCATTGCTGGCGGGTGAGCTTGGAGCCGGCTATGTGGAAGGCATTCAGAGCCAAGGCGTTGGAGCCAGCGTCAAGCATTTCCTTGCGAACAACCAAGAGATGCGGCGTATGGACTCCTCCTCCGAGATGGATGAGCGCACTATGCGCGAGATATACATGCCGGCCTTTGAGCGAATCGTCAAGCGGGTGAATCCCTGGACTGTGATGGCCGCCTACAACAAGGTCGACGGAGTTCATTGCACGCAGAATGGGAGTCTTCTCAATGATTTGCTGTGCGGCGAATGGGGTTTCGGGGGACTGGTGATCAGCGACTGGGGCGCCACTCATGACCGTGTGGCGGCGGTGAGAGCCGGTTGTGCCCTGACCATGCCCGGGGAATCCTTGTCGGATGCCGACATTGTCGCGGCGGTGCAGGGCGGAAATCTGGACGAAGCCGCTCTCGACGCTTGCTGTGTGAAGGTGGTGTCTCTGGCACTCAGGGTGGAGCGGGAAAGGCATAGGGCCGGACGCGTCCGGACCTTCGACTTCGAGCGGGGTCATGTGTTGTCACGTCGCATCGCATCACAATCCATGGTGCTGCTTAAGAACGACGATGATCTGTTGCCACTTGTTCCCGGGGAGAGAGACGGCATGGTCGACGTGGCATTCATAGGACGATTCGCCGTCTTGCCGCGCTTCCAAGGTGGAGGGTCCAGTTGCATCAACACATCCAATGGTCGTGGGGCATTGGATGCGGCCCGTGAAATCGGCTGGCATGTCTCCTATGCGGATGGCTATGACCTCTCCACGGGTGAGACCACCGATGCCTTGCTGGCCGAGGCCGAGGCCGTCGCGGCAAAGACGAGAGTGGCGGTGGTGTTCGCCGGACTTCCTGATGCCGTGGAATCGGAGGGCTTTGACCGTTCCGACATGCGCATGCCTGAGGGGCATAATCGGCTGATCGAACGCGTGTGCGCCGTCCAACCCAATACCGTGGTCGTGCTACATAACGGAGCGCCGGTCGAGATGCCGTGGATCGGTCTGCCGAAAGCTGTGGTTGAGACCTATCTCGGAGGCGAGGCTGTGGGAGAGGCCACTGTGGACGTGCTTTCCGGTGAGGTCAATCCTTCCGGACATCTGCCGGAGACTTTCCCGTTGCGTGTCGAGGATAATCCCTCCTATCTGTACTACGGCGGCGATGACGGACAGGTGACCTACAACGAAGGACTTTTCGTTGGATACCGGTACTACGAGAGCAAAGGGCAGCCGGTGCTGTTCCCCTTCGGACATGGACTGAGCTACACCGAGTTCACCTATGGTGATCTTGAGGTTGGCTCTGATTCCGTCGGCGAACGTGACATGCTGGATGTGTCGGTGAAGGTGACGAACGTCGGCTCTCGCGCCGGTAGTGCGGTGGTCCAGTTGTACGTGGCGCCGAAGGGCGCGTCCGTCATCCGCCCCGTCCGGGAGCTCAAGGAGTTCGCTAAGGTCGGCCTGGAGCCTGGACAAAGCGAAACGGTGCGCTTTACTCTGGATCGGCGTGTCTTCGCCCATTTTAGCTCCGTGACGCATGACTGGCGGGTCGAGGATGGCATGTATGTCGTTCAGATTGGTCGGAACGCCCATGACATCATACTCGAGCATGCGGTGCATGTGTCGGCGGCGCAGATTCCTCCGCGCGGCGGTTATACGGACGACATGACGCTGGCGCGGTTCATCGATGTTCCGGAGGGCAAGAATTTCCTCGAACGCAACCTCAAGCAGATGATGCTGGGCATGGCCCGGGCCGGGTATATGCCGAAGGAGTTCTCCGAAAACCTCGAGGCTCAAGCAGATCTGATGCCGGATGTCATTACCATGGACATGTTCTCCTCGATGCTGTCCGCTGGTGGCATTCCTGAAGGCGTGCAAAGTATGGGCAGCGCCGAGGCTGGGCTGCTGGGACAAAGCGTCTCGATATTGCGTGAGTTCCTTCCGGTTGAACGGATTCGAGATCTTGACAGGCTATTCGCAAGACTCAACGCTTTGGAATAGCGATTTCTGATGCTTGGGCCATGTGCGGGAGAGACGGCGTCTCTCCCGCACATGGTCTTTTCCATTGTTCTCATATATTCATTTTCATATTGTTGCTCCGTATTGGTCTGACAGGTATCGGCATTAGAGCTAAAAACCGATATAAATCAAAGAAATACGGCATAACGACTTCGGTAGTGTGAAACCATCACGATTCAAGGAGGAACGTATGAAACGTTTCGAGATTGACGAAAATTGGCAATTCCGGGTTCGGCCTTCCGGTACTGATGACGGCGATGGCCTGTGGCAGGACGTGCGGCTGCCACACGATGCAATGATTTCCTCGGCTCGTGGTGTGGGTGAACCATCATCCACTGGTGGGGCGTTTTTCGCAGGGCAGACAGTCCAATACCGCCGGATAATCGAAGTTCCGGATGAGTGGAGGGGCAATGCGGTCATCCTAGACTTCGAGGGCGTCTACCGCAATGCCATTGTGAGACTCAATGGCATCGAACTGGCGCGGCATGCCTATGGATACACTGGTTTTCTCGTGGATCTGACCAAAGGTCTGCGCATCGGGGAGCGTAACCTCGTCGAAGTTGAGGTCGATAATGCTGAGACTCCGAACTCGCGCTGGTATTCCGGTACCGGTATATACCGTCCGGTCGGCTTGTTGTTGGGAGGTTCGTCCTATATCCGGCCCTATGGTGTGACGGTGGAGACCGAATCCGTCCATCCGGCGAGTGTGCGGGTGCACACTGCAGTGACGAACCACAGCGATGATATCCGCGTGCATGTCGAAATCATGCGTGATGGACGGACCATGGCGTATGGCGAGGGGACGGATGTATCGATTGTCGTTCCCGGTGCGGCGTTTTGGGACGACGAGACGCCGAATTTATACCAAGCGCAAGTGAGTCTACTGGACGTCAATGGCACCGTGCTTGATGAAACCGTCGAAACTTTTGGCATCCGTAAGGTTGAATGGTCATCCAAAGGGCTGTTTGTCAATGGACGTAGCGTCAAGTTGCGTGGCGGCTGCGTACACCACGACAACGGAGTGCTCGGCGCCTGTGCCTATGAAGAGGCCGAATGGCGTCGCGTGCGCATCATGAGATCACTGGGATACAACGCGATACGCTCCGCGCACAATCCCTGCTCCGAGGCGATGAAACGGGCCTGCGACCATTACGGCATGTATCTGATCGATGAGATGTGGGATATGTGGTACGAGCGCAAGAACCGGTACGACTACGCGCTTGATTTTGCGGATCATTGGCGTGAGGACGTCGCCTCGGTGATTGAACGCGATCGCAACCATCCGAGCGTGCTCATGCACTCCATCGGCAATGAGAACCTTGAGCCATTCGATGAACAGGGTCTCGCCCTTCAGAAAGCCATCATCGACGAGTGTCATCGACTCGACCGCACCCGTCCAGTAACTCAGGGAGTGAACCTCACGTTGCTCTTTGGGGCATCCAAAGGGAAGGGACTCTATCGTGAGCCGGACGACGGCGGCGATGGCGCCAAGCCTTCCGGCTCCATGCTATTCAACATGCTGATGACTATCGGCGGCGTGATCATACAGCGCGTCAGCGCCTTTGGCGCAGTGGACCGCGTCGTCAGCCCGGCCCTCGACGCACTGGACATTGCTGGCTACAACTATGCTACCGATCGATATGGGAAGGACGCTACGCTGCATCCGGACCGCTTGATCTATGGTTCCGAAACGATGCCCTACCAGTTGGCGGGCAATTGGAGAAAAGTGGAGCGGATGGATCATGTGGTCGGCGACTTCATGTGGACCGCGTGGGATTATCTAGGCGAAGCGGGTATCGGTTCCTGGTCATACCGCGACGAGGCCGCGGGCTTTAACAAGGCTTACCCATGGCTGCTTGCCGAAGCCGGAGCCATCGATATGACTGGGCATCCCGGTGCGGAGGCTGAGTGGGCCAGCGTGATTTGGGGAACTGCCGATTCCAGCCATCCCTATGTCGGAGTGACTCCGCCTGTGCCCAAGGGGAGCAAACTGCATAAAGCCTATTGGCGCGGCACCAACGCCATTGATTCCTGGAGCTGGAACGGCATGGAAGACAGTCCCGTGGACGTGGAGGTCTATGCCAAGGCGGCCAGCGCCGAGATTCGAATCAATGGTCAATCGTTGGGAAGGAAACGAGTCAAAGACTGCAAGGCGGTTTTCCATGCCACATATCGCCCTGGCGTGCTGGATGTCATAACTTTCGACGAATCGGGCAAGCCGATTGGACACAATCATCTGCGCAGTGCCAAGGGGTCGGTCGGTCTCACTCTCTCCGCCGAACCCTATGAATTACCCGAGGATTCGGCGATGCAACGGCGCAAAGGAAGGATTCGGTTTGTCAATCTCGTATTGGACGACATCCAGGGCAATGTAGAAGCCAACGCGGACCGCGCGGTGAAGCTTGATGTCGAGGGAGGGGAGCTGCTTGGTTTCGGTTCCGCCCAACCCTGCACCGATGAATCGTTCGTCGATGAGACCACCACCACATATCGAGGTCGTGCGCTTGCCGTTGTCCGGATTCCCGATGGCGGTCGAGCCATTGTCCACGCTCAGGCGGAAGGAGGCGTGAGCGCATCTCTGCCTATTAAATGAGATGCCAATTCCTCCGAGTGGGGGTGCGGACCGCCCCCCCGCATGGAATTCAACGTGAGAATCATAAATCACAAATTCTAGAAATGTGAAGGGATACATGATGGATATCGAAGTTACTCTTGCAGCGCTGACGCTCGAGGAGAAAGCGCGTCTGTGTTCGGGCGCGGGGTTCAATGCAACGTATGACGCGGGCGGCAAGGTGCCGTCGCTCAATCTGGTGGATGGTCCAGCGGGCGTGCGACGTCAGGGAGCGAACCAAGATATGTTCGGCACCTTTGTATCGAATCCGGCGACTTGTTTCCCATCTGGAGCGACGCTGGCCGAGGGCTGGGACCCGGAGCTGACCGCCGAAGTAGGCGCGGCAATCGGCGAGGAATGCCGCGACCAAGGTGTGGATGTGATTCTAGGGCCGTCGAACAACATCAAACGCAGTCCGTTGTGCGGACGTAACTTTGAGTACTACTCAGAAGACCCACTACTGGCGGGTAAGCTGGCGGCAGGTTATGTGCGTGGCGTACAATCCAAGGGAGTCGGCGCCTGTGTGAAGCATTTTGCAGCCAACAGCCAAGAGACGAACCGCTTCACCGTGGACGCGCGCGTCGACGAGCGCACGTTGCGCGAAATCTATCTGACGAATTTCGAGATTGCTATCAAAGAGGGGCGTCCGTGGTCTCTGATGGGCGCCTACAACCGACTCAACGGCGAACACTGCTGTGGCAACAAGTGGTTGCTGGCTGACGTGCTGAGGGACGACTGGGGCTTCGATGGCATCGTCATATCCGACTGGTCGGGCGTATGGGACCGTGTCAAGTCCATCGAAGCAGGACTTGATCTGCAGATGCCGTATTGCGGGGATGACTACATCAAGGCTGTGATCGAAGCCGTCGAGAATGGCTCTTTGGATGAGGAGGTGCTTGATGAGACCGTGCGCCGCATCCTCAAGATTGCGAACAAAGCTGTGGCCGGGCGGAGTGTACCTGTTTCCTGCGATTACGAGGCGCATCATGTGCTGGCGCGCAGGGCGGCCGGCGAGTCAGCCGTGCTACTGCGCAACAGGGGCGGAGTACTGCCGCTGGCCACTGGCGTCAAAGTCGCGCTTATCGGCGGGCTGGCGAAGAACGTGCGTATCCAAGGCGGCGGATCGAGCAACGTGAACCCAACCAAAACACCAAGTCTGGTCGAGGCGATGGAAGCGGCGGGTATGGACTTCTCGTTCGCGCGCGGCTATCGGGTTAAGAAGGATGTCGTGGACGAGTCCATGGCGGCTGAAGCTCTGGATGTGGCTCGGCAGTCGGATGTGGTCATCTACGCGGCCGGCCTGCCCTCCTTCGGCGAGTCGGAGGGATACGACCGCAAGGGCCTGGGCATCCCGGTCAACCAGATTACGTTGCTTGAAGGACTCAAGGCCTTGGGCAAGCCGGTGGTCGTGCTACTGTTCGCGGGCGCGCCTGTGGCGGGCGATTGGCTTGACCTGCCCGACGCACTGTTGGCTATGTATTGCAGTGGCCAGGGGCAGAGCGAGGCGGCTGTGGACTTGCTGACCGGCAAACTCAACCCGTGCGGCAAGTTGGCCGAGACCTGGCCGATTAAGCTGGCCGACACGCCTTGTTCTCTGTCCTACCCCAGGCCGGATGTCGACAATTACGCCGAAGGCGTGTTCGTTGGATATCGGTACTACGAGGCTAAGGGTATGCCTGTGCGCTTCCCGTTCGGATACGGTCTGTCCTACACGACATTCTCGTACGCAAACCTGCGCCTGTCCTCTGACATGATCGATGATACCGGCAGCATTGAGGCGTCGGTGGATGTGACCAACACGGGCAAGGTCGCAGGCAAGGAGATCGTCGAGTTCTATGTGGCTCCACCCGTTTGCGCGGTGCCTAGGCCCGCCAAGGAGCTCAAAGCCTTCGTCAAGGTCATGCTTGAGCCTGGCGAGACCAAGACGGTCGCCGTCATGCTCGACAAACGCGCCTTCGCCTACTGGAGCGAGACCACGCATGATTGGCGTGCCGAATCGGGAGAGTACATGGTCATGGCCGGTCCCTCGAGTGAGGGCGTTTTCGTGGGCGCGCCCATCGAAATCACTGAGACCAACCTGTCACGTCCCTTGTTCACCGAGGAAAGCACCATCCGCCAAATCAGCACCGATCTCAAGGGTGCTCAGGTGATCTCTGCCATGATGTCCCAGGCTGGTGGAGAACAGGTCGCGGCCGCCATATCCAAGCTGGGTCCGGCGGAACTGGATGACGAGGACGCCGCCAGTGCCTCGCCCTTCGATGCAATGGAGATGAGTATGGACATGCCGCTGGCCAAAATAGCTGACATGTCCTCCGGCGCGTTCCCTCGGGAGGCTGTCCATCACCTGCTTGCTTCACTCAACGAATGAAAGGAATCTCACATGAGTAAGCATTACTGTAATCCATTGGATTTGCCATATCGGTATCAATTTAATCGACCGAATCCCCAGCAGGCGGGACCGGGTGTCAAGGATGCGATTTACCGCGAGGCAGCGGATCCATCGATGGTGCTGTTTCGTGATCGATACTGGATTTTCCCATCGATGACGGCTGGGTTCTTCGTCTCCGACGATCTTGTTCACTGGAACTTCCATGAGTTCGTCGGTGGTGCGACTTCGATGCCTGTCGTGGATTACGCGCCCGATGTGCGCGTAATCGGGGATTGGATGTATTTCTGCGCTTCGAAGATGGGTGAGCCGTGTCCGTTCTACCGTTGTCAGGATCCACTGACCGAGCCCTTCGAGCGTGTCGAAGGAAGCTTCGCCTTCTGGGATCCCAACATGTTTCTCGACGATGACGGGCGGCTCTACCTATATTGGGGATGCTCGAACGTCACTCCGATCTGGGGCGTAGAACTCAATCCGGAGACCATGGAGCGCAAAGGTGAACCGGTGACACTTGTCTCCGGTGACAGCGCAAGCCGCGGCTTCGATCGCATCGGCGACGACCATGTGCCGCCGAAGACCCAAGAACAGGTGGACGCCGAGGTCGAGGTTATGGTGCAGCAAATGATGCAGGCTCCCGCCGAACAATGCGAAGCAATGGGATTGGGGGACGAGGACGCAATTAGAAGCGCCGCGATGTCGTTCCTAGGAATCACTCCCTATATCGAGGGTGCGTGGATGACCAAGCACGACGGGAAGTACTATCTGCAATATGCGACTCCCGGCACTGAGTACAACGTGTACGGTGATGCGGTCATGATTGCGGATTCCCCGCTGGGTCCGTTCACCTTGGCGTTGAACAATCCCTATTCCTATAATCCAGGCGGATTTATGAACGGCGCGGGACATGGTTCCACGATGGCTGATCGTCATGGCAAGTGGTGGCACACGGCCACGATGTCCATTTCCGTCAATCATGTTATGGAACGTCGTCTCGGCCTATGGAAGGCAGGGTTCGACTCCGACGGTGAGCTGTTCTGCGACCAGAGCTATGCCGACTGGCCCATCGATTCAGATGCACCTGCTTGGAGCGAACCCGATTGGATGCTGCTATCTTATGGTGCGGCCGCGGCTGTCTCCTCCGGCAACGAGCGTGCCGCGAACCTGACCGATGAGAATGCACGCACTTGGTGGCGCGCTGACACAGCCGTGCCTGGGCAATGGGCGTCCATTGATCTGGGAACTGTGTGTGACGTGCATGCCGTGCAACTCAACTTTGCCGACGAAGGCATCGAAGCCGTTCGGCCTGAGGACTCGCCTTCATTGATCAATATGGCCGGTGACAGGGCCATCGATCTCGGGAGTCACCCGACGACTTGGCTGCTCGAAGCCTCGTTTGACGGCGACGGATGGTTTGTCGTCGATGATCGACACGACATCTCCGATCAGACCTGTGCCTGCTCCCATCCGTTCCTGATCCATGAGGAGGGGTTCAAGGCTCGGTATCTGCGTCTGACCGTCGAACAGATGCCGTTCGATCAGCCGGCCTGCGTGTCGGGAATCCGCGTCTTTGGACATGGGCCGGAGGATGAAGTCGAACCGGATTCGGTGCAGGGGGTAAGCGTCACCCGTGACAGCGCAATGGATATGACCGTCAGCTGGTCGCATGACGATGCGGCGGTCGGCCACAATGTGCTCTGGGGGCATGCGCCGGACAAGCTCTACCATAGCCGCATGGTGTTTGACGCCGACAGCCAGAGCATCGGTGCACTGATCGCTGGGCAGCGGGTGTTTGTCCGCGTCGATGCGTTCAATCAATCCGGCATCGTGCACGGTGCCGTAGTCGAGGCCTGAGTATCTGTCAAAGTGAGGCTCGAGGCGCAGCTCGCTATGTCCCGAGCCTCATATCATCTCCGGCGTCCGGGAATAGTCAATGCGATATGGCGCTTGGCTGAAATAGATGGCATTTCAAGTATCGAAAGGAAACTACGAAACCCTATGTCGTTCGGACGTCCGACCACAGCAGCGAGATCATACGCGACGTCGAACCGGACATCATTCATTGTGGATTCCCGACCGGCACGAAGGATGACGGATGTCTTGCGGCTCGCCGGAATCGTAAGCCATCTGGGGCATATGAGCTGAGCGCTGTCGCTTATGGGCATCGGAATGGCCGGCTGTGCGTGAAAAGAGGGCTGGCTTCCTCATGCTGTGCGTGCACGATTTCGATTTGCGGGGGTGCTTTCGAATCGTGCGCATGATTGTAATCGTATACGGGCAAGGCGCACGATCCGTTCATATTGACAATGCGATAGTGACGGTAGTCGTGACGAACGTGATGCCGTTACAAAATCGCGAAGTGATGCAAGGCGTTGGCTATCCCCGCACCATCCACACTGTCGGTGATGTAGTCGGCCGCTCGTTTCGGCTCTTCGGTGGCATTGCCCATGGCCACGCCGATTCCCGCGTACTCCAGCATGTCTACATCGTTGCCGCCGTCACCGAAGGCAATCGCATTGCCGCGGTGCCATCCGTAGTGTTCGAGCATAACCTGCATGCCCTTCGCCTTGCCGCCATCGGCGGGAATCAGGTCGGTGAAATCCGGATGCCAGCGCACTCCCCGCACGTTGTCGCAGATTCCGGTGATTTCAGCCTCGACGGCTCTATCGACGTAAGGACTGATCTGGAAAGTGGGATGATCCGTTATTCGGGTATGCGGATCACAGATATCGACCTTCGGCGCGGTTTTGCCCAGACTCTTCCATGTCTGCCGCATCGCCTCGTCGACGCGGTTGAAATACCCGTGATCGCTTTCCGCATAGTTGGCGATGACGTTCGTATGCTCGTCCAGCCATGCGGTGATTCTTTCCACGTCGACCTGATCGAGCGGGTGACGATAGGAGAGTCCGGTGTTGTCCATGCAATATTGGCCATTCAGCCCTACGATGCCGTCGAAGGTAACGGGAATCGTGTTGAGTACCACGCCCATGTAGGACGGCGACCGACCCGAACAGATGAAGATCTTCACGCCTTTGGCCTGCAGCGCTCGCAACGCGTCAACGGTGGATTGCGGTACCACATGCGTCACAAAACTGGTCAACGTGCCGTCGATGTCGAAAAACGCCGCCTTGATGTCGTAGGTGTCATGCATGGAAACAACCTTTCGTAAACATTCCGTCTGGCCCAGTCTAGAAAAGCATAGGTCGGGTAACACGCTACGCGATAGCATAATCGTGCACGCATATGCGTCGAAAATAATCTTCCACCCAACAGCGCCAATGTTGGCCTTGAATACAGGCTATAACGAACGCCGATAGGAAATCCTTGTATTTCCGCCTTTTCCGCTGAATTCATCCCGTATGGTAGAGGACGTCACGTGATGTGGAAGCCACGTCACGAGCAGGATTCCATAAGAGAGAGGGACAGACATGACATCTTCGATTCAACAACCGAACGGGGCTCCGGAAGAACCGGTGCGTGTCAATCACACCGTTCGCAACATCATCATCGCCGCAATCGTGGTCGTTCTGGTGGCGGTGGGTGGATTCTTCGGCCTGCGTGTGGTGAACGGCTCCAAGACGGCCGATGCCAAGGGCACCGAATCCAATCCGGTGAAGATCGGCGTGGTGGGGGCCACCGACCCGCAGTGGGTGGAATTCCAGAAAAAGGCCAAAGAAGCCGGACTGTATGTCAAGATCGTTGATTTCCAGGACTATACGTCCGAAAATCCTGCGGTGGATTCCGGTGAGCTTGACCTCAACGAATTCCAGCACCTTCTGTATCTGGCGAACTACAACGTGCAGAACAACAAGGATCTGCAGCCGATCGGCGGTGTGGCCATCTACCCGCTGGGCATCTACTCCACCAAATACAAGGATGTCAAGGACATTCCCGATGGCTCCACCGTGCCGATTCCCAACGATGAAACCAATCAGGCACGTGCCATCGGCGTTCTGAAGGCCGCAGGTCTGGTCACGTTGAAGGGTGATTGGACGCCGTTCTCCACTCCGCAGGACATCGATGAGGCGAAGTCGAAGGTGAAAGTCACTCCGCTGAAGGCCGAGCAGGTCGCCAATTCCCTGAAGGACCCGCAGGTCGCCGCCGGTGTGATCAACAACGATTACGTTTCCGATGCCGGTCTGAAAGCCTCCGATGCCATCTATCAGGATGATGCCGAATCCGAGGAGGCACGTCCGTACATCAACATCTTCGCCACCCGCAAGGCCGATGTGAACAATGAGGTCTACAAGAAGGTCGTCGAGATCTTCCAGACCCAAGACGTGCTTGACAAGCTACAGGAGAATTCCGGCGGTACCGCGGTGTTCGCCGACAAGTTCAGCGCCTCCGACCTGCAGAGCTACCTGCAGAAGATCGAAAAGGAAGCCAAGGAAGTCAAGTGATTTCGTATGGGGAAGCTCCCTCGTGTCTCGAGGGGGCTTCCTCTCGTTATGATGAGATGCCGGTGGCACCTGAAACCGGTGCATACGCCGAGTCGTTCCCAACGAAAGTGACAGTATGACAGAACCCACTCCGATTATCGTCTTTGACCACGTGGTCAAGGAATTCAAACAGCGCGGCGGCAATGCCGCATCAGGCAGAGGCGCTACGGTCGCACGCGCGGTGGACGATGTAAGCCTGACCATCAACGAAGGCGACATCTTCGGCATCATCGGCTATTCCGGTGCCGGCAAGTCGACGCTGGTGCGATTGATCAATGCCTTGGAGAAGCCTACGTCGGGAACCGTCACCGTGCTTGACACCGAGGTATCCGCACTCAGCGAGGCCAAGTTGCGGCCGATTCGTCAGAAGATCGGCATGATCTTCCAACAGTTCAACCTGTTTTCCACCAAGACGGTGGCACAGAACATCGCCTACCCGTTGCAGCTTGATCATTGGCGTAAGGATTATCAGGACAGACGAGTCTCGCAACTGCTTGAATTCGTCGGCCTCAGCGAGCATGCGAACAAGTATCCGTCGCAACTGTCCGGAGGCCAGAAACAGCGTGTCGGCATCGCCAGGGCCCTGGCCACCAATCCGAAGATTCTGCTTGCGGATGAGGCGACAAGTGCGTTGGATCCCGAAACCACCATGGAGGTGCTGTCCCTGCTCAGGCGTGTCAACGAAGAATTGGGCGTAACCATCGTGCTGATCACTCACCAGATGAATGTCGTGCAGCAGATCGCCAATCGTGTGGCGGTCATGAGCTCCGGCAAAGTGGTGGAGCGAGGCGACGTGTATGACGTGTTCGCGGCGCCGCGCCAGAAAGTCACCAAAAGGTTCATCTCCACTGCGGTCAGTGGCATTCCCGAGAAATCCCGGGTGGAACGTCTGCATGCGCAATGTCCGGGGCACATCGTCACCGTGCTGATCCGTCAGCATGATGTGACCGACGCCGTGGACGGCTCGGTCATCGGCGCTTCCGGGCAGAACATCTCCCAGCTGATCGCCGAACACGGCATACACAGCAGTCTGCAGTACGGCGGCATCGACACGGTGCGCGGCATCGCCATCGGCGCCATCACATACGAATTTTCGGGTGACGGCGTTGACGCGTTCCTTGCCGAACTTGCACGGAACAGCGACATCATCGATTTCGGCACGGCGGATGACCAAGTGCCATATGAGCAGGCTTTGGCCACAGCGGGACAGGAGTGACGGATATGACGCAAGAAGGTATCGTTCTGGCAAGTCGCAGCGATTGGAGCGTGCTGAGGCCGCTGCTGTTCGAGTCGATCGGGCAGACCCTTGAGATGGTGCTGATCACACTGGTGGTCGGCGGATTCCTCGGGCTGGTTCTCGGTGTGGTGTTGTATGGCACCAGGCCGGGCAATCTATTCGAAAACGCGGTACTCTACCGCATCCTGGATGTGATCGTGAATATCATTCGCCCGATTCCATTCATCATCTTCCTTGCGGCCATGCAGCCGCTGACCATCAAGGTGGTGGGCACATCCATCGGCACAGTCGCGGCGATTTTCCCGATGATCATCATGTGCACGGTCGCTACGTCGCGTTTGGTCGAACAGAATCTCGTCCCAGTTGATCCAGGCGTCATCGAGGCGGCCCGTTCCATGGGCGCCTCGAAACCGACCATCGTACGTACCGTGCTGATTCCGGAAGCGTTGGCGCCGCTGATTCTCGCCTATGCGTTCCTGTTCATCGGCGTTCTTGACATGTCTGCGATGGCGGGCTACATCGGCGGTGGCGGCTTGGGCAATTTCGCCATCGCCTATGGCTACCAGAAATTCGACCAAACCGTCACATGGACCGCGGTCATCATTATGATTGTGCTTGTGCAGGTTGTGCAGGGCATCGCCAATTCCATCGCCAGGCACCTGCTGAAGCGTTGACGCCGTCTGTCGCGCGGAAGAAGACAAGGAGTTCGCGGGAAAATGACCGAACACATCGAAATCACGCCGGAACTGATAGCAATCCGACACCATCTGCACGCCCACCCCGAGCGCAGTTTCAAGGAGTATGAGACCAGTGCCTACATTGAGAAGCTGCTCCGGGCACATGACATCGAAATCCTGAACAATCCTCTGGAATCAGGCGTCGTCGCCCTGATACGCGGCGTCGAACCCGGTCCGCGCATCGCCCTGCGCGCCGATATCGACGGTCTGCCGATTCAGGAGGATACCGGCCTGCCGTTCGCATCCGTGAACGACGGCGTGATGCATGGATGCGGGCACGACCTGCATATGTCGTATCTTCTTGGCGCCGCATTCTGGCTCGCCAAGCATCGCAAGCAGATCAAGGGTTCCGTCAAACTGCTGTTCCAGCCTTCCGAAGAGACGGGAACCGGTGCCCGTGCCATGATTGACGCCGGACTGCTGAGCGATGTCTCGGCGGCCATCGGCGCGCATAACAATCCGAACTATGCGCCGGGACAGGTGGCCATCGGCCCCGAACCGATGATGGCGGGCTGCGTGAAATTCCACGTGACCCTGCACGCCACCGGAACACACGCCGGCTACCCGCACAAGGGCACCGGCCCGATCGAGGCGCTCGCCACGATGATTCTGGCATTGCAGACCATCGTGAGCCGCAACGTCTCGCCATTCCACCCGCTCGTACTGTCGATCACCGAACTGCACGGCGGCCATGTGTGGAACGTGGTGCCCGATAAGGCCAGCTTCCAAGGTACCGTACGATATTTCCACAAGTCCGATGGCGAGATGGTCGGCCGTCGTTTCGCGGAACAGGTCAACGCCATCGCGGCAGGGTACGGTATCACCGCCGACATCGATTGGGATGATTTCCAGGATCCTCTTGTTTCCGACGAAGGACTGTCCAAGGCCGTTGCGGACGATGTGCGCGAATACGCTCAACTCGAGCCGATCCGTCCTTCGATGGCGGGGGAGGATTTCTGCGAATACGGCAAGGTCACGCTGCCGGTATTCGCCTTCATCGGATCCAACGGCGAAGCGGGATGCCCGGATTGGCACAGTCCGAACTTCGTGGGTCTCGACGAGTCGTTGCAGGCCGGTGTGGAATTCTATGCCAACGCGGCGCTTACCGTGTTGAACGAGCTCGCATGATGACGAGCTGGGCGAAATGGTGCGGACGAACGGCGCGCGTGTGGTTTTTCATGCCATATGCGCGCCGTTCGCGTGGACGATACGCACAGCGCAATAGACTAGGCAAGTATGACTGACATTCGTTTCGCCCTCGCTCAAATCGACACCTGCGTAGGAGACCTTGACGCCAACGCCGACAAGGTCATGCACTACGCGCATCTGGCCGCAGCGCAGCACGCCAAGGTGGTCGTGTTCCCGGAAATGACCCTGACCGGCTATCCGATCGAGGATCTGGCCCTCCGCGGCACCTTCCGCAAGGCCGCATGGGACAAAGCCAACTGGCTTGCCACCGAACTCGCCGCAGATGGGCTCGACGACCTGTTCGTGGTGGTCGGCACCGTGGGCACCGACCGTGAGAACTCCAAACCACGCAACCGACTCGTCGTGCTGCACGATGGCGTGGTCTGGGCCGGCTATGACAAACACTTCCTGCCCAACTACGGTGTATTCGACGAATTCCGCATCTTCAGCCCGGGCAACAAGTCCATGGTGCTCGACGTGGACGGTGCGCGTATCGGCGTGGCCATCTGCGAGGATATCTGGCAGGACGGCGGCCCGGTCGCAGAACTCGCCAAACAGGACATCGACCTGCTGCTGACCATGAACGGTTCGCCGTATGAGGAGGGCAAAACCGACACTCGCTTCGACTTGGCGGTGCGGCGTGCGGCCGAGGTAAACGCGCCGATGATTTACCTCAACCAGGTCGGAGGACAGGACGATCTCGTGTTCGATGGCGGCAGCTTCACCGTCGATGCCGACGGCACGTTGCTGCAGCGCTCGCCTATGTTCATGGAGGACCTGGCGCTCTTCGACCTCGATACCACCGCCGAACGCCAGAGCGTTGGCGTCATCGCGGACAAACCCGATCCCGACGAAGAGGTGTACACTGCGTGCGTATTGGGATTGAAGGACTACATGGCCAAGAACCATTTCAAGGGTGTGTGCCTCGGTCTGTCCGGCGGCATCGACTCCGCGCTGGTGGCGGCCATGGCGGCCGACGCGGTCGGTGGCAACAACGTGTACGGCATTTCCATGCCGAGCATGTACTCATCCGATGGTTCCAAGGACGATGCGGCCGATCTGGCGAACAACATCGGCGCGCATTACGACATCCAGCCCATCGAACCGCTGTTCGTGGCCTATCAGAAGCAGCTTGATCTGGAAGGCGTGGCGGCTGAAAACCTGCAGGCCCGCATCCGTGGCGTGATCGTGATGGCCTATTCGAATTCCAAGGGTCTGCTTGCGGTGGCCACCGGGAACAAATCTGAACTCGCCTGCGGCTATTCCACGATCTACGGTGATGCGGTCGGCGGCTATGCCCCGATCAAGGATCTGCTCAAGACGCGCGTCTGGGAGATTTCCCGTTGGCGTAACAAGGCGGCCGCCGCAGGCATGGGTATCGGCGGGCTGCATGTCGTCGGTAATGAATCCGGTTCGGCTGGCGTTCCGTTGCCCGACGGCGTGATGATTCCCGTCAATTCGATCGAGAAGGCGCCGAGCGCCGAACTGCGCCCAGGTCAGAAGGATTCCGATTCGCTTCCTGAATATGCGTTGCTCGATCAGGTGCTCGCCATGTACATCGAGCATGCGCACGGTCGCGCCGACCTGCTGGCCGATGGCTTCGACGAAGCCACCGTCGACACGGTGATGCGCTTGGTGGACCGTGCCGAATGGAAGCGCCGCCAGTATCCGTTGGGGCCGAAGGTCACCGCACTCGCATTCGGACGCGATCGCCGGTTGCCAATCACCAACGCCTTCCGTGAGTAGACGGCAAAGCGAGTCAAGGAGTATGGATATGGAAAAGCAGTGGTACTTTAACACGGTGACCGAGCAGCCTGAGCTGGGCATGGTCTCTCCGGCCAGCCATCGCATGGGCCCGTACAAAACCCGTGAGGACGCGCTTGACGCATGGAAGATCGTGCAGGAGCGCAATCTCAAATGGGAAGAACAGGACCGCGAATGGAAGCGCTGGTCGGAGGATTCGAAGGATTCCACTGACGACCGGCCCGATTCGGTCTGATCCGATTCGTCCAGTCCTGCCCCGTTCAGCGTAGACAACGGCTGTTGTGCCTACGCAGAAGAAATGCCAGCGCCAGAATGGTGTGATCGTTGAGATTGCGCGGATTGTAACCGGTGATGGCGGCGATGCGGTTCAGATGGTTCTGCATCGTGTTTTTGTGGAGGAACAGCTCCTTGGCGGCGGCGCTAATGCTGCCGTTATGCCGTGTGTAGGCATCGAACGTAATCTCGTATGCGTCGATCACGCCATCGTCCAGCCCACCGAACACCAATCGCGTTAGCGCCTGCGCCTGTTCCGGAGGAATTACGGGAACTATGAGCCCCAAGTCGAGGTCCTCGTATCGGGTGAAAGTCGAGAGACTCGTGTTTTCGTCATCGCAATGTTGAAGCTCCGTTGATGCGATCCGTGTACGGGGCGAGGCATTATCACGTTCATCGGATGCCGGCCGTGGCGAAGCATGGGCCGTGATGCCCCAGCGCAGCGCGGCCACGGCCTGATCGTAGCTACGCCGACAATCATGCATGGTGGATGCCCTGCCGCCGACACCACAGTGCGTGGCATGCCCGGTGAACGACGAAATCAGCGATTCCGCGGCTCGGATGGTGGATTCGGCGGTCTCGTCATCGGAACCGACGATAACTAGCAGACATTCCTGTGGGGTCAGCGTGGCCAATACGTCAGGACGGCCCTCGACCTGCCGATCCAATGCGGAGACGATTCGTTCCTGATACGTCAGCAGGTCGTGAGGGGCAACGCCGCGTATCGATGCGATCATGCACGGCAGATCAAGATCGATGCCCAACATGGCCGCGAGACGTTCGTTGTCCGCAACATTCCCGCTGCCGTAGGCCAATGCCGTGATCAGCGAATCACGCATGGTCCGTCGATTGAATCGGGCCAGCTGGTCGAGATGCTCGCGGATCAGTATCTCGGTCATTTTCTGCAATACGGTGCCGAAAGGTTCAACCTCATCGCGCTCGCCGGTAATGCCGATCACCGCTACCGGCTCGCCGTCGAACTGCACCGGCACGTTGATGCCGTTCCGGGCGCCGGCGAATCGATGCTCGTCATCCACGCACACGGTTTGTTTGCTGGCGATGGCCAGTCGCGCACCGTCATGCCCGGAACCGATGCGTGTGGGGTCGGTGCTGGCGATGATGATGCCGCTGGTATTGAAGAAGTTGATTTCGTGGCGCAGCGCATCCTTGAGATGCGTCACGATGTCGGTGGCGATATTCGGATCGATTTCCATACAAAAATAGTACACGTACCATTTCTTTCGGTAGAACAGGGGGAATGTTCCTGGGGCAAGGCACATGGTTTTGCATGGGTGCCCGACGGATAATGAATGCAGCGAAAAGATTTCGTATCCATCGTTACGAAAGGTGTCAAAGTGGACATTTCATTGCATTGGTGGGCGGCGCTGCTTGGTTTGGCGCTCGCCATCGGTCTGATTCTGCGTAAGCTCAACACCACCTACGCGCTGATGCTCGGTGCCGTGGTCGGATGTGTCATCGGCGGTGCCACACTGTCGCAGACCGTTGACATCGTAGTCTCTGGAACACAAAGCGTGATGGGCACGGTGGTGCGTGTACTTGCTGCGGGCGTGTTGGCCGGGGTGATGATGGAATCCGGTGCGGCCAATCGCATCGCCCAGACCATCGTGGTCACCTTCGGTGAGAAACTTGCGATTTTCGCATTGGCACTCGCCACGATGGTCATCTGTGCCGTGGGTGTGTTCATTCCCGTGGCGGTACTGATCGTCGCGCCCATCGCCATTGAAGTCGGCTCGAAGATGCACGTGTCCAAATTGGCGCTGCTTGTGGCGCTCTCCGGTGGCGGCAAGGCCGGCAACATCATCTCCCCGAATCCCAACACCATCGCTGCGGCTTCCGGCTTCGACATCCAGCCTTCCGCAGTGATGGTCTCCAGCTTCATTCCGGCGTTGTTCGGCTTGGGCATGGCGGTGTTGCTGGCCACGCTGGTACAGCATCGTGGCCAGGTCGTTACCATGGACGATCTGAACGGCGGTGAGAACGCAAGCGCGAAGAGCGGTGGCAAGGCCTCTCGCGAATTGCCCTCCATTGGCAGGGCCATGGTCGCGCCCGCAATCGCCGTCGTGCTGCTGCTCATCAATCCGCTGGGTTCGGTGCTGGGCATCAAGGCGCTCACCATGTTCCAGGTCGACGCGATGTACATTCTCCCGTTTGCGGCCATCGTGGGACTGCTGGCCATGGGGCAGGGGCGGCGCATCCTCGATTACACCAAAGCCGGCATTGCACGCATGATCGATGTGGTCATGATTCTGATCGGCGCTGGCGCTCTCGGTGGTCTTATCACCAGCTCCGACCTTCCCGGCCAGATCGTGCGCCTGATTACCGCCGCCGGTGTGCCCGGCGCGCTGCTCGCACCGATCGCCGGCATCCTGATGGCCGCCGCCACCGCATCCACCTCTACCGGTGTGATTCTCGGCGCGAGCTCCTTCGGCGAGACGATTCTCGCCTTCGGCACTACGCCGGTGGCCGCCGCGGTCACCATGCAGGCCGGTGCCACGGTGATTGACGCGTTGCCGCACGGCAACTACTTCCACGTCTCCGCCAAATCAATGAACATGTCCATCGGCGAAAGACTGGGCGTGCTGCCCTTCGAAGCCTTGGTCGGCCTGACCATGGCGGTTGTGGCCGTGGTACTGAACATCGTGTTCTAACGCTTGTCCGATAACCTAATCATTCATATTCTTCCCCGAAAGGATTCCCATGAAAATCGTCATCGCCCCGGACTCATTCAAGGGCTCCCTTACCGCGCGAGAAGCGGCGCAATCCATCGAATCCGGCATTCTCAAGGTGCTGCCCGAAGCCGAATGCGTCAGCATCCCCATGGCGGATGGCGGCGAAGGCACCGTTCAATCGCTGGTGGATGCCACCGGCGGGCGCATCATGCGCGTATTGGTCACCGACCCTCTCGGTCATCCGACGAATGCGGAATACGGCATTCTCGGTGACGGCCGCACTGCGGTCATCGAAATGGCCGCGGCAAGCGGCATCCAATACATCGACGAGACCACGCGCAATCCGCTGATCGCCACCACCTACGGCACCGGTGAACTGATCAAGGATGCGCTGGAGCAGGGCGTAAGCGACATCATCGTGGGACTGGGAGGTTCGGCTACGAACGATGGCGGGGCGGGCATGGCACAGGCACTGGGCGTACGGCTGCTGGACGACAACGGCGCGCCATTGCCGTTTGGCGGTGCGGCGCTGGCCGAACTCTCTGAAGTGGATGTCTCCGGTCTTGATCCAAGGCTTGCCGACGTGCACATCCGTCTGGCTTCGGACGTGACCAATCCGTTGACCGGCGTGCGCGGCGCATCGGCCGTGTTCGGCCCTCAGAAAGGTGCGACTCCCGACATGGTCGAGCGGTTGGACGACGCGCTGGCCCATTATGCTGCGGTGATCCGCAAGCAGCTGGGTCGCGAGGTGGAGACCGTGCCGGGTGCGGGTGCGGCCGGTGGCCTTGGCGCGGGATTCCTGGCCTTCACCGAAGCAAGCATGAGATCCGGCGTTGACCTGGTGATCGAGGCGACCGGATTGGCGGGGCTGGCCGCAGGGGCGGACTATTGCTTCACCGGCGAAGGAGGCATCGACTTTCAGACGCAATACGGCAAAACGCCGATGGGTGTGGCCCGTGCGGTCAAGCAGGCGTCGCCGGATTGCACGGTGGTGGCGCTTGCCGGCAGCATCGGGGAGGGTATCGATCAGCTGTATGACCTGGGCATAGACGCGATTTTCGGCATCATGCCAGGCGTCTCCACCATGCGCGACGCCGTCGACCATGCGGCGGACAACCTGGCCCGTACCGCCGAAAACGTGGCCCGTCTGTTGGCCCGCAATCTGTGATTTTCCAAGTAAGCGATGTTCATGGAACATGCAACGGGTCCTCTGGAGCGCGGATGGAGTGGATTTCATCCGCCCGACTTGCAGGAGGCATTGGAAACACTTGGCATTGAGCAACACCTTGGATATGTGAAATAAATCACTTTTATTCGGCTTGAATATCAGCCAGTTCTCAGGTGAGGACCGATAGAATTTTGAATTAGCGACGACGTAACGATGCGTCGCCAACCCTACACCCAGAAGGAGTGGAAATGGCAGCAGTTGATGCAACGGCGGTCTCCCAGGAGGAGCTTGAGGCCAAGGCCTGGGACGGCTTCACCGAGGGCAACTGGCAGAAGGACATCGATGTTCGTGACTTCATCCAGAAGAACTACACGCCGTACGAGGGTGACGAGTCCTTCCTGGCCGACGCCACCGACAAGACCAAGCATCTGTGGAAGTATCTTGACGATAACTATCTGGCCGTAGAGCGCAAGCAGCGTGTCTATGACGTGGATACCCATACCCCGGCAGGCATTGATTCTTTCCCGGCCGGATACATCGACTCCCCGGAAGTCGACAATGTGGTTGTCGGCGTGCAGACCGATGTGCCGTGCAAGCGCGCCATGATGCCGAACGGCGGCTGGCGCATGGTTGAGCAGGCCATTCGTGAGGCCGGCAAGGAGCCGGATCCGGAGATCAAGAAGATCTTCACCAAGTACCGCAAGACCCATAATGACGGTGTCTTCGGCGTGTACACCAAGCAGATCAAGGTCGCTCGTCACAACAAGATCCTCACCGGTCTGCCGGATGCCTATGGCCGTGGCCGTATCATCGGCGATTACCGCCGCGTGGCCCTGTATGGCGTGAACACCCTGATCAAGTTCAAGCAGCGCGACAAGGATTCCGTGCCGTATCGCAACGACTTCACCGAGCCGGAGATCGAGCACTGGATTCGCTTCCGTGAAGAGCACGACGAACAGATCAAGGCCCTGAAGCAGCTGATCAACCTCGGCAAGGAGTATGGCCTCGACCTGAGCCGCCCGGCACAGACCGCCCAGGAGGCCGTGCAGTGGACCTACATGGGTTACCTCGCCTCCGTCAAGAGCCAGGACGGCGCCGCAATGTCGTTCGGCCGCGTAT